>Ga0209160_1003461_pt1 | contig 12831 bp, 14 predicted proteins | sample GraSoiAngelo_153_FD_186167 | JGI IMG/M metagenome (GOLD analysis project Ga0209160, IMG submission 186167) | Grasslands soil microbial communities from the Angelo Coastal Reserve, California, USA - 14_1009_12_40cm (SPAdes) (version 2) | ecosystem: Environmental > Terrestrial > Soil > Grasslands ...
GGCGCGCCCCAAAGGTAGCGGCTTCAGTCCGCCTTGTGAACCCGGCTTACGGCCGGAGCCCGAGGTTTGCGCCGATGCCGAACACGCCGTGTGTCGTCCCGTCGTCGAACTTTTCCGAGTCGTAGGCGACGTGGATCCCGATCGGGCCGACGCCGACATTGCCCCCGATCACCCACCCGAAGTGGACCTCGTGGTCCGGAGCGCCCGGCGCCACGTTGGAATAGTGGTGGTAGCGGATCCCGGGCGAGACGAACGGCTCGATGCTCACGACGGGCGTGGGGAGCGGGACGCTCAGCCCTACGGCGGCGTGGAGCATGGTCTGCAACGGGGATGTGGTCGTAGAAGACGTGACCTCGAAGCTGTGACCGCCGCCGAGCTGCAGGTTGACGGCGACGGGGATGAGGCTGCCGCCGATCAGCCGGAACCCGACCGTCCCGCCCACGGAGAGCAATCGCTGACTGACGAGGTCGGGGTCCCAGGAGGCCACTCCACCCGTCAGCGTGAAGATGCCGGCACCCAGCGCGACGCGGCCGCCGAACGCGGTGCCTCCGCCCGCATTACTGTTCGGCCGGCTGTAATCCCCGTAGATGGTGAAACCAGTCCCGGCTGTGGGGTCGTTCCACATCGGCTCGCCAAGCCATTGTGCTGCGGCGGGCGTCGCCAGCAATGTCAATCCGAGTGTCAGCGCTGCGCGCTTCATAGTGCCCTCTCAACGCCAGGGGAAAACCGTGTGGGGACCAGGGCGCACGGTCCCGGCGGAGATGGAACTACGGTAAGAACCGCGGGCCGGCCAGTCAATCCCGAGCGGCTCGGAAGGAGCCGCTTTGGCTACATGCCGAGCGGGAGATGCAAGTCCAGGTGCGCGCCCACGCCGAACACGCCCCGGTTCCCGCCGCCCTTCAGTCTCTCGTTGTCGTAGGCGAGATGCAGCCCGACGAGGCCGAAGCTCAAGTTGGCGCCGAACACGTATCCGAACTGGGTGGTGTTGGTGCCAGCGCTGCTGTGGTACCGGATGCCGGGAGAGAAATACGGCTCGATGCTGATCCCCGGTGTCGGAAGCGGGACGCTGAATCCCACCGCGCCCGTGACCGCGGTCTGGGCGGGCGTGGAATTGGCGGAGTCGGTCCGAGCCGCACCGACCTGCAGGTTGACGGAGAATGGCAGCAAGCTGCCACCGATCAGCCGGAACGCCGCGTTCCCACCGATGGAAGTGAAAGCTTCAGTGGCGAGATCGGGCTTCCAGCGTGCTACGCCGGCCGTGAAGGTCAGCGTACCGATGCCCAGCGATGCGCGACCGCCCCAGGTGTTGCCACTCCCGTAGTCACTGTTGGGCCTCGCGTAGTCACCGCTGATCGTGACCCCGGTCCCGCCCTTGGGACTGTTCCACACCGGCTCGCCCAGCCACTGCGCCGCGGCGGGTGTGGCGACAACGGCAGCCAATCCCAGCGTTAGCATTGCGCGCATAAGTGCCCCTTCGGGGGAGGTTGGTGAAGGTTTGGGAGGTTAGAGGAGGTTGGGAACCTCCACAACCTCCATAACCTGCTGTTTAGTGCACCCACACCGCGCCGATCGACACGCCAGTGAGCGGCCGGTCGCCCAGGCCGCCGGAGACGCGCGCGTCCAGCACGCGGGATAGGCGGAAGTCCGCGCCGACGCCGAACCCGAACACGAGATCGGACGGGAAGTCGCCGACGATGAACGCGAAGGTCGGCTGCACGTACGGCACGATGCTCACGGTGGATCCCTGCGGATCGATGCGCCGGCCGAGGGAGAGCCCGGCCGGGATGATGAGCGCCGAGCCACCGCTCACGAGGTTGGCGCCCGCGCCGACCATGAGCGCTCCGTCCAGCGGGAAATCCAGTGTGTGCGTGATCACGCGCTGGCGCGCCTCGACGCCGGCGAGCACGACGGTCTTGAACCCGCTGCCGGGGTCGAAAAACCCGCCGCGCAACCCGATATCGAACTTGCCGCTCGCGTAGCGGTACACGCCTTCGAACGCGGTGCCGCCCCCCTCCGGAAAACTGAAGACGCCGCCGAGCTCCGAGCGCTGGAACGCGCGGTAGGGGGCGTTGTACGACGGCATGCCTGTGGCCTGCGCCTCGGCCCCCCGAGGGGGAACCGCACCCGCCAATGCCGCGACCAGCACCGCCACCTCACGTCGCATGCTCGTCTCCTTGCCTCGGTTTCGGGGTTGTCGTGAGACAGGTACCCACCCGGCCGGTCATTCGTTCCCGTTCCCAAAAAGCGACGCGGCCCGCCCACAGCGTGGACGGGCCGCGACGGACTGCCGAATCAGAAGCGAACGCCGCCGGTGATGATGAACGTCTTACCACCACCCACTTCCCCGCGAGCCTCGGCGAACGGGGTGAGCTTGCTGCCCTTCAGCTTGAACGTGGTACCACCGAGCAAGTTCAGGCCTGCCTTGGTCGCGGAGATGCTGGTGCCACCGGACGGGCCGGCGGACGCGTGCGCGATGTTCAGGCCGCCGCCCGCGTACGGACGAAAGCTGCTCCGCGTGGGCACGGTGAACCGGTACGCGACGTTGCCGTTGATCTCCCAGTAATGTGCGCTCACACCGGCGGGCACGCTGGGGAAGAAGTAATCGAACGAGACGATGCCATCGAGCGGCGTCTTGGGAAACAGGGATTCCAGGGGGAACACGCCCCGGCCGCCGATCCCGAAATCGACATCGCTGCTCCAGTTGAGCTGCAACCCGAACGACGGGCGATCCGCGCGGGAGGCGGGACGGGCCGCCGGGCGCCGCTGAGCCGCGAGCTCTGCCGGGGCCAGCCCGACGGCGGCGAGGAGCAGGACACTGCCGATCAGCTGCCGCATACAAAGCCTCCCAGGGAAGAGTGACGGGCGCATGACGGTTTCAAGAACGCACATCGCTAAAAGCCATGCGCGAATCTGTCAAGACGCGTCGACGCGATCGGCCACGATTCGGACGGCGTCGCCCCCCCCCACCACCTGGAGGAATCCTCCCGCCACCCGGAAGCGCCTCGACGCACTCCCCTGTCGCACCTGCAACACACCCGTCCCGAGCAGCGTCAGAAACGGCGCGTGACGCGGCAGGATGCCCACCTGGCCGTCGTACGCCGGCGCAACGACCGCGTCGGCGGCCCCATCGAATACCGCTTGCTCGGGCGAAACGACGGTGACGTGCATCACTCAGCTCGTGGCCAGACGTTTTGCCTGGTCCAGGGCTTCATCGATTCCGGCCACCATGTAGAACGCCTGCTCGGGCAGCTGATCGAACTCCCCCGCCACCACTCGCTCGAACGAGCTGATGGTGTCCTCGAGCTTCACGTACTTGCCTTCGAGGCCCGTGAACTGCGTGGCCACGAAGAACGGCTGGGACAGGAAGCGCTGCACCCGGCGGGCGCGCGCCACCAGCTGCTTGTCTTCTTCGGACAACTCGTCCATTCCCAGGATCGCGATGATGTCCTGCAGGTCCTTGTAACGCTGCAGGATCCGCTGCACCTCGACGGCGACCTTGTAGTGGCGCTCCCCCAGGTATTGCGCGTCCAGGATGCGCGACGATGACGCGAGCGGATCCACGGCGGGATAGATGCCGAGCTCGAAGATCTGACGGGACAGCACCACGGTCGCATCGAGATGCGAGAACGCGGTCGCGGGCGCCGGATCGGTGAGGTCGTCGGCCGGGACGTAGATCGCCTGCACCGACGTGATCGATCCCTTCTTGGTGGAGGTGATCCGCTCCTGCAGCTCGCCCATCTCGGTGGCGAGAGTCGGCTGATAGCCCACCGCCGAGGGCATCCGCCCGAGCAGGGCCGACACCTCGGACCCCGCCTGCGTGAACCGGAAGATGTTGTCGATGAACACCAGGACGTCCTGGCCTTCCACGTCACGGAAGTACTCGGCCACCGTGAGGCCGGTCAGGCCCACCCGCAGCCGCGCGCCCGGGGGCTCGTTCATCTGGCCGTAGATCAGCGAGCAAGACTTGAGGACCCCGCTCTCCTTCATTTCCAGATAGAGATCGTTTCCCTCGCGGGTGCGCTCCCCCACGCCGCAGAACACCGAGCGGCCGCCGTGGCCCATCGCCACGTTGTGAATCAGCTCCTGAATGATGACCGTCTTCCCCACCCCGGCGCCGCCGAACAGGCCGATCTTGCCGCCCTTCACGAACGGGGCGATCAGGTCGATGACCTTGATCCCCGTTTCGAATACCTCCGTCTTGGGCTCCAGGTCGACGAACTTCGGCGTCTCGCGGTGGATCGGCCAGCGCTCCGCATCGGGGGGGATCGGATCGCCTTCGTCCACCGGCTCGCCCAGCACGTTGAGAATGCGCCCCAGCGACGCCTGGCCGACCGGGACGGTGATCGGCTTCCCGGTGTCCACGACCTCCATGCCGCGCACTACGCCGTCGGTCGAGGTCATGGCGACGGCGCGCACCTGGTTGCGCCCGATGTGCTGCTGCACTTCGGCGGTCAACCGGATCGACGGCGTGCCCCCTCCCTCCCCGTTGCCGCGGTGGTCGATCACCACGGCATTGTAGATCTCGGGCAGCCGCTCGGGCTCGAACTCGATGTCCAGCACCGGGCCGATGACCTGGACGACCTTGCCGACGTTGTGCTTCGCGTCATCAGCAGGCTGTTTCGGAGCTTGCTTTGCTTTCGTCGCCATGCCCTATCCTTTCAGAGCCTCCGCCCCACCGACGATCTCCGCCAGCTCCTGCGTGATCTGCGCCTGCCGCGCCCGATTGTACGTGCGCTGCAGCAGCTCGATGATGTCGCCGGCGTTGTCGGTGGCGTTCTTCATCGCCGTCCGCTGCGCGCCGAGGAACGCCGCCGCGGTTTCCACGAGCGCCCGGTACACCTGATTGCGCACGTAGAGCGGCAGGAGCTGCTCGAGTATCGCGTCGGCCGAGGGCTTTAGAATGTAGTTTGCCGCCCTCTGCCGCCCTCTACCGCCCTCTGCCGCCCGGAGTGGGGCGATGGGGAGGACGCGAAGTGTGGTGGGCGGCGTGGACACCGCACTCTTGAACTGCGCGAACACCACTTCCACCGCGTCCAGCGCGCCCGATTCGAACTGCGTCATGAGCGGGCCCACGACCTCGGCCGCGTGCGAGGGCGTAGGCTTGTCACCGATGTCGGTGCGCTGCGACGCCGCCGGCCGCTTCGCGAACTTGAAGTAGGTGATCCCCTTCTTCCCGATCAGGTGCAGGTCGACCCCGGCGCCCTCGCTCTCGAGCTGCTCGATGCGCCGCCGCGCCTCGCGGATCAAATTGGCGTTGAACGCGCCGCACAGCCCCCGGTTGGCGGTGATGACCACGAGCGCGACCCGGCGGCTCTTCCCCCCGGGCTGGCGCAGCAAGGGAAACCGCTCCGCCAGCTCCGGTGCGTACAGGTCGCCGATCACCTCGGCCAGGGCGGCCGCGTACGGCCGCGCCGCGACGACCCGGTCCTGGGCGCGCTTCAGCTTCGACGTGGCCACGAGCTCCATCGTCTTCGTGATCTTGCGCGTGCTCTGGACCGACTTGATGCGGCGACGCAGCTCGCGGGGCTTGGCCATCAGTGCGCGGCGAGCTGCTTGTACTCCGCCACCGCGGCGCGCAGCCGGGCGGTGAGGTCGTCCCCCAGCACCCGGCGGGTCCGGATTTCCTCGCCGACGTCGGGATGCTGGGCCGCCATGAAGTCGCGGAACCCCTGCTCCCACGCCCGGATCTCGGGGACCGGGACGTCGTCCAGATAGCCGTTCGTCACGGCGAAGATGACCATGATCTGCTGCTCGACGGGCATCGGCTGGTACTGCGGCTGCTTCAACACTTCGACGACGCGGGCTCCGCGGGCGAGCTGCTTTTGCGTCGCCTGGTCGAGCTCCGAGCCGAACTGGGCGAACGCCTCGAGCTCGCGGTACTGCGCGAGGTCGAGCCGCAGGCGACCCGCGACCTGTTTCATCGCCTTGATCTGCGCGTTGCCGCCGACGCGCGACACCGAAATGCCCGGATTGATCGCCGGCCGCACGTTCGAGTAGAACATGTCGGTCTCGAGGAAGATCTGGCCGTCGGTGATCGAAATGACGTTCGTGGGGATGTAGGCGGAGATGTCGCCCGCCTGCGTTTCGATGATGGGGAGAGCGGTGAGCGACCCCGCCCCCATCGGGTCCGACAGCTTGGCCGCCCGCTCCAGCAGGCGACTGTGGAGATAGAACACGTCGCCCGGGTACGCTTCACGCCCGGGCGGACGCCGCAGCACGAGCGACAGCTGGCGGTACGCGGCGGCCTGCTTCGAGAGGTCGTCATACACGCACAGCGTCGCCTTCTTCTCGTCATACATGAAATACTCGGCCATCGCACAGCCCGAGAAGGGCGCGATGTATTGCATCGGGGCGGGCTCCGAGGCGGACGCGAGCACCACGATGGTGTACTCCATCGCGTCGAATTCCTTGAGCTTTTCGACCACGGCCGCGACGGTCGAGCCCTTCTGCCCGATCGCCACGTACACGCAGATCACCCCGGTGCCCTTCTGATTGATGATCGTGTCGATCGCAATCGCCGTCTTGCCGATGGCCCGGTCACCGATGATCAGCTCGCGCTGGCCGCGGCCGATCGGGATCATCGAGTCGATCGCCTTGATGCCCGTCTGGAGCGGTTCCTTCACTGGCTGCCGCTTGATGATCCCGGGCGCGACGATGTCCACCTTGCGGGTCTTCGTGCCCTGGAGCGGGCCCAATCCGTCCACCGGCCGACCCAGCGCGTCCACCACCCGCCCCACCAGCGCCGGCCCCACCGGCACCTCCAGCACGCGCCCGGTGCGGCGCACCTCGTCCCCCTCCCGCAGCACGAGGTAATCGCCGAAGATCACGGCACCGATGTTGTCTTCCTCCAGGTTCAGCGCCTGCCCGGTGACCTTCTCGCCCGTCTCCGAGGAGGTGAACTCGAGCATCTCGCCGGCCATGGCCGAGGTGAGCCCATAGATGCGGGCGATGCCGTCCTTCACCTCGAGCGCCGTGCCGACCTCGCGCACGTCGATCTCGGCGAGATCGGCCGCCTGGATTTCCTTGAGAAGGATTTCTTTGAGCTCGCCGGGTCGTAGGATGGAATCGGTGGCCATGGGGTGCCGGTTAGGAGATTGTGAAAGTTATCACAAGAATGCGGAATGTGAAACCCAATGCGGAATTCGGAATGCGGAATGCGGAATTGCAGTGAAGGTTCGCTCGCCTCACGACCTCCCCTGTACATTCCGCATTCCGAATTCCGCATTCCGCATTTGGTTGATTGGGCATTCCGCATTTCATACCCGCGACCGCGTCCTTCCTCTTATGAATCGCTGGAGCACTCCGCGCGGCCCCACCGCCCGTAGCTCCTGCGGCGTCGTTCCCGCCACACGCCGCGCCGCCCCCGCCAGGTGGCTGGTCGAGGCGTAGCCGAGGATGTGCACCACCGCCCGCACCGTGTACCCGGGATTCCCCAGCAGATCGGCGGCGCACGCCGTGCGCGCGAGGTCGATGACCCGTTTGAGGTTGGGAGCGCCACCGGCGGCGAACTCGCGCGACAGGTGCTCCCGCGTCACCCGCAGCGCCGCCGCGACATGGCCGGTCTGCGTGGGGAAGGCGACCCGGCGGAGTACCTCGTCCCAGGCGGCGAGTTGCAGGCGGTCGGTGAGGCGGAGCAGCTTGGGCGCATCGGCGAGCGCCTCCCGCCGCGCCACCTGCGCCGTCCGGGCCGCGATCCACTCCCCCGCCACCGCGTTGTCCACCCCCTCCACCAACACGCCGGCGAACCCCGCCGCGTCGCAGGCGGCGAGCAGGGGGCCGTCATCGGGGCGCACCGCCGACAACACGAACATGGGGATCCGCGGGAACCGCGCCGGCAGCGCGAGCGCGGCCGCGGGCGCGGTCTTCACATCGAGCACCACGGCGTCCACGAGGCGCTGGTACAGGAGCCGCTCGACGGCCGCGAGGGTGCGGCACAGCCGCACGCTCCCGGCATCACGCGGGTAGCCGCGCTTCACCGCGCGCCGCGGCTCGGCTCGAGGGTTGAACACCGGCACGACGGCGGTCATGCGGGCTGCTCCGGGGCGGCGCCGTCCACGACGTGGGCGAGCGCCTGCACCATCGCGGTCGCTTGCTCCAGCACCGCGCGCGCGTTGTCGTAGGAGATCGTGCGGCGGGCCTCCTCGGGGGTGTACCACGCGCAGTCGGTGATGCCCTCCTCCTCCTGCGGGACGCACTCGCCGCGCTTCGACTCGAACAGGAAGAAGTGGCAGAACTTGTGGATCGTCTTGCCGCGGAAGCGGAAGTACCAGTCGATGACGCGAATGGGGCCGTGCCGCACCAGGTCCTTGAGCCCGGTCTCCTCGGCCACTTCGCGGCGCGCGGCGTCGGCGGGGGGCTCGCCGGGTTCGAGGTGGCCCTTGGGGAACCCCCAGTTGCGATAGGAGTCGCGGATCAAGAGGAACCGCGGCTCGCCGCCCGGTCCGCGCCGGAATACGACCCCGCCCGCCGAGGTCTCGCGCTGGGCCCGCCGCTGGCGTCGTGGCATCGATTAGAAAACGCTGAACGAGAAATACTTCCGCGGGTTCGCCTGGATGTCCGACAGGAGTTGCCGCAGCTGGATCATCGTGAGGGTGGTCTCGCGATACAGGGTCGAGTCCGACACCAGCAGGCCGAGCGTCCCGCTGCGGTTCGCGATGCGCGACATCACGCTGTCGGCCGACACGAGGACGCGCACCAGGCTTTCCTGGTTCTTGTGCGCGGCGTCGAGCAGGTCTCGAAAGTCCTGCGATGCCGATCGCATGTTGGAGCTGGCTTCCGCCGAATTATTGAGGATGGTCGCGAGCTGGCCCTGGTTGGTCGCGGAGTCCACGCGGCCCAGCGTGGCTTGCACCTGCGTCGCCGCCTTGGCGACCGCCTGCGAGCCCTCCCGCAGGTTGGTCCCGACCGAGCCGATCACGTCCGCCTGTTCGTTGGTCACCTGCACCAGCCGGTCGGCGATGCGACCGAAGTCCTTGATCGAGCGACGGAGCTCGTTCACCGCCTCGGAGTCGAACGCCGTCTGGATACGGTTCGACACCGTCGCGATGTCCGTGGCGATGCGGCTGGCTTGCGCGGTGAGCTGGCCGATGTCGGGGAGCGTGGCGCCCGGCCACTTGCCGCTCCCCCCCGCCTGCGCCTCGGCGATCGCCTGCTTGATGTTCGGGTCGTTCGGGAGCTGGTCGAGCGAAACGAGCGAGGCGGCCCACTCGCCGAACAGGGACGCCGACGCCGCGATCACCGCCGGATGGGAGGGTGGCTGCGTGCCCGCGTAGATCTTCAGGTCCGCCTCGACCCAGTTTCCGCTGGCGAGCCGGATTCCCTCAACGCGGCCGACGCGGACGCCACGCAGGACGACCGGGTCCCCGACGTTCAGACCGCCGACGGTCCGGAACCGGGCGGTGTAGACCGCCTCCGTCCGACCGATGTGGGCACCCGAGAGCCACAAGGCGCCGCCTACCACGACCGCGAACGCCGCGATCACGACGAGGCCGACGACGAACTCGTTCTCGCGCTTCACCCGGGGCGTCCCTCAATGAACTGCCGGACCACGGGATCCTCCGTCTGCTGGATTTGCTCCACGGTTCCCACCTGCCGGATCTTGCCCTCGTACAACATGGCGATGCGATCACCGACCGCATAGGCGCTGCGCATGTCGTGCGTCACCACGATGCCCGTCACGCCGAGATGCTCGCGGGTCCGCACCATGAGCTGGTCGATCACCGCCGAGGTCACGGGATCGAGGCCGGTGGTCGGTTCGTCGTACAGGAGGTAGCGGGGTCGCAGGGCGATGGCGCGCGCGATGCCCACCCGCTTCCGCATCCCGCCCGACAGCTCGGCCGGGTGCGTCTCCTCCGCACCCGTCAGGTCCACGACCGCCAGCGCTTCACGCACGCGCTCCGCGATTTCGTCGTCGGAAAGGTCGCGCCGCCTGAGCCCCAGCGCGACGTTGTCGAATACCGTCATCGAATCGAACAGCGCGGCGAACTGGAAGACGAATCCGATGTCGCGTCGCAGCGCCATCAGGGCGTCCCGCTCGAGGGTCGACACCGCGCGGCCGTCAACGATGACGTCTCCGGCATCGGGCTGCAACAACCCCACCACGTGCTTCAGGGCCACGCTCTTGCCGGTGCCCGAGTACCCGATGATGACCACAGTTTCCTGGTCGGGCACCGTCAGGGTGAAGCCGGCGAGCACCGGCTTCGCGCCGAAGCTCTTGTGCAGGTCCTGGAACTGGATCACCGCAGCAACACCAGCGCCCAGAACGCATCCAGCACGAGCAACAGCACGGCCGAGTAGACGACCGCGCGGGTGGTGCTCAGGCCTACACCCTCCGCGCCGCCGCGCGTGCCCAGCCCGACGACGCACCCCACCAGCGTGATCGTGAAGCCGAACGTGGCGCTCTTGAACAGGCCGAACCAGGTGTCCTTGAACCGATAGAACAGCTTCAGGCCCTTGATGAACTCCGGGGTCGTGAGGTCGAGCAGCGCCAGGCTCGCAATCCAGCCGGTGAGGATCCCCGTGACGATCGCGAGCGCCACGATGATGGGAAACATGGCGGTGCCGGCGAGCACCCGGGGGAGGACGAGAAAGCTCTGGGGGTCGTACGCGAGCGTCTCGAGCGCGTCCACCTGCTCGGTGACCCTCATGGTCCCGAGCTCGGCCGCCATGCTCGCGCCGACCCGCCCCGCCAGCGCGAGCCCGGCGAGCACGGGGCCAAGCTCCAGCATCATCGTTTTCCCGACCAGGGTGCCGACGAAGTAGAGCGGGACGGTATTTCTGAAGGTGTAAGACGCCTGGAGGGCGAGTACGACGCCGGTAAACGCGGCGATGAACAGGGCGACGGGAAGGGAGTCCACACCGACCCGCCGCAGCTGGACGAGCGTCAGCCGCCCCCAGACGTCCACGTCGGGAACGGCGCGCGCCAGGTCCCCCATGAAATGCCCGAAGCGGCCGACCATCTTAACGACGGCGACGGTCCTTCGGCCGATCCGCTCGATCACGGGCCTAAGGTAACGTTACACGTCACACGTTGCACGTTCCACGACGGCGCCGACAACGAAGAAGGCCGGCGGTTCGCGCCGGCCCTCTTGTAACGTGTAACGTGCAACGTGGAACGGCGTTTACGCCGCAAAGCTCGCGAGCGCCTTCCCCACCTCTCCATCCCGCAGCCGCTTGAGCGCGCGGTCCCGCAGTTGGCGCACGCGCTCGCGCGTCACACCGAGCATCCCACCGATCTCTTCGAGTGTATGCTCGCGGCCGCCGTCCAGCCCGAAGTACAGACGCAACACCTTGGCGTCGCGGCGCTGCAACGTGTTCAGCGCCTGCTCGATTTCGTCCGACAGGAACCGGTCCATCGCCTGATCTTCGGTGTCGGGGAGATCCTCGGCGATGAAGCGCTCGATCAGCGAGCGGTCGCCGTCGGGATCGAGCGGCGCATCGAGCCGCACGTCGCCCGTGTTGAGCGCGGCGAGCGACTGCACCACCTCGAGCGACAGCTTGGTGGCGTCGGAGATCTCCTCGGGCGTGGGCTCGCGCCGGAGCGTCTGCCGCAGGAACTCGGCCGTGCGCACGATGCGCGACAGATCGGCGGTGCGGTTCAACGGCACGCGCACGGTGCGCCCCTGGCGCGCCAACGCGGCGAGGATCGCCTGGCGGATCCACCACACGGCGTACGAGATGAACTTCACGCCCTGGTCCGGGTCGAACTTCCGGGCCGCCGTGAGCAGCCCGACGTTCCCCTCGCCGATCAGGTCGGTGAGGGGCAGGCCACGGTTCTGATACTTCTTGGCGACCGAGATCACGAAGCGCAGGTTGCGCTTCACCAGCTCCTGCATCGACTCCTGGTCGCCGGCGCGCACCTTCCGGGCGAGCGCGATCTCCTCCTTCTGGGTGAGGAGGGGCGTCTTCGACACCTCGTGGAGGTACTGGTCGAGGATGTCGCGCTCGTGCTCATGGGTGCCGAGGCCGGAGAGCAGACCCCGACGCCGCCCGCGCTTCTTGGCGGGGGCGGGCTTCGCCGGGGCGGCGGCCGCGACAGCGCGGGCGGCCGCGCGGGGCTTCGCCCGGGCGGGGGAGGTGGTCTTCTTCCGTCGGATGTGCTTGGGCATATCTATCAGTCCCGGATCACCCTGTGTTACCGGACACAGGCCGAAAAGTTCGCGTACGGGCGCAAAAACGCTTGACACCGCTACAACGTCCAGATAAGATGCCGTGTTCCCGCCGGACCGCGTTTTGCGGGGCCCAATATAACGGGGGCGTAGCTCAGTTGGGAGAGCGCGTGAATGGCATTCACGAGGTCAGGGGTTCGATCCCCCTCGCCTCCACTGGACGGGCGGCACGGGCGGCACGGGGCCGTAAGGGGCGGGGGCGGGGGCGGGGGCGGTACAAAGAACCCCACTGAGCGGTTAGATTGGCCGACGGCACGCGGGAATAGCTCAGTTGGTAGAGCACAACCTTGCCAAGGTTGGGGTCGCGGGTTCGAGTCCCGTTTCCCGCTCTCCATGGCGACGCGGGGTGGAGCAGTCTGGTAGCTCGCCGGGCTCATAACCCGGAGGTCGTGGGTTCAAATCCCACCCCCGCTACTCGAATGCGGATTGTGGATTGCGGATTGCGGATTGAGGCTCGGATGGCACCTTCAATCCGCAATCGCCAATCCGCAATCCGCAATTTGTTGAGGGCGGTTAGCTCAGTTGGTTAGAGCGCCACGTTGACATCGTGGAGGTCACTAGTTCGAGTCTAGTACCGCCCACTCGCGCCCATAGCTCAACTGGATAGAGCGCTTGACTACGGATCAAGAGGCTGGGGGTTCGAGTCCTCCTGGGCGCATGCAGC
>Ga0209160_1003463_pt1 | contig 12825 bp, 10 predicted proteins | sample GraSoiAngelo_153_FD_186167 | JGI IMG/M metagenome (GOLD analysis project Ga0209160, IMG submission 186167) | Grasslands soil microbial communities from the Angelo Coastal Reserve, California, USA - 14_1009_12_40cm (SPAdes) (version 2) | ecosystem: Environmental > Terrestrial > Soil > Grasslands ...
CCGTGGAGCAGTTGGTCGTTTTACGCGAAGGGAGAAGACGGCTTGGTCGCAATCGATTCAGTCTGGTGATGAAAAACATGAGAACAGCAAGGAAAAACCCCCACACGTAAAACCGACGTGTGGGCCACCCGCCAATTCTCGTCAACTTCGGGCGGGTGGCCGCCCCTTAATTCCGAAAAGCGACTTTGGGTGGCGGGCGGCCATTGATATGAGCGAAGGCCACGCGAACGGACTTGGAAAGGTCAGGCTGTGCCCCCTGCCCGATATTTCCTCAACGCTTCTAGTAAATCGTTTTCGGGTTTCACTTCGACCGTCTGACCGACAGAAGTGTGTATCTGCGCCACCAACGTTTTCAAATTTCTGTCCGAAAGGTCGCGGACGAAACCAGTGGCAAACTTTTTCAGCCAAGTCGGCACGATGTGAAACGAAACCATGAAGTGGGCTTCCTTGCCGTAGGTTAGCTCGACCGGGTACTGCGTGGTGTAAGCTGCGGCCACAGTCTGGATAGCAAACCTACGGTGCTTGCCCTTTCCAATTGCCCAGCCAGCCGAATTTATGGTCACCGCCCGCTCTCCCAAATTGGTGACGCTTATGGAAAGGTGTTCCTGAAAAGGACTTCCGTCGCCCATGACTAGTTCTCGTAAGCCAACGTGGACCTTAAGCTTAACTTTTTCAACTTGCTTAGCGAGGCGCAGCGCAACAATGACAGCCGCTAAAGTGGCGAGGCCAGCAAACCATGTTCCAACTGCAACCCAAATTTGAATTTTCTGGTCTAACGTCATTCCGGCGTCACGATAACAGAGCGTAGCTTGTTGGGCAAAAGAAAATACCGCGTACAGTTTTCCTGAACCCTTAGAGGCACCTGTTCACTGGCGGGTGGCCGGGCCTTAATTCAGAAAAACGCCTTTGGGTGGCCTACCTTTGCGGGCTTGTTTTTTTGCAAGGGTGGGGTCTTTCTCTTGTCCCTTTTCTAATTTCGAATTTCTAGTTGGCGGCTGGCGCTGGCTTGGCGGGCGCAGCATGCTGCGCCCCTACAACTGCTGAAGCAGGGGAGGACGGAGCTTGTCAGGCAAGGTCTTGGCGCCGGTCAGGGAAGGAGCGCGGGACGGATGCGGCCGTGGAGCGATAGACGGAGAAATCGCGGCGATCTACGGTGAAGATCTTGCGGATCCCTTCTCGTTCCGCTACCCGCACTAGAGCAGCATCTGCCAGGTCCATCGGCCGGTCGGCGTATTTACGCATCAGCTCCCGCATCCTTGGAGCGTCACCGACATCCAGCGCCAAAAGTTGCAAGGCTCCACGTTCCAGCATTTCCCAAAGAGCCTCTTGTGCGCGCGGCTGTTCGGCCAAAAAGTACATGGCTTCGGTCACTGCTGGCCACACCGTGCCCATTGGCTCGCGAAAAGTTTCCAGCGCCGCGACGCACCGGGTATGGTATTGGTCATCGGCGTTAACTAGAGCGACCAGCGGCCCGGCATCCACAAGGATCAACGGCCGCTCCTGCGCCGCTTAAGGAGTTTGGTAAAACGTCGCCCCGTCCGCACGGACCCCCTCGGATTCCCTCCATGGACTACTCCGATCAGGTCTTTTATGGCTTCGTACGGGGAAGCGACGGGCTCGTGCCGGTCCACCCACGCTTCGATGGCGCGCCGAACGACTTCGGAGGTGGAGAGTTGCTTCCGGCTGGCGATCCGCGCAATGCGCTTCCGCGTTTTCTCGTCCAGTCTCAGTGTCAGCGGAGATGCCATGGTGTCGCCTTTGCTTTCATCCTACCGTATTACGCTATGTATTACAAGAGCCTAGGAAGACCGCTTCGCGCGCCGGGTGCCGCAACCCTACGTTTCTCAGGCCTGCCCGCCGCAGGAGGAGTGCGGGTGTTGACCCTCTCTCAGCCCGAAGGTGTGTCTTTCTCTCGTCCATTTTGTAATTTCTAGTTTCGAATTTCTGTTTTCTCATTTCCATTAGCGCTAGCGCTCGGTCGGTTTCGGGCGCGTCTTGGGAAGTGGCTTGCGCGGGACCATTTCGTCGCGGTTCGCCGTCAAGTACACGAAGGAAGCCACAATCACGGCCATCTGCTTCATGTCCGGCTCCTGGATGCGTTCGTACACGTCCATGTTGGAGTGGTGCGTGCGCGTGTCGTAATCCAGGGGATCCTGGACAAATTGAAAGCCCGGCAAGCCCACAGCATCGAACGCGAGGTGATCGGTGCCACCGGTGTTCCGGATAGCTAGAGTGGTCATGCCCAGATTGTGGAACGGCTCCATCCACTGTGAAAAGAGCGGCGCGACCGCTTCATTGCCCTGCAAATAGACCCCGCGGATTTTCCCCGATCCGTTGTCGACGTTGTAGTACGCGTCGAGCCTGGCGTGTTCCGGCAACACTTTAATCTTTTCCCTGTCGGGCGCGACGTCGGGTTCCCAATCGGCAAAATGCTGCTTCACGTAGGCGCGCGAGCCGAGCAAGCCCTGTTCTTCGCCCGTCCACAAGCCGATGCGCACGGTGCGGCGGAGCTTCACGCCGGTGGCTTTGAGGATGCGGATGGCTTCCAGCATAACTCCGGAACCAGCGCCATTATCGGTGGCTCCGGTTCCCGCGTGCCAAGAATCGAAATGCGCTCCGATCATCACCACTTCGTCCGCTTTGCTTTTTTCCGAGCCGGGAATTTCGCCAACGATGTTGAAGGAATTCAGGTCGTCTTCGTAGAACTTGTTCTGAATATCCGCCTGCAGCGTGACCGGCACCTTCTTTTCCAGCATGCGCACGAGGCGACCATAGTTTTCGCTAGCAACAGCCGCGCGCGGCGGAGCAGGCGGATCTTTGGAATCGCGCCCTCCGCCGGATTGCACGAAGACGGTTCCGTCGTCGCCTCCCGACGGCTCGAGCCACACGGCGACGCCCTCTTCCACGAGGAACTTCTGAATTTTCTGGTTCAGCTCCCGCTGCGCGCGAAATCTGGCGCGGCGCTCATCGGCAGCCGCCTGGGCCGCCGGAACCGGCTGAGTTGCTTCCTCGGCAAGCTCGGCATCGGTGTAGCGATGAAACTGTGCTTCGGAGCGCGCTGGAATTTCGGGTTGCTGAGCGGTGAGCACAAATTTTCCCTTGAGCTTCCCACGATACTTTTCGATGTCCTCTTCTTTTTGGATGGGCACCCACACTGCCTCTGCCGTCACCGCACCATTCGTGCCGGGCGTCCAGGCTTTGGCGTATGCGATGAGAGGAAATGGCCGCGGCGAAATCGCCTGCAGGGAAAAACGTTCGTTGGACCAGCCCTTGCCGAACGGCCCCCACGGCTCGAGGTGCACGTTGGCGAGCTGCCACTCCTTCATTTTGCCCGTGGTCCATTCCGCCGCCTGCTTGATGTTCGGTGAATTGGTCAGCCGCGGTCCATGGACATCGGTGAGGTAGCTCATGATCTCCATCACCTGAGAATGATTGAAGCCCTCGTCTTTGATCTGATAAATCGCGGTTAGGTCCGAATGGCTTGGCGCTTGCGCGCTCAGCGGCAGGACAGCCGCCATCAACAACAGAATCACTAAGGCGTTTCTATGCTTTCGCACCATCGCTTGCCGTTCCTCTGCTTTCTGAGCTGTTTGAGAATGACTGGCCCAACGGAATGTAAGACTAGATGTGAGACGCCCGCGCTCTGCAACACGTTTCACACTCGGCGATTCAACGGCGCGGCGCTTCCTGCATGCCCTTCAGACAGATCAGGGATTCGAGGATGATCCCGAAGGACCAGGTGCCGGCTGAGAAGGGGTCTCACGATTCGCCCGCGCAAAATAGCCGCGGCGCGCGCGTACTTGGTAGCCCTTGTGCTCGGGTACTTCGATGCGGATTTTGTGATAGCGCCCGTCCAAGACGTAGTTCGCCGGAAGGTAGGCGATCGAATACTGGTTGCGGAGCTCGTCGCCGATGTCCTGAAAGGACTGGTCGAGATCGTCGACGTGGTACGGGAAAAACGCCCGGCCGCCGGTTTCTTCAGCAAGGTCTTGAAGAATTTTGTCGCCTTCCGTCAGATGATATTTGCGGTCGCTCGTTTTGTTCGGGTTGGTTTCCGAAAGCGAAACCCATTGCGTGCTGGTGCTGATCGTATAAATGACCACGCTGGTGCGCTGCGCCATCTCGATCGCTTCCGAGCGCGTGTGCGTCGACAGATTGTCCTCGCCATCGCTAATCAGAATCATCACGCGCCGAACCACGTCGGGCTGATCTCCCGGCGGCCGAGGAGGGTGATTCAGCTGCTTGATACACGCTTCGTAGATGGCGTCGTAGATCGCCGTGCCGCCGCCAGCGCGGGTCCGCGTGATTTCGTCGCGTAGCGCTCCTGTGTCGCTGGTGAAGGCTTGAATGATTTGAGGCTCGTCGTCGAAGGTCATGACGAAAGCTTCATCTTTGTTGCGCCGCAGCACGCTGAAAAGAAAATTGACCGAAGCATCCTGCTCGAACTTGAGCCGGTCGCGAATGCTGTTGGAAGTGTCCATCAGGATGCCGATGCGCAGCGGCAAATCCGTCTGCTTGCTGAAGAAGCGAATCTCTTGCGGTTTGCCTTCGTCAAGAACTTTAAAGTCAACTTTATCCAGGTCGGGCACCAGTTTGTTGCGCCGGTTCAGCACGGTGAAAAGCACGTCGACGAGAGTGACTTCCCGGGTGAACGTCTGATTGCTTTGCTGGGCAGGCTGTTGGTTTGGCGCCGTGCTCTGCGGTGGCGACGGGCTTTGCGGTTTAGCTTCGCCGGAAGGTTGCTGCGCCCGGACCACGAGCGGGACAAACGGGAGAGTCGCAACCAGCAGAATTAAGGCAAAAATGCGTCGCCTGCTCATGGATAACCGATTATAGGTACCCCGCCAGCGCAGCGTCAATTCGACCTTGCGGCTCGCCCGCCGCGGCGCAAAGTCTTTTCAGAAAATCGTACAGTTCCGCAGGAAGGCCCGCGCGAACCTCGATCCATCCTTCCGTCCTCGGCTGCGCAAACCCGACCCTCGCCGCGTGCAGAAAGTTGCGTTCCAACTTTGGGAAGACGACTTTGCCGACCCGCAATTGCGACGCCGCCCCATAAAGCGTATCGCCCACTACCGGATGTTTCAGCGCGGAGAAGTGTACGCGGATTTGATGCGTGCGCCCGGTGTGCAGTTGGACCTCGACCAGGGTCGTGTTGCCGATCTTCGCGAGGGCGCGCCAGTCCGTGCTTGCTTCGCGCGCCCGCGAGATGGCTGCCCCGCGCCAGGACTTCCGCGGCGTGGTCATTCGCGTGCGATGGATGGGATCCCGGCCGATAGCCAGTTCGATTCTCCCACTCTTCTCCTTCAGAATCCCCTGCACCAGCGCGACATACGTTTTCTTCACGGCTCGCTGCCGGAACGCTTCTACCAGTTTTGCGTGAGCCGCATCGTTCTTAGCAATGAGAATCACCCCGGACGTCTCTTTGTCCAGGCGGTGCACGATTCCCGGCCGCAGAGGATCGCCGCCTTGCGAAAGGGCCTGCCCGCGCCCTAGCAGCGCATTCACCAGCGTGCCGGAAACATTCCCCGCTCCCGCATGCACCATCATCCCCGCCGGTTTATTGATGGCGATGACGTCTCCATCTTCGTAAAGAACGTCCAGCGGGATCGCTTCCGCTTTGGCGACGATAACGGGCCGTTCCGGAGCTTCCACGGTGATCTCTTCACCGCCCCGAAGACGGACCGAACCCTTCTTTGCCGCACTGCCGTCCACCAGAACGAGTCCGGCGTCGATCAGCTCCTGCACGCGTGTCCGGCTCAACTGCGCGCAATGCAAGGCGACGGCACGGTCCAGCCGCTGGCCCGCTTCGCTACTCTCTACTGTGAAATGTTTGTGAAATTCTCCGGCAGCGGATGCACGCTGTCCGGTGTCTTCCTCTTCTTGCTCCGGTAATTCCATCACTCGAGGTCGCCGGTTTCCGCTAACTTCGCGTACCATTTTCCGGAATCCTTGATCATCCTCTTCTGCGTCCGGAAATCCACATAAACCAAGCCAAAGCGTTGCGCGTAGCCTTCGGCCCATTCGAAATTGTCCATCAAACTCCAGTGATGATAAGCCCGGACATTAACGCTGTGCAGCATGGCCCGGCCCAGCTCGTCCAAATACCCACGGAGGAACTGAATGCGGCGCTCGTCGGGAACACGGCCGTGCTCGTCGGGCGAATCGAGATAAGAGCAGCCGTTCTCGGTGATTTCGAGTGGTACCCCTTTGTATTCATGAGAGATGCGCATCAGCAGCTCGTAGAAGCCGGTGGGCCAGACTTCCCAGGCGAAATCGGTCAGCGGGCCTTCATGCGCGTCAAAATTGTGCACCCCGGTGGCGGATTCGCCTTCGCCCGGCGGAATCGCCGAAACCAACTGGCGGCGATAGTAATTGATCCCGAGAAAATCGAGCGGCGCGCGGCACTGCTCCAGATCTCCGGACTTCACTCCCATCATCTCCAGTGGATTCGGTCCGGGAAAGGCCGCGGGGTAATCGCCCCGCAAGGCCGGCTGAACGAACCACACATTGCCGAGCGCGTGCGCGCGGTCCGCAGCCTTGCGGTCCTCTTGCAAAGCCGTCGCCGGCTGGCAGTGCGCCATACTGAACGCCGTGCCGATCTGTAATTTGGGATTGACCGTTTTCATGGCCCGGAACGCCTGCCCTTGGGCGATGTTCACCACATGCGTGGCGCGCATGCATTCGGCGAAATTTGTTCGCGCCGGCGCGTGAATGCCCCACGAATATCCCAGAAAGGTGAACACCCACGGCTCATTGAAAATGCACCAGTGGGAGATCCGGTCACCTAGCGCGCGGGTGACGATCTCCGCGTATTCCGTGAAGCGCCCCGCGAGCTCGCGATTCGGCCAGCCTCCGGCATCTTCCAGCTTTTGCGGCAGATCCCAGTGATAGAGCGTGCACAGCGGACGAATTTTCGCTTTAAGCAACTCGTCCGTGAGGCGCTTGTAATAGTCCAAGCCCTTAGGGTTGGGTTTGCCGGTGCCATCGGCCTGAATTCGCGGCCAGGAAATGGAAAAACGGTAGCTCTTCAAATTCAACTTCTCCAGAAGCTCCACATCTTCCTTGTAACGATGATACGAATCGCAAGCCACGTCGCCGGTAGACCCGCCTTTCACTTTGCCGACGGTGTGCGCAAAGCGGTCCCAGATCGATTCCCCTTTGCCGTCTTCGTTCCACGCGCCCTCGATCTGATATGCGGCTGTCGCGGCTCCAAAAATAAATTCCTCCGGAAAGCTGAAGGGCGCGAAACGCATCTGTGGGTTTAGCAATTCACCCGCGAGGCCATGACCGGGAGGCAGGACATAAAAAGAGGCTGCGGCACTGAGTGCGCTTGTCAGGAATTCGCGGCGGTTCAGATTGTTCCACCTGCCCATGGACTCCTCCTCGAACAAAACCTTCAGGGACTTTGACGGGATGTTTCGTGCTTGCGGCTAAATAATACGTCAAGAAGGATGAGCACAGCGCCGATTGTTATGGCCGAATCTGCTACGTTGAATGCTGGATAGTGATACGTCCCGAACCACACTTCGAAAAAGTCGGTCACTGCGCCGTGAAAGATGCGGTCGGTCACGTTACCCGCAGCTCCGCCAAGCAGCAGCGCCAGGCCGGCCGCGCCCATTGCACTGCCACTTTTGCCCGCCACCAACAGCCATGCCAGCACGCCCATCACCACCAGGGAGCCCGCAATTAAAATGACGCGCGTTGTTGGCGAAGCGGAATCCGCCAGGACACCGAACGCAATTCCCGGATTGCGGCTGTGCACCAGGTAAATGAAATTGGGAATGATTTCCTGCCGCCAACCTTCGACGGTCCGCGCTTCGAACCAAGCCTTCGTCGCGCGATCGAGCAAGACGATGCAGAGTGTGAGCCAAAACCACCGGAGGCGGAATGGAAGATGCACATGAGCCTTTCTATAGCGCTCGAATGACCGAACTTTTTACTCGTTCGACTTAGAAAAGCGCACAGCCTGAAGGCTGTGCCACTGGTGCCGATACATCAGTTGTGCGCGGCGAGCGCATTCTCGATTTCCGCGAGGGCTTCGCTGCAGCGTTCACAAACCGTCGGGTAGCGCTTGTTCTCGCCCACATGCGTCGAGTAATTCCAGCAACGCTCGCACTTCTTGCCCGAAGCACGTGCAACCGAAATTTCAAGGCCGGGAAGCGTGATAGGCCTGAGAATCGGAGGTTCCATCGCACCTCCAAGCTGGACCTGAGAAACGATAAGCAGGGCCGGAAGAATACCAGCGTGCTTCTCGAGCAGGTCCGCCAGGGAATGGCTGGCATGCAGGATTACCTTAGCCTCCAAACCGCTGGAGATCTTCTTAGCATTGCGCGCGCCCTCGAGAGCCTTCAGTGCTTCGTCGCGAACGAGGAGGATTCGTTGCCACTCCTCTCTTTGCGCGGCTGTCATGTTGGTCTGAAACTCGCTAACTTCAGGGAACAAAGCGATGTGGATACTTTCGGGGTCGACGGACGTCTTGGGGAAGAATTTCCAGATTTCTTCGGCCGTGAAAACCAGCACTGGCGCAGCAAGGCGCACCAGCGCGCTGGTGATTTTCCAGATCGCGGTTAGCGCCGAGCGCCGCGCTTTGCTCTTCGCCGCCTTCGTGTACAAGCGGTCTTTCAGCACATCGAAATAAAACGCGCTAAGGTCCACAACGCAGTAATCGTGGATCGCGTGATAGACGCGGTGGAATTCGTAATTGGCATACCACTCGCGGCACTTCTTTACCAGTTCCGCCGTGCGGTCCAGCATCCAGCGGTCAATTTCTTCGAGCTGGTCGTTTGTCAGCGCATCCCGCGAGGGAGCAAAATCGCTCAGGTTGCCCAGTGCGAACCGGAACGTATTTCGAATCTTGCGGTACGCCTCGCTGAGCTGCGTCATCACCCGCTCGCTCATTTTCATGTCGGCCTGGTATTCCACCGACGCCACCCACAGCCGCAGCAAATCCGCGCCCCAGCGCTCGCAAATTTCAATCGGATAAAGTGCATTCCCCAGCGACTTGGACATCGGCCGGCCGTGCTCGTCGAGCGTCCAGCCGTGCGACACTACGCCACGGTACGGCGCGGCGTCCCGCACTCCCGTCGCCACCAGCAGCGAGCTATGAAACCATCCGCGATACTGGTCCGGCCCTTCCAGGTAAACGTCCGCCGGCCGCCAGTCCTGCCCTCGTTCGACAAGCCCGTTCTCGGGCGTGAGTACCGCCAGATTCGATGAGCCAGAATCAAACCACACATCCAAAATGTCGTTCTCTTTGCGCCACTTGGAGGCGCCACAAGGGCACTTCGTGCCGGGCGGAAGCAATTCTTCAGGGGAGTGCTGGTACCACGCGTCCGCCCCTTCTTTCTCGAACCATTTCACCACATTGCGCAGCGCCTTGTAATCTTCGAGCCGCTTACCGCAGCCGTCGCAATAGAAAACAATGATCGGCACGCCCCAGAAGCGCTGCCGTGAAACGGTCCAGTCCGGCCGCTTCTCAATCATCTCGTACATCCGGTCTTCGCCCCACGCGGGAATCCATTTCACCTGGTGAATTTCTTCCAGCGCTTCCTGACGTAGCGTCTTTTGCCTGCCTTGCGCGGCCTGATCCATCTTGATAAACCACTGTTCCGTCGCCCGGAAAATCACGGGATTGTGGCAGCGCCAGCAATGCGGGTAGCTGTGCTTATAGTCGTGATTGCCGAGCAGCGCGCCACGATCCTCCAGAAGCTTCACGACGATGGGATTCGCGCTGAATACATCCTTGCCTTTATATTCCGGCAAGCCTTCGAGATACACGCCCTTGTCGTCAAGCGGCGCGTAAATCTCCAGTCCATATTTCTGCCCCGAATAAAAATCGTCTGCGCCGTGGCCCGGAGCCGTGTGCACAATCCCGCTGCCCTGATCCAGCGTCACGTAATCCGCCAGAATCCCGGGCACTTCGATAGGCACAAAGGGATGCTGGAACTTCATCCCCTCGAAATCGCTGCCCTTGAACGTGCCGCGGACTTTCGCTTCCTTGATCCCGCTCTCTGCTTGCAGGGCGGTCACGCGGTCGGCGGCCAGCAACAGCGCGCCTTTTTCCGTCTCCACGACCACATATTCAGAACCGGGATGAAACGCCAGCGCGCGATTGTGTGGCAGCGTCCAGGGCGTGGTGGTCCAAATCACTGCGCTCACGTCCTTGCCGATCTTCGCCGCGTCTCCTTTGCCACCGCCTACTACGCCAAACTTCACCCAGATCGACGGGCTGCTGTGATCTTCGTACTCGACTTCTGCTTCCGCCAGTGCCGTGCAATCGTAGATGCACCAATACACCGGCTTGCGCCCGCGGTAGACGTAACCTTTCTCCATGAAATCCAGAAACGCGCCCGCGATCGTGGCTTCGTAGCCAAAGCTCATCGTCAAGTACGGATCGTTCCACCGCCCGAAAATCCCCAAGCGTTTGAAATCCCGTTTGTGCTGCTCCACATAGCGCGTCGCAAATTTCCGGCACAGCTTTCGAAACTCTGCCGGCGGCACTTTTCCTTTTTCCCCGAGCTCTTTTTCCACTTGTGTCTCGATGGGCAGGCCGTGGCAATCCCATCCCGGCACGTACGGAGCGTAGTGCCCCGCCATGCTCTTGGTCTTGACAATCAAATCCTTCAGAATCTTGTTCAGCCCCGTTCCGAGGTGAATCTCCCCCGTCGGATACGGCGGCCCGTCGTGCAACACGAACAGTGGTTTGCCTTTCCGCGCTTCCAGGATGCGTTCATAAATCTTTCTCGCATACCATGCTTCCAGTTGCTTCGGCTCGTTCTGCGGCAGGTTGGCCTTCATCGGAAAATCCGTCTTGGGCAGGTTCAGCGTCTTTTTCAGTTCCAATGGTTCGGTCATAGTTCTGAGCGCTCGGATACCCCTTCTTTGCCTGCATGCCGTCCGTTAGTGCAGGTGTACGGCGGGAAACATCGGAAAGCAGTTGAACCACGTATGTTACAATGAATGCTAGGCGGTGTCAGCCGCTAGGACGCGCAACCTTTCCCGGCCTGCGCGAATCCTATCGGTGTAGACTTACCGAACGCAGGAGACCTGCGTCTATAATTAGAGGTACACGGTGCCGGGCAAATTTATCGATCTTCTGCCAGCTCAATCTTCGAGGCCCAGAGTGTCTGCCACTGGCTCACAGCCTTCCGTTCGCGCCCCTTATGTCCCAAGGTTCGGCAGGCCCCCTATTCTCGTCCCCGACAATTTTTGGTCCAATCTCAAGCAATTCCTCACCGAGCGGCCCATCAAGGTGCGCGAGCGCAAGGATGCGCCCTTCACGCAGACTTCCTTCGGTACTGGGTTCGCTGCCAACCTCTCGGAATTTTTCCGCTCCAGCCCCGCTGCGAATCGCCCCGTCAACAGTAGATTGGCTGTAGCTTGGGGCGCGAATTTTGGCGGCTTCGGCACGCGCATCAGGGACTTTTTCTCGCCTCCGAAGCAGCCCCCTCTTCCACCGGGGATCAAGCCCATCAAGGTCAAAGACATCTGGTCCAAGGACGAAAAGTTCGGCACGAGTCAGGCGATTGCCATTGCGCTGCACGGGTTGGTGGTGTTTGCAATGATTGCCGTGCCGATTTGGACGAGCGTGGTGCCGGCGACTGAAGCGAAAAACAAACAGCTCGACATCACGCCCTTGGATATTTCGCCTTACGTCGCCAAGCTTCCCGCGGGCGCCAACAAAGCCGGCGGTGGTGGTGGCGGTGGGACCCACGAGCAGCTGCCGCCCACAAAGGGCCGGGCGCCAAAGTTCCAGTGGACGCAATATACTCCGCCGGTGGCAACCATTAGGAATCCGAATCCCAAGCTTCCGATGGATCCTTCGCTCCTCGGTCCTCCGGATTTGAAGGTCAGCAATCCGGCTCTCAACAACATGGGTGATCCGCTGGCCGCTTCCGTCAACTTCTCCGGTGGTCCCGGCGGTGGCGGCGGCATCGGCACCGGCCAGGGTGGAGGCATCGGCAGCGGCTCCGGCGGCGGTCTTGGTCCCGGTGAAGGCGGCGGCACGGGCGGCGGTATGTTCCGCGCCGGCGTGAACGGCGTCGGCCAGCCTGCTTGCATCTATTGTCCGGATCCCGAATATTCCGACGAAGCCCGCAAGGCCAAGTACCAAGGCGTCGTGACGCTACAGATCACTGTCACTGTGGATGGGCGCGTGCTTGATCCGCGCGTACTACGCGGCCCCGGCCTCGGACTGGAAGAAAAAACCATCTCAGCCGTAAGAACCTGGAGAATGCGCCCATGTACCGGGCCGAACGGCAAACCCGTCAACTGCAGCGCCGTCATCGAAGTCGGCTTCCGGCTCCTTTGAGTCTTGTCCCGCTATAGGTAGCTCCGTTCTCGAATTTTTGCTGTCCCTTTTGCTCCGTGCTTTCTGTGTTTTCCATGGACTTTGCACTGATTCTGTTTTCTTCACATCCATCCATCGTATCTCTCTTCAGGCAACCAATCTTCTGCCCTTTGCTTCTCACCACGCGTCGCCCGCTCGCCTCCAACAGTTCGTCGGGATAATCCAGAGGCGTGCTTGGAGGCCCGCCCATGCCCGATCCATTTTCCCGGGCCCCGTTCTCCTTTTCGTCTTCGCAGAATTCCTTGTTTCATCGCGTCCGCGAGAATTTCTATCAACTCCTCGCGTCCCCGCCCGCCTTCCCTTCCACCGCCAACGGCGCTCCCCTCCACCTCTTGAAATGGCGGAACGCTTCTGCTGCCAGCGGATCGCGTACGATCTCCTTCCTCGCGCACATGGCGTTCATCTTAGGAATGCTCTTCGTTCATGTTCAGTTGCGCAACCCACAAGCGGCTGGTTCTGGACCGGAGATTCCGTCC
>Ga0209160_1003473_pt1 | contig 12802 bp, 11 predicted proteins | sample GraSoiAngelo_153_FD_186167 | JGI IMG/M metagenome (GOLD analysis project Ga0209160, IMG submission 186167) | Grasslands soil microbial communities from the Angelo Coastal Reserve, California, USA - 14_1009_12_40cm (SPAdes) (version 2) | ecosystem: Environmental > Terrestrial > Soil > Grasslands ...
TGTGGCGCGCGGCGTCGGACAAGGTGCTGCAGCGTGTGCTCACCGAAGCCAAGGCCGGGCGCAATGACGTCGACATCGTTGAGACTAACGCGCCGCCGCTCGAATCGCTGCACCGCGAAGGAGTGCTGCAGGCGGTGCGCTCGCCTCATCATGCCGGGCTGATGCCTGCGGCGCTGCCCGCGCACGGGGAGTGGGTCGGCTCGCGGCTCAACGTCTTCGTGCAGGCTTACAACACGCGGCTGGTGGACAAAGCGGAGCTGCCCAAGAGCTACGCCGAGCTTTTGCATCCGCGGTGGAAAGACCGCCTTGGGATCGAGGCCGGCGATGAGGACTGGTTCGCCGCCGTGGTGACGGCGCTCGGCGAGGCGGAAGGGCTGCGTCTTTTCCGCGAGCTTGTCGCCGCGAACGGCATTTCAGTACGGCGGGGGCACACGCTGCTCACCAACTTGGTCGCCTCCGGCGAAGTGCCGCTTGCGCTTGCGGTGTACAACTTCACCGCCGAGCAGCTCAAGCGCAAGGGGGCGCCGCTCGACTGGTTCGTGATCGCGCCCGGCATTGCGCGCGCCAACGGCGTCGCCCTCGCGCGGCGTGCCCCGCATCCGCATGCGGCGCTCCTCTACTACGACTTCATGATCAGCGACCAAGGCCAGCGGATTCTGCAGGAGCGCGGTTTCGTGCCGGCGCGCCGGTCGCTGCAAGGTCCGCTCGGCGCCGAGCTGCTCAGGATCGTCGATCCGGCGCTCATGCTCGAGCACACCGAGAAATGGGGCCGGCTCTACGAATCCATCTTCCTTTCCCAGCAGCGCTGACGGAGACCAGCATGATCATCGACTTCGATTCCCATCTGCGCGAAGGCTATTTCATGGACGAGGTGTACAAGCTCGACGGGCCGTACGAGCGCTTCAGGCCCGTCAAGTTGAACGATGGCCGCACGCACGACACGAAGTTTCTGCATTCCCTCGATCCCATCAGCCCTCAGGGTCACGCCGCGCACCGGCATCCTTACATCTACGACCCGAAGACAAATTGGCGCGGCGGCGACGTCGCCGCGCGGCAGGTGGGCGGCTACGACATGGCGCGCCGCCGCGAGGACATCCGCAAGGAAGGCATCGACAAGCAGCTGATATTCCCGACCCAGATCACGGTCGCCACCTCGAACATCGGGGGGCTGGGGCGCGAGTGCGCGCGCCTGTTCAACGACTGGGTCGCGAAACTGGTGAGGGGTCACGATGACGTTTTTCTGCCGGTCGCGATGGCGCCGGCGGGGTGTCCCGAGGCCATGGCCGACGAGTTGCGGCGCTGCGTGAAGGAGCTCGGCTTCAAGACCTCGCACCTCGTGCCCTACTGCGGCACGCGCAATCTGGATGATCCGAGCTTCTACCCCTATTACCAGATGGCCGAAGAGTTCGACGTGCCGCTCTTGTGCCATCCGAACAGCAACGGCGAGCTGGTCGACCGGTTCGACAATTTCTACAAGACGCACGTGCTCGGGCGCCCGACCAACTGCAGCGCGGCGCTGGTGGCGCTGGTGCTGGGCGGCGTGTTCGAGAAATTCCCGAAGTTGAAGGTAGTGTTCTTCGAATGCAGCGCTGAATGGATCCTTTACTGGATGCACCGCATGGACGACGACTGGGAATGGGCCAAGGACTTCCCGCAGATTTCGGGCATGCTCAAGATGGCGCCCTCGGAGTACCTACGCCGCAACTGTTACGTGACCTGCGAGGCGGACGAAGCCGATCTCGCGCGGCCGATCGCCGAGCTGGGCGACGATCACATTCTCATGGCGAGCGACTATCCGCATTTCGACTCGGAGTTCCCGCATACCGTCGCAAACATCCGCGCGCGAAAAGATCTCACGGAGCGGCAGAAGGACAAGATTCTCGGCGAGAACGCGGCGCGCCTGCTGCGGCTCTAGCCGCTTTCGCCCCGTGCTGCTTCGCTTCCTGATGCTGCTCGGCTTGGCGGTTGCCCCGGCAAGCTTCGCGGTCGAGCCGACGCCCGGCGTTCTCGCCGTCGCGTCCTACACGGGCGCGGATCGCGCCGAACGCCTGATCGGCGCAGCTAAGAGGGAAGGCGAGCTGATGCTGTACTCCTCCCTCACGCAGGACGATCAGCTCAAACTCGTCGCGGCCTTCAGGCGCCGCTACGGGGTCACCGTGAAGTTCTGGCGCGGCAGCCAGGCGCACATCCTGCAGCGCGTGCTCAGCGAAACGCGCGGGGGTCGCTTCGAGTTCGACGTGCTCGAGACCAACGCCCCGCAGATCGAGGCGCTCGCGCGCGAAAAGCTGCTGCAAAAGATGAACTCGCCCTATATCGAGCAGGAGCTGCTGCCCGAAACCGTGCCGGCGCATGGCGAATGGGCAGCGGATCGGCTCAATCTGCTGGTGTACGCCTATAACAGCAACGCGGTGAAGCTCGCCGACGTGCCGAAATCCTGGCAGGACCTGCTCGACCCGAAATGGAGAAAGCGCATTGGCGTGGAATCCACCAACGTTGAATGGTTCGCTGCTCTGGTCAAGTCGTTCGGCGAGAAGGCGGGGCTCGAGCTGTTTCAGCGCATGGCCGACAACGGGTTGGCGGTGCGCACCGGCCATACGCACAGCACGGGCCTGGTCATCGCGGGCGAGATTGCGGTGATGCTCGGCGTCTACAGCCACGACGTCGACCGCATGAAGGCCAGGTCCGCGCCGGTCGACTGGTTCGTCCTGCCGCCGGCCGTCGTGCTGCCCTCCGCGGTCGCGGTCTCGCGGCGCGCACCGCATCCCAGCGCCGCGGCGCTTTTCTACGACTACATGCTGACCGAGGGCCAGCGCTTCTACACGGATGTACACCGCGTGCCTGCGAACAGGAACTATGACACGCCGGTCCGGCGCCTTGTGCGGGAGCGCCAAGCCGTCGCGATCGTGAATGCGCAGGAGGCGATCGACGACTACCAAAAGTGGTATGACCTCTACAAGCGCATCATCGTCGACCGGTCGCAGCACTAAATCGGCGGAGAACGTGCACAATGCACCGACGGGAAAGGGTCTTGTCGGATTACCATAGCGGCCTCGCGCGTGGAGCTGCGCACCCACCTTGGGGTAGGGAACAATGGCAACCCTGTTGCTCGATCGCGGGCTCATCGATGAGATCAGGCGCATTGAGCGCGCTACCGGACGGGATGATGTGCTTTCCGGGTTCGTCCGTGAGCTGGAACGTAATCTGGCGGGCTTTGGCGCGGCATTATCCGATTACATCACCCGCGGCGATGTCATTGGCCCCGTGCGCGCCGCTCACACGCTGAAGGGCGTATGCCAGCAGCTCGGCGCCCAGGCGCTGGGCGATTTGTTCGCCGAAATCGAGCGCAGCGCCAAGGCCGGAGACTATGCCGAAGCGAAGCGCAAGTTCGAGGGCAGTGCCGGTCTGATCGCGCAGTCGCTAGAGGCGCTAAAGCGCGCGTAGGCGGGTCGCCCGGCCTGGCGCACCCGAGCCTTTGATCTGCGTGCGGTGCATGACGCGGCGCGCCTTGGGGTCGAATGCGTCGCGGCGATGCATGGTCGTGCGGTTGTCCCAGAGCACCAAGTCACCCAGCGCCCATCGGTGCCGGTAGAGTGCGGTCTCCACGTAGGACCAGATCTCGTCCAGCAGGCGCTCCGATTCAGCCAGCTCGAGTCCCATGACGTAAGCGTTGAGCCGCCGGCCGAGATAGAGGGCGGGCTCGCCCGATACGGGATGCTGGATGACCACCGGATGCGGCGTACCTACGGAGCTGCGAGGGTCGTTCGAAGACTGCAGTCCTTTGCGCAGGAAGCCACCCGAATCGTACGTCCCGTCGTGCTTGATATCCAGGGTCCGGATCCGCTCGACCAGGGTCTTGGGCATCCTGGCGAGAGCCGCTTTCATGCTGCTGAACCAAGTGTCGCCGCCCTGGGCTGGAACTTCCAGCGAATACAGCATCGACGCGTCCGGCGGCTGCGCCACATAGCTCATATCAGTGTGCCAGGCGGCTTCGCTATCACCGAGCGCCCCGATCGGCGCGCCCTGCTCGTCGAGCACGTTCGAGACGATATAAACCTCGGGATAGCTCGGGGGGGACTTGCGCCCCGCACCCTGGTTCGGGGGCGAGTCGAGCGTGCCGAAATATCGCGAGAACGACAACAGATCGTCGTCCGTCAATTGCTGGTTCCGGAACAACAGCACATCGTGCCGGTACCAGGCCTTCTTGATGGCGTCGATCTCCACGTCGGTGACGTGGGCGAGATCGATACCCTGGACTTCAGCGCCAAAGACTCCCAGGGGGCGGACTTTGATGGGGTGTGACAAGTTTACGTTGTTTTGCAATGGAGTTAGGTATATATCTGTATATTATCGCGAATTCCAAATGTTCGTACCGCCTAGCTTGGTAACGACTTTTTGACTCAAGGAGCCGACAGTGGCTGACATGCTACTGGTTTTATGCATACTGATGAGCGCGTATTTCATACGCGGGATCACCGGCTTCGGCTCGGCCCTGATCGCGGTGCCGATGCTGGCGCTGTCTCAGCCGCTCCAGTTTGCAGTTCCGCTCGTCCTGGCGCTCGACTTCACGGCCTCCCTGATTCTGGGCGGCACCAACACGAAGAAAGCGAATTGGGCCGAGGTCAAGATACTGCTGCCCTTCGGAATGCTGGGCGCCTGCGTCGGCGCCTACGGCCTGCTGAAGCTCCCCACCACTCCGGTGTTGCTGACGCTGGGCGCCTTCACGATGTTCTTCGGGTTTCGCAATATTTACGGCCTGCAACCCGTGGGGCCGTTGTCGCGTGCGTGGGCCATCCCCGCGGGACTGGCCGGCGGCGGCGCCGGCGCGCTGTTCGGCGCTGGCTCACCACCCTACATCATGTACCTGACGCGCCGCCTGCTGGACAAAGGAGCAGTGCGCGCCACTTTCTCGTGGTTGATCGCCATCGACGGCGGATTCCGGCTCGGATTGTTCCTGCTCGCCGGCCTGCTGTTCGATCCGAAGCTTCAGACCGCATACGCACTGGGCCTCGTTCCCATGGCGATCGGTCTATACAGCGGCAACAAGGTGCACTTGGACATGACCAGTGGAGGCATGTTGAGGGTGGTGGGCGCGCTGCTCGTGCTCAGCGGCGCGATGTTGTTCTTGAAAGTGGCGGCTTGAGGGGGATAGTCATGATACGAAGAGCAATTAAGCGCGCCGCGACGATCCTGGCCGTGGCACTCGCCATGCACTCGCCGGGCGTCGCTGCACAGCAGGCGCGCTCCTTCTACGTCCTGAATCAGCGCAGCATCGCGTTGACCGCGGAATATTGGAACCCGATCCTCACCCATGTGAGCCGGAAAAGCGGCGTGCCGCTGGAGCTGAAACTGGCGAGAACCGCCAAAGAAGGCAACGCGATTGCCGAACTGGGCAAGTACGACTTCCTCTACACGAATCATTTCTTCACCCCGGAACGCGATCGCCTCGGCTACAAGGTCATCGCGCGCCCTGCCGGTTCCGGAATCAGGTCGCAAATCGTGGTGCCGATCGATTCCCCGATTCAGTCGCTGGAGGATCTGAACGGCAAGGAAGTCGCCTTCGTGACTCCGGACGGATTTACCGGTTACTGGCTACCGATGGACGCGCTCCTGAGAGCGAAGGTGAAGATCAAAGTCGTGTTCACCGGCAACCAGGAGGCCTCGTCCGCCCAGCTGAAGGTCAACAAGGTCGCTGCCGCTGGAGTCAACAGCTCGGTCATGGCGCGTTACGGTCGCCGCGAATCGTTCGAGTACCGCGCGCTCTGGACTTCGGAGATCTACCAGGATCTGTGCATCATGGCCAATCCCAAGATGCCCGCGGACAAGGTGGCGGCGGTCAAGGCCGCCCTTATCGACATGGTCAACGACCCGGAAGGCCGCCAGATACTCGAGGCGGGCGCCGATCTGCTGAAAAGCAACAGCGAACTGGGTTTCGTCGCGGCCAAAGAGCGCGACTACGACAACTACCGCAAGTTCTATAGGACCACGCAAGTCAAATAGTCCGCCGTGGAAGACACAGGCAAGCGACCATGAAAAACATGCGCGTGTTTCGATTCTTGAAGAATTTGGGATTGATTTCGCGCCTCATGATTGCCGTGGGAGTCGCGATCGTCGCCGGAGGCGGCGTGCAGACCGTCCTGCTCGTGGCGGAGGGTGCGGCCGAGCATTCCGCCCGGCTTCTGCGAGAGCAGAAGGAAACGCTGCTCTTCCTCGCGCCGCTGGTTGCCGATCAGGCGCTCGTCGGTGACTACGCGGCGATCACCCAGCTGCTGAAAAACCAGGTCAAGAAAGGCGAGCTCGACAGATTCGCGTGGACCGACAAGGACGGCAAGACGCTGATCGCGCAAGACTTGCCCGATCGGCTCGACGCGCCGACCTGGTTCGCGCGCCTTGCCCTCATTGAGCACGAGGAACAAAGCCTCGACGTCACGGCGGGCGGCGTGGGATACGGAAAGCTCAGTGTCTGGGTGACTCCCATCAAGGCCCACAACCGGCTTTGGCTGCAGTTCGTCAAGCAGTTGCAGATTGTGGCGGTGACGCTGTTCCTCATGCTGCAATTCATCTGGTTGATATTCCGCGGCAACCTGGGAACGCTGCGCATGCTTGCCGAAGGCGCGAACCGTTTCAGTCAAGGCGACCACGCGGTGCGCATCGAGCCCGAAGGTGCGCCGGAAGTGGGCCTTGCCGCCGAAGCGTTCAACAACATGGCGAACAACATCGAAGGCCTGATCGCCTCGCTTGGGAAAAGCGAATCGAAGAACAAGCTGCTAGCGACCATCGTCGAGCAGTCCAGCGAAGCGATCTGGACCAAGGATCTGGCCGGCATCATCACCAGCTGGAATTCCGGAGCCGCCGCCATGTTCGGTTATCCCCCGGCCGACGCTGTGGGGCGCGCGCTAGACGTGGGCGAGTCGACGGCGGAAGAGGAGGAAGCGCGCATGCAGCGGCTGATGGCGGGGGAGAAATTCTCCTATGACGCCAGAGCCATGACCAGGTCGGGAACGGCAATCGATATTCAGGTCGCCGTCGCGCCCCTGCTCGACCAGGCCACAAGCGCAGCGAGGAAGCGTTGCGCCTGGCGCGCGAAGCGGCGGAATCGGCAAACCACGCGAAGAGTTCGTTCCTCGCCAGGATGAGCCACGAGATCCGCACGCCGATGAACGGCGTTCTGGGGATGACGGAGCTGTTGCTCGAAACGGGGCTCACGAGCGCGCAACGCAAGTACGCCGAGACCGTGCAGCGCTCGGGCCAGAATCTGCTCGGCATCATCAACGATCTTCTGGATTTCTCCAAGATCGAGGCTGGAAAACTCGAGCTCGAGAATGTCGACATGGATCTGCGCCGGACGCTCGAAGATGTCGTGGACCTCCTTGCCGAGCGCGCCCGTGCCAAGGGACTGGAGCTTGCCTGCAGCATTCCCGCGAATCTGGCTACCCACGTCAAGGGAGACCCCCTGCGTCTGGGCCAGGTACTGACCAATCTGGTGGGCAACGCGATCAAGTTTACCGAGCAAGGCTCAGTCGTGATCCGCGTGGCCGGCCTCGAGGAGACCGCGCACAACGTCACGCTGCGCTTCGAGGTCAGCGATACCGGTGCCGGCATCAGCGCGGCAGCGCAATCCCATATCTTCGAGGAGTTTGCCCAGGCCGACGGATCAACGACCCGCAAGCACGGCGGCTCCGGCCTCGGCCTCGCGATCAGCAGGCAGCTCGTCGAAATGATGGGGGGGAACATTTACGTCGAATCCGTGCTCGGCGCCGGTTCCACGTTTTGGTTCACCAGCCGCTTCGAAAAGCAGGAAACGCAAGACTCGCGTGCGGCCCCGATGGGGATGCTTACGGGCGTGCGGGCGCTCATCGTCGAATCGAGCGTCATCAATGGCGGCATCCTTCACTCGCAGATGAGCAACTGGGGAATGACCAATCGGGTCGCCGCAACGCCGGAGCAGGCGATCGATCTGCTTGCCCAGGCGGCGGCACGAAACGCTCCCTACGATATTGCAATCATCGACCTAGGGCTGGCGGGCATGGACGCGCTCGAACTCGCGCGCACGATCAGGGCCCGCGCCGACATCGCCAGGCTGCGGCTGGTCATGCTGACTCACCGCCAGGTGGATATGCAGAACGCACGCGACGCGGGCATCGACGCCTGCCTGGCCAAGCCGGTGCGTCAGACGGTGCTGTATGAATGTCTGGTAAACGTGATGGCCTGCCAGCCGCAAGAGGCTGTCGCGCCGCGGGAGGTACGCGAGCCCGTGGATACGGCTCCGGCCGGGATTCGCGGCAATATTTTGCTGGTGGAAGACAATCTCATCAACCAGCAGGTTGCGCTTGGCATACTGCAGATCCAGGGCTACAGCGTAACGGTCGTCAACAACGGCAGGGAGGCGCTGGATGCCCACGCGCAAGACGCCTTCGATCTCATTCTGATGGATTGCCACATGCCCGAGATGGACGGATTCGAGGCGACCAGGGAAATCCGCGGACGAGAGCGCTCGTCGATCGGCAAGCGCGTGCCCATCATCGCATTGACTGCCAATGCGATGGCGCAGGATCGTGAAGAATGCCTGAGCACAGGCATGGACGACCATTTGAGCAAGCCTTTCAGCATGCAGACAATGCAGGACATGCTGGATCGCTGGATGCCTCAGCCGGCGTCGACAAAATCGGCAGCCGCCGCGGAGCTCGCGGCACGGGGCCCCGCGAAAGCCGCTGCGGCCCTCGATCGGCGGGTGCTCGATCAGTTGAGCACGCTGCTGAAGCCCGAACGGCTCGCCCGCGCGATCAATTTTTACCTGGTCGAGTCGCCGAAGCTCATACAAAAACTGAAGCAGGCGGCGGCCGCCAATGATGCGCCGGAGATCGTACGCTCCGCGCATTCGCTCAAATCGAGCAGCGCAAACCTCGGCGCGAGCGTGTTGAGCCGGTATTGCGAGGACATCGAGGCGTCGGCGCGCCGTGCTGACGCCGAAGAAGCCTGCAAGCTCTTTGCCAAAATCGAGACGGAATATGGCTGTGTTCAGACCGCACTGACTGCGGAACTCGAACTGGCCACCAGCAAGGCGTAGGGGGAGGCTGCGATGAGGAAGGCGATCTTTCTTGCGCTCGGACTGCTCGTTACGATTCCGGCGTTGGCGCAGGAGTGGCCCGCAAAGCCGCTGCGCTTCATCGTCCCGTACCCGCCGGGCGGAGGGACGGATGTCGTCGCCCGCATCGTGCAGAACCGCCTGTCGGAGGCGCTCGGACAGACGATCGTCATCGAGAACCGCGGCGGCGCCGGCGGCGCGGTAGGCACCGAGGCGGCCGCGAAAGCGGCGCCCGACGGTTACACTTTCCTGTTCACGCTTTCCTCGCACACCATCAATCCGCTGCTCTACAAGCTCAACTTTGACGTCGAGCGCGATTTCACCCCGGTGACCCTGATCGTCAGCGTGCCGCAGCTGATCGCGGCTTACCCCGGCTCACCGATCCATAGCATGCAGGATGTCGTTGCACTGGCCAAGGCACATCCAGGCAGGCTGCATTTCGCCTCGGTCGGCAACGGCACGCCGTCGCACATCGCCGGCGAGCTGCTGAAGCTGAGGACCGGCATCGACATCGTCCATGTCCCGTACAAGGGCGGCGGGCCGGCGGTCGCCGATACGCTCGGCGGGCAGGTGTGGCTGCTCATCGTCACCATGCCCGCGGCCATGTCGCACGTGCGCGCCGACAAGCTGCGCGCGCTGGCGGTGACCACCATCAGGCGCAACCCTGGTGCGCCGGAGATCCCCACGGTCGCCGAGGCGCTCAAGATTCAGGACTACGAGGTGGATTCCTGGTACGCGATGTTCGCGCCGGCGAAGACGCCACCGGCGATCGTGGCGCGAATGCAGAAGGAGGTCGCGCACGTGATCCAGCTGCCGGACGTGAAGCAGAAGCTGCTCGAGCAGGGCGGCGACCCCGTGGGCTCCACCCCTGAGGAGCTTGACCGGGTGGTGAAAGCCGAGCTGCGCAAGTGGACCGAAGTCATCCGCGACGCGAAGATCAAGGTGGATTGAGGCCGGTCGCGGAACGTTAGGCCCCGGTCAGCTCGCGCACTGCGGCGATCAACTCTTCGAACTTGAACGGCTTGTTGAACGTCTTCACCGCGCCGACCTGGCGCGCGACCTCGAACACATCGAGATTCATCAGCGGGTCGCGGCCGCTCGCGCAAGCTGCCTGAAGTCTTCGTTGTCCTCGATGACGAGAACGCGCATCATGTCTCCAGTAGCGCTCGCGGCGCCCTAGCCGGGCTCAGTCGAGCGTGAAGGCGTCCCACGCGATGCTATCCCACGCGATGCTATCCCACGCGATGCTATCCCACGCGATGCTATCCCACGCCACGCTGTCCCATGCGATGCTGTCCCACGCGACGCTGTTCCAATTGAAGTTGTCCCAGGCGACGCTATTCCAGGCCAGGGTGTTCCAGGTGAGCAGTTGCCAGAGAATGCCGCCGAGCGTCGGATCCTTCCAGTCGAGCGGCGAACCATAGAGGACCGGGTAGAGCGCGCGCGCGAAGCCGTCCGCGGGCCGGAGCGCGTCATTGACGCAGCACAAATTGACCATAGGTCGGAGTGCGCCGAACAGGAGACCGCCCTGCAGCCTGCCACTGGGCGCCGCGTTCACGGCGGCGTACGCGTTGAGCAGCCCGCTGCCATCCGCAATTGGATCGGGGAGAGCCTGACCGCTGTCCCACCCGTACGGCTGCGTCGTCCTCACCAAGAGCGCCTTCACCTGATCCGGGGTGAGGCTCGGCCGGCGCTGCAGGAGGAGCGCGGCGGCGCCCGACACGACGCCGGTCGCCATCGACGTTCCCGTGAGACGGAAGTACGTCGATCCGTTCTGCGCCACCACGACGCGGTCGGGGAACAGCGTATCCAGGGCGCTCCCCGGCACGCGCAGGGAGACGAGACGCCGTCCGGGTGCGACCAGATCGGGCTTGGCATTCGACTCGGCGCTGCCCCAGGCGGAGAACCACGCGAGCATGTCGTCGCCTCGGCTGAGAGTTCCACGATCGTCCGTCGCGCCAACGGTGATGACGTACGGGTCGATGCCTGGCGTCGCGACGGTGTCGCGTTGCGGTCCGCCGTTCCCGGACGCGGCCACGACGACCAGGCCACGGCGCCACGCGATTTCCACGGCCGCCGACATCGGGTCGAGGCGGTAGGAAAGGTGGGCAGACGCGCCAAAGGAGAGATTGATGACGCGGATGTTGTAGGCGGCGCGGTGCGCGAGGACCCACTCGATCCCTCGTATCACCGAGGAGATCCGACCGCTGCCGGTGCTGCCGAGCACCCGGACGTCGACGACGTTGGCTTGCGGAGCGATGCCTACGAACTCGCCGCCGGAGCGGCTGCCATTTCCGGCGATGATCCCCGCGATATGTGTTCCATGCCCGCCCGGATCGCTCGCGAGGCGCTGATCCGCGAAGTTGACCGAGGCGAGGATACGGTTCTCAGGCTCGATGAGATCCGCATCCGCCGCGACGCCGGAATCGAGGATCGCGACCGTCACGCCTGTCCCGGCTATCCCCAGCTCCCAGACCCGATGGGCTTTCACCACGCGCGCGTAGGCCCCCGAGATTTGATCCGGAGGGGCGACCTCCGGCGGCTCGGCGCTGGGCCGCGGGCCCACCGTCGCGTCGTGATGGATGAACGCCACCGTGGGCGCGAGGCTCAGCGCGCTGATGCCGGCGGCGTTCGCGAACCCAGCGGCTCCGTCGATGAGCGACAGCCCAGCGACCGGAATGCCGTAGAGACGGAGAAGATCGAGGGCCTCCAGGGCGCGACTGACATTCGCCTGGCCGAGGAACGGAGGGAGCGGGTGCTGCATCTCCACGATGACCGGCAGAAGCTTTTGCGGATCGGCCGCCATCAGGGCGAGCAACGCAGGGTCGATCTTTTCCGTGATGGGCGGTACCGCGGGGTTCACCGTGACGGCCATGTCATCGATCGCTGCGAGCGCGCCGTCCGAGGCCGTCAGCCGCAGCACGTAGGCGCCGCTCTCCGAGAATGTAGCCGTCGAGATGAGGGCGCTGGGGTTGCTGAAGCTGACCGTGCCCGGGCCGCTCACCTGGCTCCACGTCGTCGTCAGCACGCCCGGCGGATTGGGCTGTCCGTCGTCGATGGCGGCGCCCGTCAAATTCGCGATGCTGGGCAGCGTGATCACCTGATCCAAGCCCGCTATTACGACCGGCGCCAAGTTGACCCCGGGCAGCGGAGGCGGCGGGGGCAATTGCGCGTGCGCCGAAGGCGCCGCTGGCACAAGCGAAAGCGCGAGCGCAACGAGCGCGCAGCTGATGCCGAGCAGCCGGCGGCGATTCATGCGCGAGCCGCCCGGTTCAATCGCACGATGGCGCCCCGTGCGTCAACGATGAGGAGGGCGTCGTTCATGGTGGCGAGGCTTCAAGCTGCAAAGCGTGTCGCTCGTGCTCCAGGGCCATCTGCTCCGCCGCGCGAACGCGTTCGATGACGGTACCCACCTGCACGGCGATGGCGCCCAGAGTGAGGAGATCCGCCTCTTCGTAGGCTTCGGGGCGATAGCTCTGCGCAGAGAGCTATCCGATCCAATGAGCCATTCGGACTATGGCCTCTGTCAAACATCGAAATCCAGGATTGCCGGCGAAATGATGCCTTCGACGCACGAAGCGGTCAAGGGCTGGCTAACGAGGGACGGCGATTTCCGTCAATTGGATTCTAAGATAGAAAGGGTACAACTTTCGTTCAGATAATCAGGCCGGTCACGCGAGAGGACTGGGATTGGCGCCAACCAGGGTCAAGCGGTCGGGG
>Ga0209160_1003475_pt1 | contig 12796 bp, 10 predicted proteins | sample GraSoiAngelo_153_FD_186167 | JGI IMG/M metagenome (GOLD analysis project Ga0209160, IMG submission 186167) | Grasslands soil microbial communities from the Angelo Coastal Reserve, California, USA - 14_1009_12_40cm (SPAdes) (version 2) | ecosystem: Environmental > Terrestrial > Soil > Grasslands ...
AGGAGACGTCATGCGAACAATCCGCCGATTGATTGGCACCGCCTTAGTTCTTGGCACCTTTCTGCTACCGGCGTTCGGCTCAGCAGCAGCCAAGGGTGCGGAGAACGAGCAACACGACTTTCGGATCGTGACCGTGTCGACCCGGCCAGACACCGTGACGGGCGGCGATGTCCTGGTGCGGATCGACGTCCCGCGAAATGTTCCCGTGAAGAAGGTGACCGTCACGTTGAATGGGCTCGACGTTACGGGCGCCTTCCGGGCTACTGCCGCGAGCCGCTCTCTGCTCGGACTGGTCGACGGCCTACGGCTTGGCAAGAACGATCTCGCGGTGGAGGCCAATGGCGAGGGAAAGGGTCGTCCATCGGCGCGCCTCACGATCACGAACTATCCGATCACTGGGCCCGTGTTCTCGGGTCCTCACGAGCAACCGTTCATCTGCATGACACAGCAGTTCCCCGTCCCGTCACGGTCGACCAGCGGCGGTGAGACGCTCGGGCCGCCGCTGGACGCGAACTGCTCAGTTGCGACCCGAGTCGACTACGTCTATCGGTCCACCGCCGGCACATGGAAGCGTCTGCCGACTCCGACGGTCCATCCAGCGGACCTTGCGATGACTACAACGACGCTCGGCAAGACGGTGCCCTACATTGTTCGCGTCGAAACGGGCACCATCAACCGTGCTATCTATCAAACGGCGATCCTCCATGACCCCACCACCGAGGCCGCGCCGACGCCGTTCCAGCCGCCGGCGGCCTGGAACGGCCGGCTCGTGTACACGCTGGGCGGTGGCTGCACCGGCGGCTGGTACATCCAAGGGAGGACTGTCGGGTTCGATCCCGAGGGTGTCGTCGAAGATCTGATGCTCCGGCAGGGGTACGCCGTTGCGTCTTCCTCGTTGAACGTCTTTGGTAACAACTGTGCCGAGGTGCTCGCCGCCGAGTCCCTGATGATGGTGAAGGAGCGGTTCATCGAGAACTATGGGCCGGTCAAGTTCACGATCGGATGGGGGTGCTCCGGCGGCTCAGAGCAAAGTCATCCGATCGGCGACGCCTATCCAGGCCTGCTCGACGGCATCGTCCCTGGCTGCAGCTTTCCTGAAGTCACCGCGGCCATGATCCTCAACGTGACCGACGCTGACCTTCTGTTCCATTACCTCCAGGGCGTCGCCGCGTCACTGGGATGGGGCGACGCGCAGAAGGTCGCTGTCTCGGGCTACCCCAAAGCGGTGGTCATCACGACCGTCGGGCCGGCGTTCGCGCTTCGCGTGAAGGCGCCCGGCCTCTGCAACCCTGCGATCCCGGCGAACTTGATCTACAACCCCGTGACGAATCCCCATGGCGCCCGGTGTGACGTCTACGATCACATGGTCAACATCTTAGGGCGCGACCCGCTCACCGGGTTCGCGCGCCGTCCGCTCGACAACGTCGGTGTGCAGTATGGTCTGGCAGCGCTCAACGCCGGCGCCATCACGAAGGAGCAGTTCCTCGACGTCAACCAACACATCGGCGGCTACGACAATGACGGCAACTATGTGCCGACGCGCACCGTCGGCGACCAGACGGCGCTCCAGATTGCTTACCGGACGGGCCGCGTAACCTACGGTGGCGCGGGGCTCGCGACAATCCCGATCATCGACTACCGCAATTACACGGACCTGTTCCCGGCAGGCGACGTCCACATGCGGTTCCACTCGTTCTCCATGCGCGAGCGGTTGGTGCAGGCTAATGGGAACGCCGACAACCAGGTGATGCTGACAGAGGACTCCACCTACGGGTTCTACAGCGATGCCAGTCCTGTTCTCAGCGGCGCGCTTCGGCAGATGGATGAGTGGCTCACGAACCTGCAGCGCGACACGTCGAATGACCCTACGGCGGTGAAGATTGCTCGCGCGAAGCCGGCGGATCTCGTTGACGCATGTTTCATGCATGACGGCACGAGAATCGTCGAGCCGGCGACCTACCAGGGCGGGGGCGTGTGCAACATGCTCTATCCTGCTTTCTCAACGCCGCGAATGGTGGCCGGCGGGCCGCTCGCCAACAATGTCCTCAAGTGCCGGCTCAAGCCCATTAACTACGCCGACTACCGCGTCACGTTTACGAATGCCGAGAAGGCCCAGCTGGGCAGCATCTTCCCCAGTGGCGTCTGCGACTACTCACGGCCCGGAGTCGGCCAAGAGCCGCTCGAGGATACGTGGTTGTTCTTTTGAGGCAACGACACGAAAGGTTGGCGGGGGTGCGCGGCGTCGAGAATGGCGGAACGCCGTCTCCAGATCGCGGAGGAAACTGGATGATAGCTCTGGCGCCGCCCAGGCGCCCCAAGGAGCGGGTACCGAACATCGCAGATGGGATCACGACGGGCGCTTCGGAGGGATCCGGAGCGACCGATTTCACTGTCCAGCGCCAACGTGGGGTCATGACTCCGCATCGCGCGGCAGACTCGGGCCGTCAAATGCCGCTCGCAGCGTCGCCGGGCTATTGACGCGGTCCGGTCGACAGCGTGATCCTCCTGCCCGTCGGCTCGACAAGTGGCAGGGTCCCGCGAAGAAGGAGGAGCAAACGATGACGACGAGTCGCACATCCTATGTGTATGTGGGTCTCGCAGGTGAGACCGCCCCCGGCCGCCCCGTCAAATCGGGCCTGTATCGCATGGCCGTGGGTGACGATCGGTGGGAGCTTCTGACTCGTGGCCTACCCAAAGCGCCCACCATCCGGGCCATCGCCACACACCCTGAGCACAGCGAGACCGTGTATGTGGGGACGCAGAACGGTCCCTACCGCAGCACCGACAACGGCGAGCACTGGGAACGCCTCGACATCTCGGATCACGGCCTGCCCGTTTGGTCCCTGCTGTTCGATCCTCGCGACTCCAAGATGCTGTACGCGGGTTACGAGAACTGCGAGATCTTTCGGAGTGAGGACGGCGGTGAGCATTGGCAGCAACTCCCGGTGACCGTCCGCTTCCCAGAGGTCACCGTGGCCCCGGGGGCCAACCCGGCCAAACGCGTTCTGGAGATGGCCGTCAATCCTTCCAACCCCGATGAGGTCTACGGCGCCATCGAGGTCGGCGGCATCATCCGCAGTCTCGACGGCGGCATGCACTGGGAGAACATGAGCCATGGGCAGTACCTGAACGATGACACCGTAGACATGCATGGCGTGCTGGTCGGACGCTGGCGTCCGGGAATGGTCTTCGCCATCGGCCGCGCCGGCCTGTTCAGCAGCACGGACCACGGCCAGCACTGGGCCAGCGCCAGGCTGGAGCCGCTGAATCCCAAGGGCCACACCTACTGCCGTGATATCCGCGAGGTCCCGGGTGATCCGAAGACCATCTGGGTGGCTGCAGGTGCGAATTTCCAGAGCGACGTCGGCGTCCTGTTCCGCAGCAACGACGGCGGCGCGAGCTGGGCTCGAGTGGACATGGGCGTCAAGCCACGGACCACCATGTTCACGATCGCCTTCGACGAGCGGCAGCCCAGGCGCATGTACTGTGCGACGAGCGGCGGTGAGGTGTTCGCCAGTGATGATGGCGGCCAGAGCTGGGCCGAGCGTCACCTGCCTGAAGGGGCCACGCAGGTCTACGCCATGGGATGTGCCTGAGGCGATGCGCGCCTTTGACACCGGGGCGTCGTCGGCGTAGGGTTGCCGACCATCAACCGGTCCATGGAGGTCGGACATGGCGCACCAGAACTTCAAGGTGCTCGACAGCGACATCCATATCATCGAGCCGCCGGATCTGTGGCACCGATACGCCGATCCTGCCTTCCGGGATCGCGTCCCGCACGGGTTGACCGAGGACGCCGGCGATTTACGCCTCGCCCTCGATGGCAAGGCGTGGGGCCGTGTCGCCGCCGACGCGGATCGGAGCCGGCGCCGGCGCGGGCACGACTACGCGCGTAACCAGGAACGCTGGCGTCCGTTCCAGGAGCGCGGCTGGACCTCGAAGATCCAGCTCGAAGCCATGGACACCGAAGGCATCGATGTCGCGGTGGTCTACCCCTCGCGCGGATTGTTCGCGCTCACGATCCCGGACATGGAGCCACGGCTCGCGGCCGCCATGGCGCGGGCCTACAACGACTGGCTCTACGAGTTTTGCCAGGAGAACCCCGAGCGGCTGCTCGGGGCCGGGATGATCTCCCCGTTCGACGTCGACGATGCCGTGCGCGAGGTCCGCCGCGCCGCGCGCGAGCTCGGCTTCTGCGGCGTGTTCCTTCGGCCGAACGAGGTGAACGGGCGCAACTGGCACGATCCCTACTACGAGCCTCTGTGGACGGCGCTCGAGGATCTCGGAGTTCCGCTGGGGTTCCACGAGGGGGCCGGCTCGCAGCTGCGGCAGGTCGGCGAGCAGTTCGGCGCGAACGCGATGCTGAAGCACGTCTACTGCCACCCGGTGGAGCAGATGCTGGCGGCGGGCAGTTTCTGCCTGGGCGGCATCCTGGAGCGCCATCCGGGTCTGCGTGTCGCGTTTCTCGAGGGGAATTGCAGCTGGGTGCCGTTCCTTCTCTGGCGCATGGACGAGCACTGGGAGCGGCAAGGTGACGTCTACGCGCCGGAGTTAACGATGGCTCCGAGCGAGTACTTCAAGCGACAGTGCTTCGTGTCCGTCGAATGCGACGAGGAGCCGGTGAAGTACGTCATCGACGCGATCGGTGACGATCGGATCGTCTTCTCCACCGACTTCCCTCACGGCGACTCGAAGTTCCCGCGCGCCGTCGAGTCGTTCCTCCGGCTGCCGATCTCCGACGACAGCAAACGCAAGATCCTCTGGAGCAACTGCGCCGCGTACTACGGCCTGCCGTCCTGAGCTGGGCGAATCGCCCGAGGAGGTATGCGATGACGACACACAAGCTCATCTCGGCCGACTCTCACATCGTCGAGCCGCCGGACCTCTACACCCACCGGATCGAGCCCAAGTACAGAGAGCGGGCGCCTCGGATGGAACGGATGGAAACGCCCACGGGTCGCAAGTACGACGCGTGGTTCATCGAGGGCCAGCAGGTCGGCAGCCTGGGTGCCGTGATGCAGGCCGGCCAGCGGTTCGAGGACCCGTCCCAGATCGATTTCCTGGGCACGTGGGAAGACGTGAGGCTCGGCGCGTACGATCCACAGGCGATGATCAAAGAGAACGAGATGGATGGCGTCTGGGGCGCGTGCCTGCAGCCCAGCCAGGGTCTCTTCTGGTACCGGATCTCGGACAGCGGGTTGCTCTCCGCCATCTGTCGCGTCTACAACGACTGGATCGCTGACTTCTGTCGGGCCTCGCCGGATCGTCTGAAGGGCATCGCCATGCTCAACGTGGACGACGTCGAGGAGGGCTGTCAGGAGCTGGAACGATGCGCGAAGCTCGGACTGGTCGGCGCGTTCATTCCGGTCTCGCCGCTCCCCGACCGACCCTATCGCCATCCGATCTACGAGCGTCTGTGGTGGACCGCGCAAGACGTCGGCGTTCCCCTCCTCCTGCACATCGGCACGCCTCGCATCGGCGTGCCGGGCTGCGAGTTCACGATCAACCTCGACGAGCTCACTGGGGCGGGCCGCTCCACGACGGACTACTGGGTTCGCTATTCGCTGGGGGCGATGCTCTTTGCGGGCGTCTTCGATCGGTATCCGCGATTGAAGGTCGGCTCCGTCGAGCACGAGATGGCGTGGATTCCTCACTGGCTGAAGCAGATGGACTTCACGTATCGAGAGCGGCCGGTGTTCACCAAGGGATGGAAGTCGAAGGCGGGACTCCTGCCGAGCGACTACTGGCGCCGCAACATGTTCGTGGAGTTCATGGAGGACGACCTCGGGGTCCAGCTGCGGGACACCATCGGCGTCGACAACATGCTCTGGGGAAGCGACTTCCCGCACGCCGAGTCCACGTGGCCGAAGTCGAGGCAGTTTCTGGATCGGATCTTCGCCGGAACGCCCGAAACGGACCTTCGCAAGATCACCGCGGAGAATGCCGCGCGGCTCTTCGGCTTCGCCCTGACATGAGCTAGGAGGCCGGTCCGACAGCGTACGGCATGCTGGACGGGTTCGTGCCGGTGACCCGGGCGTCCGAGCTGGCGCCGGGCGTGATGACGTGGGCCGTCGTCGATCGCGAGCGGATCCTCGTCGCGAACGTCGACGGCGCCTTCTACGCGCTGCAGGACGCCTGTGGTCACCGGCAGGCGCCGCTGTCGAAGGGGACGCTCGAGGGCCATGTCATCGAGTGCCCGCTGCACTTCGCGACCTTCGACGTGCGCACCGGCAAGCTGCTGAGCGGGCCCGTAGCCGAGGACGTCCCCACCTATCAGGTACAGGTGAGGGACGATACGGTGTACGTGAAGCGAGCGCCGCCGCCATCACCGGTGGGGCCGGGTTCGTGAGGCAGGTCGAGCGCGGTTAGAGTGGGCTGAACCTCGAACTCCGTGGCGAGCCGCTCGGTCACGCGGCGCTGTCCGTCGTGCGTGCTCGAGGCGCGGGTGGCGTCGGCGAAGACGACTCCCGGGATCAGGCAATGACACTTGCGGCATGAGCGTGCATCGGCAGCGCGCAGACGGCGGAGTCTTACGGCTGCTTGTCGACCACCTGCCCGCGGACGCGGATCGTCAAGCGCGGGAATGTCGGGTCGTCGGTGTCGATGAAGATCGTTCCATCGAGGCTTCCCGGTCGAAGCGCCTCGGCACGCAGGCCCACGTCGATTCGGAAGGTGCCGCTCGCGGCGGAAGACGGCGTCGCGCGGATCTCGAGGGCGTGCACGGTCGAGCGGATACCACGAAGTCGAAATGCTCCGCCGCGCTTTTTGACGAATGCCGTCTGCTCGAGAAACTGCGCTGCTCGCGGCTGCGGCCGTAGGCGGTCGAGAGCCACTTCGCCGAAATCGATCTCGTCGGGATTCGCGTAGACGTCCGCCTTGACCAGGACGTGAACGGGGAGGCGGATCATTCCGATCGCCGCGTCGCTGCTCTCGAGCTCGAGCGTGTCGTCGTAGCGGCCGGGTGAAATTCCCGCCGCCGGCTTCACGGTGAGCCGCCACGTCCGTCCCGGTTCGACGGTCTCGAGCTCCGCCTCGTAGTGCGCGCCGCGACGTGCACCCAAACGTATCGCGACCGGCCCGGGCTGATTGCTTCGCACGGTGAGCTCGCGGCGGACGTCCTCGCCGAGGAAGGAGGAAAGGAACACCGCGGGAAGCGGTTCGATGTCGACCGGGCCATGGACCATCCCCGTGAGCACGAGCGCCACCGACCGTGCGCGCGGGTCGTTCGTTTCCACGACTGCGACTCCGCGCACGCTTCCCTGCACATGGTCGGTGGTCAACTCGAGCTCGATGGTTGCGTCTGCCCCGGGCGCGACAGTCCCCGGCAGGCGGGCGGTCATTCCCGGCATGGAGAAGCGAACGCCTGTCAATTCAAGCGATGCGTCACCGCCGTTGCGAAGTTGAAAGGTCCGCGCGACTTTCTCACCGCGCCGGACGCCGCCGAAGTCGTGCTCGGTCGGACTGAAGACCGCCAGGGGCTCCGAGAGAGCTGAGGAGGGCCACAGGCTCGCCGCGAAGGCGAGTGTGACGAGCATCTGGCGTGAATGGAACGACATGTCGAGGAACCGACCCGGAGGCCCGCACGGCGACCTCCGGGCCGTTCAGTCGATCTCGCTTATTGCTGATTCAGGTACAACCGGATTTGCGCGAGACGCAGTCCGTTGTTGTCGTACTGCCACAAGTAGTCCTGCAGGACGCTGTTGAACAAGGACACGCTTCCGCACGTCATGATGCCGCCAAGGTCGAAGCAGACACCCTGGAGCGTCGTGAGCGCGCTCGTCACGTTCTGAAACGTCTGCTTGCCCTTGCCGCGCGAAAAGACGTTGAGGGTATTCTCGGATGAGCAGATCAACGCACCCAGATCGTCGTACGCGCACGTCGTGATCGTCGCAGACCCGCCTGGCTGGCCGAGCGCACGGCCCCACACCTGGTACGAGGCCGACGCCTTCGATCCGTCACAGGTGAAGTCGGTGGGAACGGCGGTGTTGCAGGGAAGCTGGAAGACCGCGCCGTTCCCTCGCCCGATCAGGTTGCCCGAGCAGTCGTAGGCGGCGTCGAAGCCGTTGCCGTCGCACACCTGGAACTCGCCCGGCGTGAGCCAGATGTCGGTCTCGACTGGATTTGGATCCGCTGCCTTCTTCGTCCCGAGCGCCACAAAGATCGTGTGACGATTCGAGGCCGTCATCGCGGAGTTCTTCGGATTGTCCACGCCGATGATGTTGAGGTTGTAGTGCGGGCCGCTCGGCGCGCCGTTGCCCCCTCCTGCCCAGCTCGGCGTCGCGGCGCACGCTATCGACAGGACCGCCAGACCAATGAGTACCTTCTTCATCTCGAATCACCATTCCTTCGCTGGGGCCGAACGTTGCCGTCGCGACTCCAACGGTTTGGAAGTCCGCGCACGGTGTCGGGAAACAGGCAGCAGAACTGGCCGAGGAGGCGCGGATCTGGACCTCGGCGGTCGCAACCGTCACGCGCGAAAGTCTCGCAAGGAGCGCGCCAAGCGGCGGCCGAGTGAGTAACCTGCGATTTCGCCAGCGATTGCCGTGTTCTGCCAGAGGCACGAGATGGATCACGCCTGACACCGCGTCTCGGCATGCGGACACCGTGGCATCCTCAGCGGCGAGCGCGGTCTTGAGTGACGTCAGCCGCGTCTGCACCTCCGTGAGTTCCTCTTCGCGCCGCTCCCTCAGCGCCGTCCGACCCGCACAGCGCTCCGGCCCCGGGTGCTGAGGAGCGTGCGGTAGAGCGGATACTCGGTCTACAAGGCCTCGTGGGGACCTTCGGCCACTACCGTGCCGCGGTCGAGCACGACGACGCGTGAGGCGAGACGGATCGTCTCCGGTCGGTGCGCGATCAGCAGCGTCGTGCGGCCGACCATGAGCCGCATGCGCTGCACCGACGCGGTGGAGCGCCTCTCCGTCGAGGTGGGCGGTGGGCACCGCCCGGCCCCTATCTGTCCAGGTCGTCCACGATTCCGTCGTGTCGCCCTACCGTGTCAGCGCGGCCGTCCGGAGGTTTTCGGCGTGTCACCGGGCCGTCGGTGGGTGGCAGCGCCCGAAGCCTCATTCCCGAATGCGCGGTGATTTGCAGAGTGTCCGGGCTCGCCGTGGCGTTTGGTGCAACTCTTGCTGCGGGTGCCATACCTTGGTGCGACACCGTGAGCAACCGGCCCGCAACGCGGCCTGCCTGACGGATGCGGGTCTCCCCGCATGCCGACGCCGCATGAGCCGGTCGCCTAGTTGCCCGCGCGTGGGACGGCATGCTGTTTAACTCGTACGCCTTCATCCTGGGCTTCATGCCCCTGACGCTGCTGCTGTTCCACGGGCTGCGTGGCGCCGGGTTCGCGCGGAGTTCAATCGGTCTCCTCGCCCTGCTGTCGCTCGTATTTTACGGCTGGTGGAATCCGATCTACCTGCTGCTGATCGTGCCCTTGATGCTGGTGAACTTCGTCCTCGCTGCTCGCATCGTGCCGCGAGACGGCCGGCGGCCGCACGCGGCCAGGCCACTGCTGGTGCTCGGCATCGTGCTCAACCTCGCCACGCTGGGCTACTTCAAGTACGCCAACTTCTTCGTGGACAACCTCCACGCGGTCGCTGGCCTCGACCTCGCCCTCGGCACGGTGGTGCTGCCGATTGGCATCTCGTTTTTCACCTTTCAGAAGATCGCCTTCCTCGTCGACGCGTACCGGAACAGGGTCGACCGGCTGGATTTCATCGACTACGTGCTGTTCGTAACCTTCTTCCCGCAGCTCATCGCTGGCCCCATCGTGCACCACAGCGAGGTGATACGACAGTTCCGCGATCAGACGCCGGTGTCGCTGCAGACCGTTGCGCTCGGCGTGACGATCTTCACGATCGGCCTGGCGAAGAAGGTCCTGTTGGCCGACACGGCGGCCCTCTACGCCTCCCCTCTCTTCGACGCCGTCGCTGCCGGCGCCCACCCCGACGTGCTCGCCGCGTGGGGCTCGGCACTCGCCTACACGGCGCAGCTCTATTTCGACTTCTCGGGCTACTCCGACATGGCCATCGGCGGCGGTCTTCTGTTTGGCATCCGCCTCCCGCTCAATTTCGCGTCGCCGTACAAGGCCGAGAGCATCATCGAGTTCTGGCACCGCTGGCACATCACGCTGTCGCGCTTCCTGCGCGAATACCTCTACATTCCGCTCGGGGGCAACCGGAAGGGCCTCTCGCGACGCTACGTGAATCTCTTGATCACCATGCTGCTGGGGGGCTTGTGGCATGGCGCGGGCTGGACGTTCGTCGTCTGGGGCGCGCTGCACGGCTTCTACCTGGTGGTCAACCACCTCTGGCGTGCGCTCCGCCAGCACTTCGGCGGCGGCCCCGAGACCTCAATGGGACTCGGGCGTCGCATGGGCCAGCTGATCACGTTCGTCGCGGTCGTCGTTGCCTGGGTGGTCTTCCGCTCCGAGGATATTGGCACCGCCGTCCGGATGCTGCTGGCGATGATCGGGAACAACGGTCTGGAGCTTCCGGCGTCGCTCGCGGATCACTGGCCCGGCCTCCCCGTGGCACGCGGCCCGGTCGACACCGCTGCCGCGCTGCTCGTTTCGGCCGCGCTCCTGGCAATCGCCTGGTTCGCGCCGAACACGCAGGAGCTGACCGGCTACGTGGGTCCGGAAGGCGCCTATGCGGCGAAGGAGGCGTATCGGCCATCACCAGTCAGGTGGCAGCCATCGGCAGGCTGGGCGGTGGCCATCGGGTGCCTGTTCGGCATCGCGCTGATGCTGATGTCGAAGGTTTCGGAGTTCATCTATTTTCAGTTCTGAGAAGGGGCCCATGGTTTCACTCACGCGACCCGCGGCTACCCGGTACTGCTGGATCGTCGCGACGACCGCGGCCCTGCTGCTGGCCGCGGTCGTCGCCGTGAACCTTGTCGTGGATCCCTTCGGCATGTATCGGCTCGTCGTGCTCGAGAGTGTCAACGCCTACAAGCCGGCCATCCCAACTCGGGTCCGGCTGATCAAGGCCTACGAGGTGCGGCGTCTCCGGCCGCGCGGGATCATTCTCGGTACATCCAGGAGCCACGTGGGGCTGCGACCCTCACATGACGGGTGGGACCCAGCCGCGAGGCCGGTGTACAACCTCGCCTTCGACGGGGCCACCACGAAGGAGATGTACCACTATCTTCGTCATGCCCACGCTGTACGACCACTCCGGCAGGTCGTCCTCGGCCTCGATACGTACCACGCCACCCTGGCTCCGGCCACCACCCGGCCCGACTTCGATGCGCACTTGCTCGACTCTCCCGCGGTCCTGGCCCTGCCATCGCTCATACGGGCGGACCTGAAAGTCCTCACCAGCCTCGACACGCTGCGCGCGAGCTTGGAGACGGTCCAGTCGCAGGGCGACCGGGAGGCAGAGTGGTTCGCACCGGACGGGCAACGCCTCGGCGACGTGTTCTTCCGGCGGCCGGGCGAGCACTTCGGGCAGATCGGCCCGCGCGGATATTTCGAAGAGATCGATCGACTCGAGGTCGGGTTCAAGCGGCAGGGGCAACTCGCAGCGAATGCTCCGGAGCGGGCGCGCACTGCCCGGCAACCCGCGTCCCCCAGCGAGACATCGCTGGCCTACATCGGGCGCATCGTCGCCTTCTGCCGTGCGGAGGGCATCGACCTGCGCATCTTCATCGCCCCCGAGCACGCGCACCAGCTGGAGATCACCGCCGCCATCGGGGAATGGGCGACTCTCGAGAATGCCAAGCGCGCGGTGGTGCAGGTGCTGGCCGAAGACTCGGCACAGCATCCCGATGCGCGTCCGATCCCCCTGTGGGACTTCAGCGGGTACTCGTCCGTCACGACCGAGGCCCTTCCCGAGCCGGGAAGTCGCGCCGAGATGGAATTCTACTGGGACTCGTCCCACTTCAAGGACGTCGTGGGGGACCTCGTGCTCGATCGGCTCTTCGGCCTGAGCCACCCGCGGCGAGCAGTCCCACCGGACTTCGGAGTCCGACTGACCCCCGCCACCATCGAACCAGCGTTCGCGCGGGTGCGCGCGGATCAGCTCGCTTACCGGCGCAGGAATCCCCAGGACGCGGTGTGGATCCGGTCTCTCGTCGACGGCAGCGCGCCAGATCCTCGCGATCCGGGAGTCGTTGCTGTCAGCCGGCCGCGCTGACCGGCGGCCCGCGTCGCCGCGACCGCATCCCACCGAGCAGCCCGAGCTGGAGGTCCGAGTATGATGACCATGGTGGAGAGCGCTACGCTCCAAGACGAACCATCTTGAGACCGCTGCTCTTGGCCGCGCTCCTCGTGTGTGCACTCCGAGGGGTTGCGCTCGCCGGCACCGAGATGGCGATCACGATCGACGACCTGCCCGCCCACGGCGCGCTGCCGCAGGGGATGCAGCGAGTGGAAATTGCCCGGCGCATCATCAGCGTGCTGCAGGCGCGCGCGGTGCCGGGGGTCTATGGGTTCGTGAACGGGGCGCAGGTTCGGGACAACCCGGGCTATCTGGAGATCTTGAAACACTGGGTTCAGGCCGGGTTCCATCTCGGTAATCACACGTTCTCTCACCTGGATATCGATCGCGTCGCCACCGCCGAATACGTCGCCGACATCGAAAAAAATGAGACCTTTCTCACCGACTTTGCACGGGACGACTCGGCCCGGGTCTTTCGCTACCCCTACCTGCACGAAGGCCGCACACCTTCGCAGAGGACTCCCGTGCGGCAGTGGTTGGCCGGCCGCCGCTACCGGATCGCTCATGTCACGGTGCACTTCGATGACTGGGCCTGGAATGACGCGTATGCGCGGTGCGTGGAGCGGAGCGACGAGCGC
>Ga0209160_1003478_pt1 | contig 12793 bp, 11 predicted proteins | sample GraSoiAngelo_153_FD_186167 | JGI IMG/M metagenome (GOLD analysis project Ga0209160, IMG submission 186167) | Grasslands soil microbial communities from the Angelo Coastal Reserve, California, USA - 14_1009_12_40cm (SPAdes) (version 2) | ecosystem: Environmental > Terrestrial > Soil > Grasslands ...
CGGTGCTCGAGCTGGTCCGCCTTGGCCGCATCAAGACGCAGCAGACGGAGCTCTTCGGAGAGATCGTCATCGAACGCCAGACCGCGATACCCAATGGAGAGCCAACTCGTGCCGACTCCAACTGACGTCGTCGAAGCCCTGCTGTTCGCGTCCGATACGCCGCTGGAAGCCGAGCGCATCAGCGACGTGCTCGACCTGGGCGACGTGGGCGAGGCGCGCCGGCTCATCGACGAGCTCCGCGCGCGCTATGGAGCCTCGAGCCAGGGGCTGCAGATCGTCGAGGTGGGTGGCGGCTACCGCATGGTCACCCGGCCCGAGGTCGCGCCCTGGCTCGTCCGGCTGGCGCGCGCTCGAACGCGGACCCGGCTGTCGCGCCCGGCCCTCGAAGCGCTGGCGATCATCGCGTACAAGCAGCCGGTGTCGCGTCCCGAGATCGACGCGGTCCGCGGCGTGAACTCCGAGGGCGTGCTCGACAACTTGCTCGAGCGGCGACTCGTGCGCATCGCCGGCCGCAAGGAAGCGCCGGGCCGGCCCTATCTTTTCGAGACCACGCGCGAGTTCCTGGTCGCGTTCGGCCTTCGGGACATCGGCGACCTGCCGAAGGTCGAGGGCGAGCTGGTCGTGCCGGAGCTGGCCGCCGTCGCCGAGCATGGCGAAGCTGAGACTCAACAAGATCCTGGCCCAGGCGGGGCTGACCTCTCGCCGGGGAGGTGACCGCCTGATCGTCGACGGCCACGTCGCCGTCAACGGTGCCGTCACCCGCAGTCCCGCCACCCTGGCCGATCCCGAGCTGGATGCCATCACCGTCGATGGCCGTCGTTTGCCGCCGGCCGAGGCCAAGCGGTACGTGCTGCTCAACAAGCCCCGCGGCTACGTCACCACGCTCAGCGATCCGCAGGGTCGTCCCGTCGTCGCCGATCTCGTGGAGCGGGACGTGCGCCTCTACCCGGTCGGACGCCTCGACTGGGACGTCGAAGGCGCGCTGCTCCTCACCAACGATGGACCGCTCACCCACCGGCTGCTCCATCCGCGCTACGCGTTGCCGCGGGTCTACGAGGCCCTCGTCGAGGGGAGCGTCGCCCGAGGCGACCTCGAACGGTGGCGGCGCGGTGTCGCCCTCGACGACGGCCCCGCGAAGCCCCTGGCCGTCGAGCTCGGGCGAACCGGGCCGCGGGAGAGTCGGCTGCGACTGACGTTCGCCGAAGGGCGCAAGCACGAGGTCAAGCGCTTCTGCGAGGCGCTGGGCCACCGCGTGGTCGCGCTTCGTCGGATTGCTTTCGGGCCGGTCGCTCTCGGAGCGCTCCAGCCGGGCGAGACGCGGCCCCTGACGGCGCGCGAGGTGAGCGCGCTGCGCGCCGCCGTCGCGCCGGCCGAGGGTCCGCCCCGAACGTGACTTGCTCTTGCCGGGGGTGGGGCCTATAATCCGCGATATCCCGAGAGCCAGGCAGCACTGGGAGTTTCTATGAACCTGGACGATTGGCGTTCCAGGATCAATGACCTCGACAACCGAATCCTCCAACTCCTCAACCAACGCGCCGAGGCCGCCAACCAGATCGGAGACCTCAAACGAAGGCAGGACACGCCTTCGTATGCCCCGGAGCGCGAAGCGGAAATCTTCCGCCGGCTGACCGCATCACACGATGGTCTGCTGGGCGCCGAGGCGATCGGCGCCATCTGGCGCGAGATCCTCTCCGCGTGCCGCGCGCTCGAGTCGGCGTTGACGATCTCCTACTTCGGGCCGCCGGCCACTTTCACCCATCAGGTCGCGCTCCGTCGGTTCGGCTCGGCGGTGAGCTACCGCCCGGCCAAAACGATCGCCGACGTGTTCGACGACGTCGAGCACAAGCGCGCCGACTTCGGCGTCGTGCCGGTCGAGAACAACACCGAGGGTGCCGTCAACGTGACCCTCGATCGGCTGATCGACTCGGACGTGCTCATCTGCGGCGAGCTGCGGCTCGAGATCACGCAGAACCTCCTCTCGCGGGCCACTGGGCTCGACGGGATCAAGCGTGTGCTCTCGCACCCGCAGGGACTCGCGCAGTGCCGGGGATGGCTCGCCCAGCATCTGCCCGACGTCGCGACCGAGCAGGCGCTCTCCACGGCGGCCGCCGCCGAGACGGCCGCCACCGACGTCACCGTCGCCGCCATCGCCTCCGATCTGGCGGCGGAGCTCTACGGCGTGCCGATTCTGCGGCCCGCCATCGAGGACAATCCGCACAACTCCACGCGCTTCCTGGTCATCGGCCGTCATCCGAGCGGCCCGACGAGCCGTGACAAGACCTCGATCCTCTTCGCGATGCGAAACGAGCCCGGCACGCTCTACCGGATCCTCGAGCCGCTGGCGCGTCTGGGGATCAACCTCACGAAGATCGAATCGCGGCCGGCCAAGGGGCGGCCCTGGGAGTACGTGATCTTCGTGGACCTCGAGGGCCATCGCGACACGCCGCCGGTCTCGTCGGTGCTCCGCGAGATCGGGGAGCGAACGTTGTTCCTGAAGGTTCTCGGATCGTACCCGGCCCTCTAAAGGAGAGCGCATGTCAACGCAGTGGGAGTCGCTGGCGAACGAGCACATCCTGGGCATCGCTCCCTACGAGCCCGGGAAGCCGATCGAGGAGCTCGAGCGCGAGCTCATGATCCACAATCCGATCAAGCTCGCGTCGAACGAGAACCCGCTGCCGCCGTCCGACCGGGTGCAGAAGGCGATCATCGCGGCGATCTCCTCGCTCGATCGCTATCCCGACGGGAGCGGCTTCTATCTCCGGCAGGCGCTCGCCAAGAAGCACGGCGTCATGCAGGACCAGGTCGTGCTCGGCAACGGCTCGAACGAGCTCATCGAGCTCCTGGCGCGCACCTTCCTGCGTCCCGGCGACGAGGCGGTGGTGCCGCATCCGTCGTTCGTCGTCTACCCGATGATCGTCCAGGCGACCGGCGGCGTGCGCGTCATGGTGATGCTGAAGGACTTCCGCCTCGATCTCGACGCGATGGCGCGGGCGATCACGCCGATGACGAAGATCGTCTTCGTCGCGAACCCGAACAACCCGACCGCCACGATCGTCACGAAGGACGAGGTCGAGCACTTCATGGTCCGCGTGCCCGAGCGCACGATCGTCGTGTTCGACGAGGCCTACATCGAGTTCGCGATGGGCCCAGACTTCCCGGACATGATCGCCGCCGTCAAGCAGGGACGGAAGGTGGTCGTCCTGCGTACGTTCTCGAAGGCCACGAGCCTCGCCGGCCTGCGCGTGGGCTACGGCGTGGCCGACGCCGACGCGATCGCGCTCATGAACCGCATCCGCCAGCCGTTCAACGTGAACTCGCTCGCGCAGGCCGCGGCGCTCGCCGCCCTCGAGGACGACGCGCACGTGCTCGAGTGCGTCCGGATGATCGAGGCGGGCCGGCACTTCCTCTACGACGAGTTCAAGTCGATCGGGCTCTCGTACGTGCCCTCGCGGGCCAACTTCATCCTGGTCGACGTCGGCCGCAGCGCCGCCGACATCTACCAGAAGCTCCTCCACAAGGGTGTGATCGTCCGGCCGATGACCCCCTTCGGGCTCGAGACCGCGCTGCGGATCACCGTCGGAACGCCCGAAGAGAACCGCAAGCTCGTGAAGGCCTTGCGCGCCGTCCTGGGGAAGACGCCCGCGTGATCCGGCAGCTGGCGATCGTCGGCGTCGGCCTGCTCGGCGGCTCCGTGGCGAAAGCGGCGCGGCTTGGCGGCCTCGCCCACCGCATCGTCGGCATCGGCCGCGACGCGGGGCGGCTCAGGCCTGCTCTGGACGACGGCACGCTCGACCTCGCGGTGACCGAGCTCGATGCCGGCGTGCGCGAGGCCGATTTCGTCCTGCTGGCCGCACCGGTGCTGACGATCGAAGGGCTGCTCGAGCGCGTCTGGCGGGCCGCGCCCGACGGAGCGCTCATCACCGACGTCGGCTCCACCAAGCGCAACATCGTTCGTGCCGCCGAGCGCCTCGCCGCGACGCGGTCCCTGAGCTTCGTCGGCAGCCACCCGCTCGCCGGCTCGGAGCAGGCCGGCTACCGCGTGGCGCGCGCCGACCTCTTCCGCGGCGCGACGGTCGTCGTGACCCCGACCGAGGCGACCGAGCTCGGCGCGCTCAAGAAGACCACGGAGTTCTGGGAGGCTCTGGGCGCGCGTGTGAGCTCGCTCGATCCGGAAACGCACGACCGGACGGTCGCCGCGATCAGCCACCTGCCGCACCTGATCGCGTGCGCCCTGGTCGACGGCGCCGCCCGGGTCGAGCCATCCGCGCTGGAGCTTGCCGCGCGCGGCTTCCGGGACACCACGCGCATCGCCGCGGGCGACCCGGATATGTGGACGGAGATCTTCCTGGCGAACCGAGACGCGCTGTCGGCGACCGTCGAGGCCTTTCGTGAGGCGCTCGCCGATCTCCAGCGGACCATCGACGCCGGCCAGGCCGACGCGCTGCGGGCCGTGCTCGCGCGTATCAAGGCGACGCGGGAGCAGGTGCGGTGAGGGCCCCACGCTGATGCCGCGAAAGAATCCGGTGATCACGATCGACGGTCCGGCCGGGGCGGGGAAGAGCACGGTGGCCCGAGTGCTGGCCGAACGCCTCGGCTACACGCTGATACCGACCGGCGCGATGTACCGCGCCCTCGCGCTCAGCATGATGCGATCGGGCGTGCCCGCGCGCGAGGGCGCGGAGCTCTCCGCCCATCTGGCGCCGCTCTCGATCGTGGTCGCGGCGGGGCACGTGTACCTGAACGGCGAGGACGTGACCGAGTCGATCCGCAGCCGCGAGGTCGCCCAGATCACCTCCGAGGTGACCACGCTCGCCTCGGTGCGCGCCAAGGTCACTCCGTTGCAGCGCGAGATGGCGGCCGAGGGCGGCGTCGTCCTCGAGGGCCGCGACACCGGAACGGTCGTCTGCCCCGACGCGGAGGTGAAATTCTATCTCACCGCGTCGCTCGAGGCCCGCGCGCGGCGGCGGCAGGCCGAGCTCGCGGCAGCGGGGACGTCGGTGTCACTCGCCGCGATCACCAGCGAGCTGGCCGCGCGGGACAAACAGGACGAAACGCGCGAGTTGGCGCCGCTGCGCAGGCCCCGGGGCGCGATCGAGCTCGACACCTCCGACCTCACCGCGGACCAGGTCGTCGAGCGTCTGATGTCGGCGATCGAGCATCACAAAAATGGCGGTCGGGCGCCGATTCCGTGGAATCGGCTGTACGCTGCATGCAAGGTCCCCACGGTCGCGTTCATGCGTCTGATGTTCCGGCTCGAGGCGATCGGGACCGAGAACGTCCCCGCGCACGGGCCGGTGCTGCTGGTGGCGAACCACTCGAGCGTGCTCGACCCCCCGCTCATCGGCGGGGCGTCGGACCGGCAGCTGACGTATCTGGCCAAGGCGGAGCTGTTCAAGATCCCGCTGTTCGGCGCGCTGATCCACGGGCTCAACGCGCGGCCCGTCCGCCGCGAAGGCGCTGATCCCGGGGCGCTGCGGACGGCCAAGCGCGTGCTCGAGGAAGGCGGCGCGCTGCTCGTGTTTCCCGAAGGGACACGCGGCGATGAGGGCGTCATCCGCCCCGCCAAGCCGGGGGCGGGCCTGCTCGCGGTGTCGAGCGGCGCTGCGGTGGTGCCGGTCTACGTGCGCGGCTCCGGTCGGGCGTGGCCCAGGGGGCGGCGCTTGCCTCGTCCGGCAAAGGTGACGGTGACCTTCGGAAAACCACTCCGGTTCGAGGCCGTCCGGGGCGCGGAACGGAAGGTCCAGTACGAGGTTGCAAGCCGCCAGATGATGGACGCCATTTCGCGGCTCCGGAACTGTATTATTGCCGGCACCGGCCAGGGCCGGCCGGAATCGGTTCGAGTCGTACCCGGTTCGGGCAAATAAAATGACTGGAGGAACGGGCGGTATGAAGAAGGACGAACCACGGCAGCACCTCGGCGGGCCGCGTGGGGAGGGCGGTGACGGGGCCGAGGAACGTATGGAGGATTGGTACGAGACCGGCGTGACCGAGTTCGAGGAGGGCGAGGTGGTCCGCGGACGCGTGGTCCACATCGGCTCGAGCGAGGTGCTCGTCGACGTCGGCTACAAGAGCGAGGGCGCGATCCCGATCGAGGAGTTCCACCGCCACGGCGTCCTGCCGAAGGTGGGCGAGGAGATCGAGGTCTACCTCGAGGCCAAGGAAGACTCCGAAGGCCTCATCGTCCTCTCGAAGGACAAGGCCGACAAGATCAAGGTCTGGGACTCGATCACCCAGGCCTACGAGAAGGGCGCGCCGGTCGAGGGCCGCGTCGTCGAGGTCGTCAAGGGCGGCCTCGCCGTCGACGTCGGGGTCAAGGCGTTCCTGCCGGGCTCCCAGGTGGACCTCCGGCCGGTGAAGAACCTGGCCTCGATGGTCGGCCAGACGATCCGCTCCAAGGTGATCAAGCTCAACCGCCGCCGCGGCAACGTCGTGCTCTCGCGCCGGTCGGTCCTCGAGGAGGAGCGTGAGGAGAAGAAGAAGCATACGCTCCAGGTCCTCTCCGAGGGAATGGTGCTCACCGGCACCGTCAAGAACATCACCGACTACGGGGCGTTCATCGACCTCGGCGGGATCGACGGGCTCCTGCACGTGACCGACATGAGCTGGGGGAGGGTGGGCCATCCCTCGGAGATCTTCCAGGTCGGCGACCAGGTCGAGGTGGTGGTGCTCCACTTCGATCGCGAGACCGGCCGGGTGTCGCTCGGCTACAAGCAGAAGTCGTCGGATCCGTGGGAGCGCGTCGAGAAGACGTACGCCGCCGGCACCAAGACCAAGGGCAAGGTCGTGAGCCTCACCAACTATGGGGCCTTCATCGAGCTCGAGCCCGGCGTGGAAGGGCTCGTCCACGTCTCGGAGATGTCGTGGACCCGTCGCGTGCGACACCCCTCGAAGCTCGTCAACGTGGGCGACGAGGTCGACGTGATCGTGCTCGACGTCAATCGCGCGGCCAAGCGCATCTCGCTCGGCATGAAGCAGGTGGAGCCCGATCCGTGGGCGACGATCGAGCAGCGCTACAAGCCCGGCGCGCGGATGCTCGGCCGGGTGAGGAACCTCACCGATTTCGGCGCCTTCATCGAGCTCGAGCCGGGGGTCGACGGCCTCCTGCACATCTCGGACATGTCCTGGACCCGCAACGTGGGTCACCCTTCGGAGATCCTCAAGAAGGGCCAGGAGATCGAGACGCAGATCCTGAATCTCGATCGCGAGAACAAGCGGATCTCCCTCGGGCTCAAGCAGATCCAGCCCGACCCGTGGACCACGGTCCAGCAGCGCTATCCGATGGGCTCGCGGGTGACGGGCAAGATCGTCCGCCTCACCGACTTCGGCGCGTTCGTCGAGCTGGAGCCCGGGGTGGACGGGCTGCTGCACATCTCGCAGATGTCGAATCGTCCGATCGGGCGGCCCGACGAGCTCGTCAGCGTCGGCGATGAGCTGACGCTCCTGGTGATCCGGGTGGACGCGAACGAGCGGCGCATCGGCCTCTCCCTCAAGGAGCTGGCCCACGCCATCGAGCCGCCGAAGGAAATGGAGGAGCGCGGCGGCGGACGTCGCGGAGGCCGGCGCGGTGGTAAGCACCGTGACGACTACGACGACGACGACGAGGAATAGGCCGGTCCGCCGGCGCACCATCGTCCTGGCGGCGCTGGCGATCTATCTCGGAGTCGCCATTCTCTTCGTCGTCGCCCTCTCGGTGTCCCTGGCACCCTCGGGCGGCGGTGGGTCCGTCTTCGGCGCGCGTGTGGCCATCGTCGAGCTCGAGGGCACCATCCTCGACGTCGACGACCTCGTGCGCGAGCTGAAGTCGCATCGCGACAACCCCCTCGTCAAGGCGGTCGTGCTCAGGATCAACAGCCCGGGCGGCGTCGTCGGGCCGACCCAGGAGCTGCACGCGGCCGTTCTGCGGCTGCGCGAGGCCCGTAAGCCCGTCGTGGCCTCACTCGGCGCCGTCGCGGCCTCGGGCGGGTACTACGTCGCCGTCGCCGCCGACAAGATCTACGCCAATCCGGGAACCCTGACCGGATCCATCGGCGTGATCTTCCAGCTACCGAACCTGGACGGCCTCATGAAGAAGGTGGGCGTTGAATACGTGACCGTGAAGGCCGGACAGTACAAGGACATCGGCAACATCTCGCGCACCATGACTCCCGAGGAGCGCCGCGTCTTGCAGGCCTTGCTCGACGACGTCCACGCGCAGTTCATCTCGGCAGTCGCGACGGGACGGAAGCTCGATCGGGCGCAGGTCCTCGGCTTCGCCGACGGGCGGATCGTGTCGGGCGCCCAGGCGAAAGACCTGCACATGGTCGACGCCCTCGGCGGTCTGGAGGAGGCGGTCGACGGCGCGGCGACCCTGGCCGGCTTGCCGAAGTCTCCGACCGTCGTCGGACCGCGCAAGAAGCTCTCGATCATGGACCTCCTGCGCAACCAGCTCGATCTCCGGGGCTGGACGAGCGTCGCGCCCGGATTGTCGCTCCTGAGGACCCCGCTCTACCTGATGGATTGAGAAACACGATTCAGCCCAAACGCTCAAGCTCAGTCAGAGAGACCTTGACGCAAAATCACGTCAGATCGGCTTAAAGAGGCGCTCGAGAGCACGTGGTACCGGCCCCAGACGATCGCCAACACAGCGAAGCTGCGAAGTTTCTCGTTCCGGCTTGCCGACGTCCTGGGGTAACCTGGCGATGGTCCCTAAATACGTACGATGGTGGACATTATCGTCAGCGACATGCTAACTTGCTATCGAGTTCGAGCCCGGGTCATCCCCGAATTGGGACGGGAGTAGATGATGACGAAAGCCGACCTGATCGACGAGGTTTCCAAGATCTCGAGCCTCACGAAGAAAGAGACGGAAACAATCGTCAACACGATCTTCGACAACATCACCGACGCGCTGTCGAAGGGCGACAAGGTCGAGCTCCGGGGTTTCGGGAGCTTCAGGATCCGACATCGGAACTCGCGAAAGGGGCGCAATCCCAAGACCGGATCGAGCGTGGACGTGCCCCAGAAGCGGGTCCCGTTCTTCAAGGTCGGAAAGCGACTGCGCGAGCTCGTCAACGGCTGAGGCGCCTGCGGGCGGTGTGAATCGCCTCTGGGCGCCTTGGCGCATGACCTATATCACCGCTATCACCGCCGCCAGGACCTCGGGCGGATGCGTCTTCTGTGAAGCCCTCTCCGGGTCGGATGACCGAAAGAGCCTCCTGCTCGCCCGCCGCGCCCAGGCGTTCCTGATCCTGAACCGTTATCCGTACGCGGCCGGACACCTGATGGCGGTCGTGAACCGCCACGTCGGCACTTTGCCGGAGGCGACGGCCGGCGAGATGACCGGCGCGATAGAGCTGGTCTCCCTGGGGATCTCGCTCCTGACGGCCGAGTACCGCCCGGAGGGCTTCAACGTCGGGCTCAATCAGGGCCGGGTGGCCGGCGCCGGAATCGTGGACCATCTGCACATTCACGTGGTGCCCCGGTGGAACGGCGACAACGCCTTCATCTCGGTCGTGGGCGAGACCCGCGTGCTGCCGGAGGATCTCGAAACCACGTACGATCGCCTCAAGGGCCGACTCGGTGGCTGAGCGCGACGACCTCACGCCGATGATGCGGCAGTACCGCGACCTCAAGCGTCGCTACCCCGATCACGTTCTCCTGTTCCGGCTGGGCGATTTCTACGAGACGTTCTTCGAGGACGCCGAGCTCGCGGCGCGCCTGCTCCAGATCACGTTGACGGCGCGCCAGGACGCGCCGATGGCGGGAATCCCTCACCACGCCTCCGACGGGTACATCGCCCGGCTCGTGCACGCCGGCCAGAAGATCGCGGTGTGCGAGCAGCTCGAAGCGCCGGGGCGGGAGAAGAAGCTCCTGCGGCGCGACGTGGTGCGGATCATCACCCCGGGTACCTTGACGGACACCGCGTACCTCGAGGGCGCGGCCAACAATTTCTTGCTGGCGGTGAGCGCGGGCCGCGATTCGACCGGCGTGGCGCTCGTCGACGTCTCGACCGGCGAGTTCTGGGCGGGCGAGGACACGGGGAAGGGGACGGAAATCCTGGCGACCGCGCTCCTGCGGCGCCCCGCGGAGATCCTGCTGCCCGACACCGCGCGCGCCGATCCGGCCTTCCTGGCGCGGCTGCAGGCGACGGGCGCGGCGCTGACCTTCTGCGACCCGGGGACCTTCGCGCCCCGGCGCGCCTCGACGGATCTCTGCGCCCACTTCCGCGTCGACTCGCTCGCCGCGTTCGGCGTCGGCGACCTCACGGCGGGACTCGGCGCCGCCGCTGCTGCGCTCGCGTATCTGCGCGCGACCCAGGGCGACGCGCTCGGCCATCTGACGCGTCTGGCACGCCTGACCGCGGCCGACGCGATGGTGCTGGACGAGACCGCGGTCGTGACGCTCGAGCTCTTGACCTCGAGCGGCGGCAGCGTTCGCGAATCACTCTTCGGGGTGCTCGACGAGACGGTCACGCCCATGGGCGCGCGTCTCTTGCGCCAGTGGCTTCTGCGCCCGCTGCTCGATTCGGCGGCGATCGCCGCGCGCCAGGACGCGGTCGGCGCCCTGGTCGAGGCGCCGGCCGAGAGGGATCGGCTCAAGACGTGGCTACGTCGGATCGGCGACCTCGAGCGGCTGACCAGCCGCGCGACGCTCGGCCAGGCCCACGCCCGCGACCTGGTCGGCCTTCGCGGCTGCCTGGCGCCGCTGCAGGACATCCGGCGCCTCGCGGCCCCGCTCGCGGCTCCCGCGATCGCCGAGGCGGCCGGCGAGCTGGCGCCGCTCGACGACCTGCACGAGCTCTTGACGGCGGCGCTCGAGGACGAGCCGCCCCTCGCGCTCCACGACGGCGGCGTGATCCGCGAGAGCTGGCACGCCGAGCTCGCCGCGATCGTCCGCGACGCGCGCGAGGCGCGGGCGTGGATCGCCGGGCTCGAGGAGCGGGAGCGAGCGCGGACCGGGATCTCGAGTCTGCGGGTCCGTTTCAATCGAGTGTTCGGCTACGGCATCGAGGTGACGCACGCCCAGGCTTCACGCGTGCCCGCCGAGTACGTGCGTCGCCAGACGCTCACCGGCGCCGAGCGCTACGTGACCCCGGAGCTCAAGGAGTACGAGGCGAAAGCGCTCGGCGCCGACGAGCGGCGCCGCCGGCTCGAGTACGAGCTGTTCGAGGAGGTGCGCCGCAAGGTGGCGGCGCGCGCCGAGGACCTCATGACGACGGCGCGCGCGCTCGCCCGGCTGGACGTCTTCGCCTCCCTGGCCGAGGTGGCGCACAGTCGCGGCCACGTTCGCCCGATCGTCGAGGACGGCCCCGCGCTGACGATCGTCGAAGGCCGTCATCCCGTGCTCGAGGCGCGCGCCGGGAGCCCGGTGACGCCGAACGACCTGGCGCTCGACCACGACGCGCGCATCGTCATCCTCACCGGACCGAACATGTCCGGGAAATCGGTCTATCTCCGACAGATCGGCCATCTCGCGATCATGGCGCAGATCGGCGCCTTCGTCCCGGCACGCGAGGCCCGAATCGGCGTGGTCGACCGCGTGTTCACGCGAGTCGGCGCGCAGGACAACCTGGCGCGCGGCCAGAGCACCTTTCTCGTGGAGATGATCGAGACCGCGACCATCCTGAACAACCTGACGCCGCGGAGCCTCGTGCTGCTCGACGAGGTCGGGCGCGGCACCTCGACCTTCGACGGCCTCGCGATCGCCTGGGCGGTCGTGGAAGCTCTGCACGACCGGGGACACGGCGCCAAGGTCCTGTTCGCGACCCACTTCCACGAGCTCACGCGTCTGGCGGGGCGCCTCGGCGCGGTCCGTAATTTTCACGTCGCCGTCCGCGAGTGGAACGACGAGATCGTGTTCCTTCACAAGGTGCAGCCCGGCGGCACCGACCGGAGCTACGGCATCCAGGTGGCGCGTCTCGCGGGTCTGCCCGCACCGGTGATCGCGCGCTCGAAGGCGCTCCTGGCCGAGCTCGAGGAAGCCGGTCAGCTGCGGACCGACGCAAGCGATGCCGTCCAGCTCGGCCTCTTCGCCCCCGCCGCGCCCGACCCGTTACTGACCGAGCTGACGAGCCTCGACCTCGCTCATCTCACGCCGCTCGAGGCGCTGAACATCCTGGCGAAGTGGCAAATGCGGAGCCGGGACGCTTCGGTGTCAGGCCAGCCTCGGTCCGAGCCGGGCTCATGGACCCCGCGACAATAAAAATCCGCAGGCTGCCCGACCACCTCGTCAACAAGATCGCCGCCGGAGAGGTCGTCGAGCGCCCCGCCTCGGCCGTCAAGGAGCTGGTGGAGAACGCGCTGGACGCCGGAGCCCTGACGATCACGGTCGATCTGCGCGACGGCGGGACCGCGCTCGTCCGCGTCACCGACGACGGCATCGGGATGGCGGCCGACGAGCTGCCGCTGGCCCTCGAGCGCCACGCGACGTCCAAGCTGACGCGCGACGAGGATCTCGACGCGATCGCGACACTCGGGTTCCGCGGTGAGGCGCTGGCGGCGATCTGCGCCGTCTCGCGCTTCACGCTGACGAGCTGCGCGCGCGGAGCGTCGGACGGGCTCCGGCTGGCCGGCGAGGGCGGGACGGTCAAGCAGCGGCTCGAGGTCCCGGCCGACTCCGGCACGAGCGTGGAGGTCCGCGATCTCTTCTTCAACACGCCCGCACGGCTCAAGTTTCTCAAATCGCCCACGACCGAGCTCTCGGCGAGCCTCCGCGCCCTGACCCAGCTGGCGCTGGCGCATCCGCGCGTTCACCTCCGGGTGGCGAACAACGCGCGCGCCGTGCTGACGGCGCCCGCGGCGAGCGATGTGCGCCA
>Ga0209160_1003482_pt1 | contig 12785 bp, 10 predicted proteins | sample GraSoiAngelo_153_FD_186167 | JGI IMG/M metagenome (GOLD analysis project Ga0209160, IMG submission 186167) | Grasslands soil microbial communities from the Angelo Coastal Reserve, California, USA - 14_1009_12_40cm (SPAdes) (version 2) | ecosystem: Environmental > Terrestrial > Soil > Grasslands ...
GATCGCGGGCAACAGTTTCCATGAAGGAATCGCCATAGGAAAATTCCACGGTGTGATCATTCCGCAGACGCCGAGAGGTTGGCGAACCGCCATCGCGAACTTATTAGGGAGTTCCGAGGGGGTAGTGGGACCGAACATGCGGCGGCCTTCGCCGGCCATGTAGTAGGCGGTGTCGATGGCTTCCTGCACGTCGCCGCGAGTCTCTTTAAGAATCTTGCCCATCTCGCGCGTCATGTCGCGCGAGAATTCTTCTTTGCGCTCCATCAGCATCTCGGCAGCGCGATAGACGATCTCGGCGCGGCGAGGAGCGGGGACTAGGCGCCATTTGGCGAAGGCACGCTTGGCGGCATCCACGGCAGCATGGACATCGGCCTTCCCCGATTTCTGGAAGATGCCGACTACGTCGCGAGTGTCGGCAGGATTGCGGTCTTCAAAAGTGTCTCCGGTTGAGGCTTCCACCCATTCGCCGTCTATGAAGTTCTTATAAGTTCTGGTGCGGGTCGCGGTCCCGAGTAGGGTCGGACCGGTGAGGACATCGGTGGCCATAGGGTCTCCTTGAGATATCTATGCTACAGCCCGATGGGACCGCAGCGCCAGTCTGCCGCCATTTCGTGCCTGGGGACTTATTTGTACGGAGGATGGTCAGGATGGGCGCGGACTTGTAAATCCTTAGCCGGCGGGCTCAAGTTGCGACGTGGCTCCGCTCGGTTCACCTGGTTTGCCGCATACTTCAGTCACCTGTCACCGGAACGTCCGTAAGCTGTTCCAAGTCATCCCTCGCCGTTACTCTGAACCTGGAAGCTGACTTCCAAGGCCTAATTTTGGCCGGCCCCCAAGATCTTCTTGCGATTCGCATGTTCCTGAGGAGCAGCACTTTCCTGGGATGGGACATGCTCATGAGTGTCCTTTGGGGTGTGACCCGATGGGGTACGTTCGTTACTTGCGATGATTTGCACTGGGCACCATGCTTGTAGGAAGCCGAGTCAGCCATTTTTGCGACGCGGGAGGAAGGACCACCACTTTGTCGAGACGAAGCGCCAACTTGCGAAGTCAGAGCGGCTTCACTCTACCGGAGCTTCTGATTGTTGTGGCTATCGGAATGATACTCGCCACCATGACCATTCCCTTATTTTCTACCGCTGTAAACCAGTATCGCCTGCGGTCTTCGGCTGTGGACTTGGATGGACTGTTGCAGCGCGCGCGCACTCGGGCGGTGCGGGACAATCGGACCTACACAATTCAAACAGCGCTGTTGGTGCAGGGAGGGTTCACGTACACGCAGGTTTATTTGGACCTGAATGGAAATCAGGCTTTGGATCCTGGAGAGCCCTCGATTCAGTTGCAAAGAAATGTGACGCTGGTGACCGGTGGAGGTATTCCTGCCATACCGAATGCACCCCTGGAATTCACTCCGCAAGCTACAACCGCTCAGGTCAACTTCAGCGCGCGTGGAACACCTTGCGTTTTTGTGGGTGGATTTTGCAGTAGTTGGGACAGTGCGGGCGCGGCGCCCAATCAGGTCGGCTTCGTGTTTTACCTGCGAGCGCCGTTAGGGGTGGCGGGTACAAGCTGGTCCGCGGTTTCGATCGGACCATCGGGCCGATTTAGGGCTTGGAGCTATGACAGCAATGTTTGGAGCTACTGAAGTTGGTAACAGGGAGATTCCAGTGACTAGCATGATAGCGACAACTTCAAATTACGCATCGCGCGAACGCGGCAGGCTGGATCCGTCGGCCGAACGTGGAATCTCGCTGGTCGAGCTGGTGATTGCGATCACGGTGCTGGCGATTGGGATGGCGGGACTGGCAGTGCTGTTCAGCACGGCCATCATGAACAACAGCCGTTCCAAAGGGGACACTAGTGGCACGATGCTGACCCAGACCGTACTGGAACAAATCGCGGCTCAGCCAGCCAATCTCGCGGCTAACTTAACGCTTACGGATTGTAATCCTGCCGGGGCTGTGGCGTGGCCGATTGCTACAGCCGGGGCTGCCAGTCCAGGTGCTGGAGCCACGATCAATGTGAATACCGGCGCTATCGACTTCACTCAGGCATATGCTGCCGTGCCTGCAAACTACAAGATGCAATTCGTGGCCTGCGGCAACGGGGGCCGGCAGATGACATACGAGGTGCGCTGGAATATACAGACGGTTACCGCGAACACTCGCCTGATCACGGTTTCCGCGCGGCCTCTGGCCTCAGCCTCGGCGGGCAATCAAAATCAAGCTCTCTTGTTTGCGCCACCCATCACCCTGCGCACGATCGGGGGTCTGTGATGCGACATAACCTGAGCGCTCAACTTCGCCGGCAGCAGGAAACTGGTTTTACCCTGATTGAAACTATGATGACCGTGGCCGTGCTGGTCGTCGTGTTGGGGATCGTGTTCAGCTACATCGGCCGCTTGCAGCGAGTTTACAAAACTGAAGAGACGAAGGTGGATGCCACGCAGGAAGCGCGCACGCTTCTGGACTCCCTACAGCGCGAACTGCACCAGGCAGGCTTTCCCGGCCACAACATGTATGGGCCTAACGTGCTCAACGTGCCCGCCGTCAATGATAAGCGGAACGCGGTTGGCATTGTGAAGATTTCCCCTTCAGATCTCTGGTTTGAAGGGGACACTGACAATGATGGCCGGGTGGAAAGCATTCGTTACACATTAATGGACGCCGCAGGCGCCGCGGTGACAGCGGCCAGCAGTTGTCCCTGTAATCTGCGCCGAAGCCAGGTGCTCAAGGCAGACGCGACTGCACCCACGGCGCAAGCTACCACCTACGTGGTGGCCCTGGACAACGTAATCAACAGCGGCGGAGTGGCGGCCGGGGGACTTCCCCTGACTGGAACCACCACTTTCGGCACGGGCGCCCCAGTGGCGAACAATGTTCTCTACGCGGCATACAAGGCGCCAGCAGTATTTACTGCTTACGACCAGATCGGGAACGTGGTTGCTGCGACCGACATCACCGCCAACCCCACTGCGATCGCGACCATAAGGACCATTGCCATCAAGATCAACCTGCTCACCGTCTTCAGCGATACGCAGACCAACATGCGGCCTGCACTGAGCATGAGCGCAACCGTGAAGCTGAACAATTACTAGGAATCTTAATTATGGCTACTTCAACCAGTGCGGGCATCAGGCTAGGCAAGATCAGTGCGATCGTACTTCTATCGCTGCTGAGCGCGGGAATTTGCTTCGCCCAGGAACAGGAACAATCACCTTCGGAACGTCCGTTGAGCACGGTGGCGCGGGAAAAATCGACGCGCAAAGCGAAAGTCGTGATTACGGACGACGATATGCCCAGCCATGCCAAGCCGGCTCCAGAACCTTCGGTGACCGCGAGTCCCGAGATAGCAGCGGCCAAGAAAGACGAAGCTGCCAAGCAACAGCCCAAACAGACGACTGCCCCCACCTCCCTGTCGCAGCCGGTCACATTAGACCAGGCACAGCAATTGGTAGAGCAACTTAAGCAGCAGGAAAAAATGCTGATCCATAGCTATGACGAGCTAGAGCGCAAGCTGGCGGAAGCCGATAGCGAATCGCGGCGCCGGATCTTTTCCGAGTCTCTGGCAAATCGCGACCTGAGTTTGGCACGAAAACGAAAGCAGATCGAGGAAGCGGAGCGTGCCCTGCAACGAATCGATAAGGCAGGACCGCCCCAAGGAGAAACAACCGATGCGGCGAAATGAACGTGGAATAGCACTGTTGTTGTGCATCTTGTCATTGATGGTACTGACTGGAATTGCCATCGGGATGATGTACATGACAGATTCCGAAACCATGATTAACGCCAACTACCGCTCCTCCCAACAAGCATACTTTTCCGCTCTTTCCGGTTTGCAGAGCGTGCGCGAGCGTATGACGCCCGCCAACCTTGCCCCGCACCTGATCGTGGGGCCTGGGGTGACGCCAGGGAACCCGTTATCCGTACTGTATGTGGTGAATCCGAGTGCTGCTGACGTCGTCGATCTGGCCGCCATCACCACCGCCAACAATCCTTTTTATGATAACGAGCTCTGTACGGAGCTGGCCGCGCAAGGACAGAACTGCGTGATGGCAGGTGGAAGTTACGCTCCGCTGGTGGCCGAGGATCCTCCGTCTGCCAATCCGCCGTACTTGGGCACAGTGAATTACAAATGGGTACGCGTCACCGCTAAGGCGAATGGCGCAACCGCCCCGTACTACACCAACGGCAATGCCAATGGTGGCGGCGTCAACCCGGGAACGCAGATCTGTTGGAACGGCAGCAGCGAAGTGCCGGCGAGTAAGCTTGGGGTCGCGAATTGCGCCTTGGGGGGCGCGCCGCCTGCATGGAACCCCGTATACCAACTGACGTCGTTTGCCGTCACCCCGACCGGTTCCACGCGCATGTTGCAAATGGAAGTCGCGCAAGATCCGCCGTTGAGCACGCACGGTGCGGTCGATTCTCAGGACCACGTTACCCTGAACGGTAAGCTCGATATCAACGCCTACGACTACTGCACTTGCAAATGCACGGCATTCGACAACAAAGGGAACTGCACACAGTGGGGAAACCGTCCCGGCAAGACATGCGATCCGAGTAAATACGCCATTTATGCCGCAGGCAGTGTGGATAACCCCAATGGTTCGGAAACGTTCGTTTCCGGCCAAAACCCGGCAATCGCGCAAAACCAGCCCTGGACATGGGATATGGACTCGTTAATCGCCCGCTACACCTCCGATCCAAACACAGTGAATGTAACCCAAGCGCCGTACAACTGGAGTTGCACAGCCGGGGATTGCGGCGGCCATTCAGGAGCGACGTTCGGTGTTCCTCCGACTATGCCGCCTAGCCCTCCGGATAACCCGGCGGGCGCGGGTCAGTACACGCAAACCACCTACGTTCCAGGAAACCTCCAGATCACGGGCGGCCCCCAGGGGAACGGAGTGCTGATCGTAAACGGCGACCTCGACATTCACGGCGGGCTGGAGTTCTATGGCCTGATCATCGTGAAAGGCGTGATCAAGTTCACTGGTGGTGGTTCGTCACAGGTGAACGTGTATGGAGCCATCATTGCTGGACAAGAATCGCTGGTGGATAACGTATTAGGCGGCAGCGCCGTGATCGATTACGACTACTGCGCTCTGCCCCAACCGGATAAAACCAAGCCTCCGCGAACGCTGGCGTTTCGCGAGTTGAACTTTTAGGGGATTCTGAGTGAGTGGTTTGGGCGGCGCCGAATTGACGCCGCCTTTTTTTATTTCCGGATTTGCATTTCTTATGCTTCCGCAAAGCTATCCAGAGCGCCAATCATGGCGCGCACCATCGGACATGACCGAGTGATGCTGTGACCAAGTTGATTACCTGTTTCTGCCCCGTTAGGCTTGTGATACTCTCGAAATTCCCCATATTCTCTGGTTTCAACTGGTTCCCGTGGCCTTTGTGTCTGCTAAAAACAAACAAGGAATCCACATTGCGTGGAAGACGGTTACCTATCGCAGCGTGATGCTGGCGATATCGCTGGTAGTGCTGGTGCTGTTGGGTGGCGTGCGGCTGGCCTTCCCGCAATTCACCAGCAACAGCGTCAAAGCAGTGAACAATCTGGCCAGCAACCTTTTAGAGAGGATTGCGGGAGCCGCGGGCAATCCCGTCAAATCCGGGCCGATGAATTCCGTACAGGCACACATCACTGCGCTCGATGGCACGGTACGGGTAAAGAAATCGAATAGCAATTCCTGGGTGGCTGCCGATTACAACGTCCCTTTGGAAAAAGGCGATGTGGTGCAGACCGGTTCAGAAGGCATGGCCAAGATCGTCTTCAATGACGGAACAAACTATACCGTGAAGCAGGATTCGCTGATTGTGATCGAAGAAAACTCGGCCAACGATCAGCAGCAAACCAGTGTGACAGTCGAGGTAAGCACGGGCACGGTGGATCTGACAACTGCCACCTACGTGCAGGGTTCCAAGTCAACGGTGGTGGTGGGTGGCGCTACGGCTTCGTTGGCACCCGAGAGCGCGGCCATGGTGCAGAACAATCCTAAGAAGGATCAGCAGGAAATTCTGTTCAGAAAAGGATCGGGCGACGTCACACGCAACGGGGAAACGGTTCATCTTTCCGACTGGGAGAAAGTCAGTTTTGGCAGCAAGTCGCCGACTATGGCGAAATTGAAAGAGATTGGGCCACCGACACCGATTTCTCCCGCCAACATGATGCCGATTTTCGTCTCCGGCGAGCCCAAACCAGTGGAGTTTTCCTGGACAGCAATGGCCAATGCGGTCGGCTACCGGCTGCGTATTTCGCGCAATCCTTACTTTTCTTCGACTCTGGTGGACCGCAAGGTGAATACTCCGGACGTTATCGTCTCGGGTTTATCCGAAGGGGCGTATTACTGGATGGTTCAGTCCTATGATGCAGACAGCAAGGAGTCGGTAGAGAGCGAAAAGAACCGCTTCACCATCATTCCCAAGGGTAAGGACTCCATCGCCATCAACCTGGAGCTGGAACCCATGGTCCAGCATGGTCATGTCATTGAATTAACAGGAAAAACTGAGATCGGGGCCCGCGTCATGGTGAACGGCCGGGAAGTGCCGGTCATCGGAAACGATGGCAAGTTTCATTACTTCACTCCATCCCTGCCCCCGGGCGAAAGCGTGATCACCATCACGGCGCAAAATTCCAAGGGTGGCGTGAACACGCAGCAGAAAAAAGTGGTGATTCAGTAGGTGGGATGAGTTTTGGGGTTGCCTCCCGAGGTGCTGGAACTTTGGTGTGGGGCAAGAGCAGAGAATATCTCATAGAATTGAAGACCAGTAGGACGCGGTAAACAGATCGAAAGATCGTATCCAAGGGATCAAGAGAGAAGTTTCGCGTATGTCATCGAATGGCTTTCACTCGAATTCGCGGATGCACAACCTGCGGTCGCTATTCAGCATGTTTTCCAGCGACTTGGCCATTGACCTGGGCACTGCCAACACTCTGGTGTACGCCCGCGGCAAAGGCATTGTAGTGAACGAGCCATCGATCGTGGCCATCAACAAGAACACGGGCGAAGTGGAGGCGGTTGGCAAAGAGGCCAAAGAGATGCTGGGCCGCACCCCGGGAAATATTGTTGCCATCAAGCCCATGAAAGATGGCGTGATTGCGGATTTCAAAGTCACCGAGAAAATGTTGAACTATTTCATTCAGAAGGCGCACAACCGCAAGATGCTGGTGCATCCGCGCATTGTGATCGGTGTACCTTCAGAGATTACGCAAGTGGAAAAGCGCGCCGTCATGGACTCTGCTTATCGCGCCAAGGCTAGCGAAGTCTACCTGGTTGAGCAAGCCATGGTGGCAGCGATCGGCGCCGGACTTCCCATTACCGAGCCCAGCGGAAACATGGTGGTGGATATCGGTGGGGGCACCACCGACATCGCGGTCATTTCGTTGAGCGGCATTGTCTATTCACGCTCGGTTCGCATGGCGGGCAATCAGATGGACGAAGCTGTCATGAATTACCTGAAGCGGAAATATAATCTGCTGATTGGCGAGCGCACTGCGGAGCAGATCAAAATCGAAATTGGAAGCGCTTATCCGCTGGACAAACCGCTGACCATGGAAATCAAGGGACGCAACCTGATCGAAGGTGTTCCCAAGACCATCACGGTGGATGACAGCGAAATTCGCGAAGCCCTTAGCGAATGCGTTTCCACTATCATGAATGCAGTGCGGGTCGCACTGGAACGTACGCCGCCGGAACTCTCGGCCGATATCAGCGATCGCGGCATTGTGCTCACCGGTGGAGGCGCGCTGCTTAAGAATCTGGACAAACGCATTCGTGAGGAAACCGGGCTTCCGGTATCGATCGCCGATGACCCGTTGTGCAGCGTAGTGTTAGGCACCGGCAAGATGCTGAGCGATTTCAAACTTCTGCGGAAAATTTCGATCGAGTAGTTTGGAGTTTCTAGTTTTCAGCTTCCGCCTGGTCCCTCCGAAGCGTCAAAAGTGCCATGGCGCCAATGGTGTTTCTTAAAAGCTGAAGCTGGAACTCGGAATTAGGCCATGGAAAACCTGATCAGCCGCTACCGCAACGTCACCGTCCTGGTGGCGGTTTTGTTTGCCCAGGTCCTCGGACTTGCAGTCCAAGTCAAGCGCTCCAGCGAGAACGAATCCAGCCGTCTGATCCGTGTCTGGGTAGTGAATGCAATTACTCCTTTTGAAAAAGGTATCGTGGGCCTTCAAGGCGGCGTCGGCAATTTGTGGCGCAACTACTTTTACCTGCGGGGAGTGCGCAAGGAAAATTATGAACTGAAACAGCAGATCGAACATCTTCGCCTGGAGCAAGTCCGGTTGAATGAGGATGCGGAGCAGGCGCGCCGCTTGCAGGCGCTGCTCGGCTTCAAGGAGCAGTTCATCTCGCAAACCCTGCCCGCCCAGGTCATCGGATCCAGCGGCAGTGAGCAATCGCGATCCATCTATATAGATAAAGGCGGTCACGACGGCATCAAGCAGGACATGCCCGTCATTACTGCGGACGGCATAGTTGGCAAAGTGCTGCGCGTATTTGGAACTACGTCGCAGGTGCTGCTGATCGATGACCAGACCAGCGGAGTGGGCGCGATCCTCGAAAAATCACGCTTGCAAGGCGTCCTGCGAGGTACGCCTGCGGGCGAGATCGTTTTGGAAAAAGTTACAGCCGACGAAACCGTGCAGCCCGGGGAAAAAGTCCTGACCAGCGGCGGAGACCAGGTTTTTCCCAAAGGATTGCCGGTGGGAATGGTTACGAAGGTTTCGACAGCTTCGGACCTGTTTTTGAATGTGCGGGTTAAGCCAACCGCCAATCTCAGCAAGCTCGAAGAAGTGCTGGTGATCACCAAGAAGGAAGAAAGAATGCCTTCTGTGGCCACCACCGGAGGGGCACGCGCCGTGGATATTTTGGCGCAACGATTGCCCTCAGTCCCCGATAAACCGGCGGAAGTACCCAAGAAACAAAGTTCGGCTGCCGCGGCCGCTACCCCCCAACTTGGTACCGACAAGGTAAAGGCTCAGCCGACCGGGATTAGTCCCAAGCCGATGGAAGGCAATTCCCAGGCAGGATCGGTCCACGACGCAAAGATCATTCCCGGTGCGCCAGAAGCGGCAACCTCGACCAAAGCCGCGAGCGGCGATCTGAAGATTAAATCGCCGGGGATCAAATCGGCGGGGAGCACCATCATCAAGCCCGCAACCCAACAGAAAACCGTGCCTCCGCCGATGAAGGTTTCGGAAAAAATCGCCAAGCCGGCAGTGAGTACCCCCAAGCCTCCGGCAAAGCAGCCTGCGCCAAACCAATCCGCGCCAAATCAGCCTGAGGCAAGCCAGCCGACGAATCCGCCCGTGACAAAGCCGGCGGCGCCGCCACAGGAAGAACCCGTGCCACAGGAGAACAAGCCTCAATAGCGTGCCCATCACTTACACATCCAATGACCAGGTTGAGGTTTACCGGTTCAGTGCTCCGGCGGCGATTCTGATCCCGCTGGTCGCGCTTTTTCTACAGGCGTTTGTGCCACTGCGTTTTCCTTTCTTCGCGATTTTCGACCTGCCCCTGCTGGTGACTATTTTTTTCGCCGTGGTGCGGCGTAATCCGGTTACTGGGCTGCTGACCGGCTCCGTGATTGGCCTGTTACAGGATTCACTTACTCACAATCCGATTGGGCTGTACGGCATCGCCAAGACAGTCGTGGGATACGGAGCATCATCACTGGGAGTAAGGCTTGACGTGGAGAACGCCGGGGCGCGGCTGCTGCTGACCTTGTTTTTCTACATGGTCCACGAAATCGTGTATTTCATGGTAGGTCGAGGACTAGTGGGGCTGACTGCACATCCCAGCTGGGCTTACGAGTTGGGCGCGGCTTTCGCCAATGCGGTGCTGGCGGTGCTGTTGTTTGCCGCGTTGGATAAGTTTAAGCAGAGAACGTGAGAGAGCAGTTGCCAGTGGTCTGTTGTCAGTTGCTAGTGCAAATCCTATTATTTCTGACCGCCGGTTACTGGCAACTGACCACTGACCACTTCAGTTCTCAGCTATCAGTTCTTAGTCAAGAAAATTTTCCGCTGTTGATGCCCTTCCGTCACCCGAGTGGGCAACACCTCCAGCAGGTCACCGCGTTACAATGAGAGTAACTCTCCCGAAAGGATGATTTCTGGTGTTCGGACTGTGGCGGAAGTGTGGCCACTCAATACCTGGCATTTGAATTATGTTTGGCCGCGACGAAAAAGTTTCGCATGCCCGATTGACTGCGGTGCAGTACATTATCCTGGGCATTTTTTTTGTGCTGGCCTATGGGTTATGGCGTTTACAGGTAGCGCAGGGCGATCTTTATTCTTCGCTGGCGGAAAAGAATCGAGTACGCAATGTGCCGATTCTGGCGCCCCGTGGCAGGATCCTGGACCGCGAAGGCCGCACCATCGTGGACAATTATCCTTCGTTCACTGCGTTACTCCTGCGTGATTCCTCGCGCGATCTACTGGCGGACTCCGACGTCATTGCCCACGGTCTGCATATGGATCCCAAAGAGATGCGTGAGCGCATCCGAAAATTCTCCTCGATGCCGCAGTACCAGCCAATCTATCTGAAGGACGACATTACACCCGACGAACTGGCCTTCATTGAGGCACACCGTAACGAACTGCCCGAGTTGGATACGATCATGGCGCACCGGCGTCTGTACCCCCGCAATGGTTTCATGGCCCATCTGGTCGGCTATGTCGGTGAAGTCAGCGAAGAAATGTTGAACCAGGCGCGTTGGGAACTCTACAACCCAGGCGACGTGGTGGGGAAGTCAGGCGCGGAACTGGAATACAACCCGATTTTGATGGGCAAGAACGGCTACCGTCGCGCCATCGTGAATAGTCGGGGAAAAGAAGTTGGACGGCTTGATGAAACTCCGGCAGTACCGGGGAAGCAGCTTAAGCTCACGATCGACATCGACCTCCAGATCGCCGCGGAACAGGCCCTGGGAGGAAAGAACGGAGCCATCGTGGCGATGGATCCCCGGAACGGTGAAATCCTGGCCATGGTGAGCCGGCCAACTTTCGATCCCAATGATTTCTCCATCCGCATCTCGCGGGATGAGTGGACGAAACTGGTTAACGACCCGGATCACCCATTGCTGAACAAGGCAATCCAGGCCCAGTTAGCTCCGGGCTCGGTGTTCAAGATCATCATGGCGACTGCCGGGCTACAGGAAGGCATCGCGCAGGACATGAAAGTAACCTGCAACGGTGGCGCGAGTTTCTATGGACGCTATTTCAAATGCTGGGTAGTCGCGGATCACCGCGTACATGGGCTGGTGGATATCAGCAAGGGCATATACCAGTCTTGTGACGTGTTCTTCTACACGCTGGCACAAAAACTCGGTATTCAACGCATTGCGAAGTACGCTGCGGCCTTTGGATTGGGGCAAAAAACTGGCGTTGACCTGCCCCAGGAAGCCAGCGGCGTAATGCCATCCGAGGAATGGAAGCTGCGCACCTTCAAGCAGAAATGGTATGCGGGTGAAACCATTTCTGTGGGCATCGGCCAAGGCGCGGTAGCAGTGACTCCTCTACAACTGGCGCGGGCCATCGCGGGAATCACTAGCGATGGAATGATGCACCGTCCGCATGTGGCATTTCCAGAGCAGTTGCCGGCAAATCTGATTCCCGCCGCAGCGTCGGATGGAGATGTAAAGGTACCCATCGATCCCAAGAATTGGGAGATCATCACTAACGCCATGGCGAACGTGCCTACTCCTCTGGGGACGGCAGGCAGTGCGCATTTGCAAGGTATTGATTTTGCCGGCAAGACAGGCAGCGCGCAGACCATCAGCAATATGACGAAAGCAAAATTGGCGCGTGGAAAAGCCGACTTCAAGGACAATGCCTGGTTCGTAGGAGTCACTCCGCGGCGCAGTCCAGAGCTTGTGGTCGCGGTTTTATTTGAAGGTGGGGAGCACGGACAGTTCGCTGCCCGTATTGCAGCGCAAGTAGTCAAAGCAGCGCCGGCAACCAACCAAAGTGGCCAAGGGAGACGGAGACGTGGAGGTAGGCGCGGTGTGGAATGCGTCCGAAGGTGATGATGAGGTGCTTCGAAGCGGACACTTTGTTTTGCCTGTGTCGAAGAAGCGGGTGCCGCTGGCGGTGGCGGCGCCGGGCTTGGAATAAGGCGAGTAGGAGCGTTTAAAAGCAGTAACTTTTGTGCTGAGGTTGAGGGGCGCGGGGGTCCTTCGACTTCGCATGATCCGTCGCGGCGACGGATCATGCTGCGCTCAGGATGACAAAACTTAAAAAATGTCACGTTACATTTCATTCCGCGATTTTGATTGGGTGCTGCTGATCTTTGTTCTGCTCATCTGTGGGCTGGGCGTGATGGAGATTCAGAGTGCCACCGTCCACACCAAGTTTGCGGGGGCACACATCAAGCAGCTTTATTGGGTGCTGGGTGGAGTTGGAGGAATGTTCCTGGTAAGTTTCATCAATTACCAGGTGCTCCTGGATCGAGTGCACTGGCTATATTTTGCGTCCATTGGGTCGTTGATGGTGGTCCTGATTTTCGGGCAGAAATATTTGGGGGCCCGGCGCTGGGTGAAGATGCCGGGTGGAGCTCATTTCCAGCCATCGGAATGGGTGAAGCTAATTCTGATCCTCGCCGTAGCGAAATATTTCAGCGACATGCATCACAAAGACCTTTCCTGGTCGGACTTTATTAAGGCAGGTGCCGTTGTAGGCATCCCCATGCTTATGGTGCTGGCACAGCCCGACCTGGGGACCTCGCTTACTTACACGCCGATTGCGATCATGGGATTGTTCCTGGGCGGAGTACGCTT
>Ga0209160_1003486_pt1 | contig 12784 bp, 11 predicted proteins | sample GraSoiAngelo_153_FD_186167 | JGI IMG/M metagenome (GOLD analysis project Ga0209160, IMG submission 186167) | Grasslands soil microbial communities from the Angelo Coastal Reserve, California, USA - 14_1009_12_40cm (SPAdes) (version 2) | ecosystem: Environmental > Terrestrial > Soil > Grasslands ...
CCGAAGCCGGAGACCGTCGAAAGCTGGGCGGCCCAGACGCCGGCTGGCTTCACCTTCGACGTGAAGGCGTTCTCGCTGTTCACCAACCACCCCACCCGGCCGCTCTCGCTGCCGCCCGACATCCGTCAGGACCTGCCGGCAAATCTGCGCGAAAAGAAGACCCTGTACGTGGAGCACCTCCCGGAGGACGTCGTCGATGAGTGTTGGGAGCGGTTCCGAAGCGCCCTGGAGCCGCTTCGCGCCGCCGGCAAGCTGGCCGCGGTCTTCTTTCAGTTCCCACCCTGGTTTCTGCCGTCGTCTCGTTCCCTCGCGTATGTCGAGCAGTGCCAGGAGCGCATGTTCGGCTTCGAGATCGCTGTCGAGTTCCGCAAGCCAGAGTGGCTCGACGCCAGGCATCGCGACGGGACGCTCGCCTTCCTCCGCACGCGCGACATCCCTTACGTCGCAGTGGACGTGCCCGAAGGCCATGCGACGAGCATGCCATCGGTTTTCGACGTGACCTCACCAAAACTGGCGGTCGTCCGCTTCCACGGTCGCAACCACGAGAACTGGGACCTTCGAGGCGTGCCGCCCAACGTCCGCTTTCGCTACGACTACAGCGAGGGGGAGCTTGGCCAGTGGGTGCCGCGGATCAAGGAGATGGAGCGGTCGGCCAGCCGCGTCCACGCGCTGATGAACAACAACTATTCGAACTACTCTGTCAAGAACGCTCAGCAGCTCGAGCGTCTGCTCGGCGCCTGGCAGACGTAGTCACTCGCCCAGACTGCGCCGCCTGACCTCGCCGGTCGCGTGGTCCATCAGCCCGCCAATGACCGGCTCGGCGAACTGCGCCAGGCGGATTGGGGCGACCATTGCGTCGCGCCGCGGAAAGCGGGCCGTACGCACGATCAGGTTGGCCACCCACGACGCCGGGTACTGGGGGCCCACCACCCCGCCCATCCCTTCGAAGAACTCAGTCCCACTGGTCACGTAGGGGTACACGACGCAAACCTTCACGCCGCTGCCCGAGAGCTCGCCGCGAAGTGCGTGGGAAAAGCCCACCACCGCATGCTTGGTCGCCGCGTAGACGGCCGAATACGGCGTCGCCCGAAAGCCCGCGACCGAGGCGATGTTGATGATCACGCCGCGCCGCCGCTCCAGCATCCACGGCAGGGCGGCCTGAGTGGTGGTGACAATCCCTTTGAAGTTCGTCGCGACGAGCTCGTCAACTTTCTCTTCGGGCATCTGCTGGGCGCGACCCATCCAGCCGACGCCCGCGTTGTTGACCAGGACGTCGAGCCGCTCGAAGTCGCGCAGAGTCGCCGCGATGAACGCGCGGGCCTGGGCGCGCTGGCCGACGTCGAGCAGCCGGACGTTCGCCTCGGGCGATCCGGCCTGGCGGCACCTCTGGGCGACGGCGTTGAGCTTTTCGAGGCGGCGGGCGCCGAGCTCGAGCCGCGCCCCGCGGCGCGCGAACGCGAGCGCGGTCGCCTCTCCGATGCCGCTCGACGCGCCCGTGATGGCGACGACCGCTCCCTTCAGCCGCACCGACCTATCATCGCGTTCAGATGAAGGCGCTGACTTTCCAGGCTGAAGGCGACGTCAAGGTCATCGACGTGCCCAAGCCGAGCATCAAGGGCTCGGGCGACGCGCTGCTCAAGGTGACGCTCGGCGCGGTCTGCGGCTCAGACCTGCACATCCTCCATGGACACACTCCGATGAACGTGGGCGCCGTCCTTGGCCATGAGTTCGTCGGCGTGGTCGAGGACGTGGGGAGCGAGGTCAAGCGGTTCAAGCCGGGCGATCACGTCGTCTCCAGCTTCTTCACCTCCTGCGGCCACTGCGCGCTTTGCCGCAAGGGTTGGTTCAACCAGTGCGTCGACAAGGGCACGTTCGGCCATGGCGAGTACTTCGGCGGGCTGGGCGGCGGTCAGGCTGAGTACGTCGTGGTGCCGAACGCCGACCACACGATGGAGAACATTCCCACCGGCATGTCAGATGAGCAGGCCATCTTCGTCGGCGACATCCTGTCCACCGGTTTCTTTGGCGCAGAGCGGGCGGAGATCAAGCCTGGCGACGTGGTCGCCGTGGTCGGCGCCGGCCCAGTGGGCCTGATGGCGACGATGTGCGCACAGCTCTTCGGACCGTCCCGCACGTTTGTGATCGACATGGTCGATTCGCGCCTCGAGATCGCCCAGGAGCTCGGCGGCATCCCGATCAATACGAGGGAGGTCCATCCGGTCGAGGCGGTCGAGAAGGCCACGGATGGCATTGGGGCCGATTCGAGCATCGAGTGTGTCGGGCTGCTCCCCGCGGTGGACACAGCGATTCACTGCGTGCGCGGTGGCGGAACGATCTCGATGGTCGGCGTGCCAAGCGCGGTGCTTGGCGATTTTCCCTTCATGCGCATGTGGCTCAAGTCACTTACCTTTCGCGCGGGCTGGTGCAACGTGCAGAGATATATGCGGCCGCTGCTGGACCTCATCGCCGCCGGGCGGCTGCAGCCGGAGAAGATCATCAGTCACCGCATGAAGCTCGACCAGGCCGAAGAGGCCTACCGCATGTTCGACGCGCGTCAGGCGACGAAGATAGTTCTTACCCCATAAAGCGCGGGTGAGGCAGGCCTCCCCCGCGGGACCCCCTCCGTGCAGTGCGGCGTCTGGCGTGAGTAGGAAGTGAACGCTGGGTGACGGCCGGAGTAAATCCGGCCTGACGCTCCACTCTGCTCTACGCCAAGGAGTCGAGAGCGAGCAGGTAGCCCTTCGCGCGCTCGGTCAGCGGGTAACGCTTCTCCAGCTCGTGAAATTCGACGCCATGGTCGCTGTGCACCAGGTGCGCCAGCTCATGCATCAGCAGGTAGTCGAGCACCCAGTCGGGCAGCGATGCGGCGCGGCGCGCGATCCGGATGTGGCCCTCGGTGAAGGTGCAGCTGCCCCACAGCCGTTCCATCTCGGCAAATCCGATCGACATCCACCGCAGCCGGCCGCCGAAATGGCGATCGTTAAGGTTGCGGGCTCGCCGATGCAGGCGTTCGTCTGAGGGCCTGGATCGCTCGGCCTTCCGCGCGAGCCGCCGTGTCATCACCTCGGCCCAGTGCTGCCGCTCCGAGTGGGGCATGGTCGCGGGAACCATCAGCTCGAGGACGCCTGAGCGGAGCCGCGCCGCAACCGTGCGGCGGCGCTTGCGCGAGGCGATGATGCGGACTGGCGGACTGTGATCTGAGTTCGTTTCCAAGACGCAGTGCTCCGTTGTGTGGTGTGGGTTGGGGCGAATTGTAGGATTGCCGCGCAAAAGACGTGCCCAGAAGCCTGGTCCTCGGCAACGGCAACTCACTCATCGGCCTCGATGCCACGTACACGGTGCGCGACATCTTCTTTCCTCGGGTTGGCGAAGCGAACCACACCATGGGCAATGAATGCCGCACCGGCTTCTACATCGACGGCAGATTCGCGTGGCTGGATGACGGCGCCTGGCAGAGGAAGTTCGGATATGCGGAGGATTCGCTCGTCAGCGATGTGACGCTGAGTCACCCGGGCCTCGGCATCACGGTCAGGTTCGAGGATTTCCTCGACCTCGCGCGCAACTGGTTCATCCGCAATGTCACGGTGACGTCATCAGCCGGTTTCGGCGTCGGACGCGTCTTCTTTCATTACGACTGGTTCATCGAGGGCTCCGACATCGGCAACACCGTCCTCTATGAGCCTCGCCATCGTGGGGTGATCGCATACAAGGCCAACCGCTACTTCATGATCGGCGGTCAGTGCGGTGCCGACTACGGCATCAGCACGTGGGCCAACGGCAAGAAAGGCAACGGCGCCGAGGGCACGTGGGTGGATGCGGAGGACGGCGTCCTCGGCAAGAACCCCATCGAGCAAGGTTCGGTCGACTGCACGGTGGGTTTCGACCTGGGCGCAGCCGGCCCGGACCAGGCGCGCAACCTGACGCACTGGCTGTGCATGGGGACGCGCCTGAGCGAGGTCACGACGTATGGGCAGGACCTGATCGTGGGCAAAGGTCCGGACACGTATCGGACGCGGACACTCACGTATTGGCAGGTGTGGTCCGAAAAAGATCATCGGCATATCGACCAGGATCTGGGGCAGCCCGCCACTGACCTGTACCGCCGAAGTGTTCTAACGGCTCGGACCCACGTCGACAACCGCGGCGCGATCATCGCTTCCACCGATTTCGACATCACGAAATTTGCGCGTGATACGTATGCGTATGCGTGGCCGCGCGATGGGGCCCTGGTCGCAAACGCTCTCGACCGGGCCGGGCACGAGGACGTCACCAGGCAGTTCTTCACTTTCTGTCAGCAGTCTCTCGTCGAGGAGGGCTATTTCCTCCATAAGTACACGCCGTATGGCCAGCCGGGCAGCTCGTGGCTGCCCTGGATCGATTCCCACGGCGTGCGCACGCTGCCGGTCCAGGAGGACGAGACCGGGCTCGTCCTGTGGTCGTTGTGGCAGCACTACCGCATCCACCAGAACCTTGACTTCGTGGTCGGGCTGTACACCGCGCTGGTGGTGCCGGCCGCCGACTGGATGGTCAGCTATTTCGACGAACGCAACGGCCTCCTGATGCCGTCGTGGGACCTGTGGGAGGAGCGGTGGGGCGTCCACGCGTTCACGGTCGGATCCGTCTGGGGCGGGCTCGATGCGGCGCGAAACTTCGCCGACCTGTTCGGTGATGTCGCCTCGTACGTCCGCTACCGCGACGCCGCCGAGCGTCTGCGTGAGGCGTCCGACACCCATCTCTACAGCGCCGAGCTCGGCCGCTTCCCTCGTCGGATAGCGGTCGAGGACGACGAGTCGGTCACGGTCGACACAGTGCTCGACAGCGCCCTCTACGGCCTGTGGCGCTTCGGGATGTATTCGGCGGACGACTCACGGATCGTCGACACGATGAAGGCGATCGCGACACAGCTTGCCAACGGGGCAGAGTGCGGCGGCATCGCCCGCTACACCGATGACTATTACTTCAAGGTGGAGTCCGATACCAGGAAGGTGCCCGGCAATCCTTGGTTCATGTGCACGATGTGGCTTGCCCAGTGGTACATCGCGACCGCTCGCTCGGCGGACGACCTGAAGCCAGCACGCGACATCATCAACTGGGTCGTTGCTCACCAGATGCCGGGCGGATTGCTGTCCGAGCAGCTGGACCCGAATACCGGCGCGCCGCTTTCCGTTTCGCCCCTGACCTGGTCGCACGCTGAATTCATCGTCACCGTGGATGAGTTCTGCAAGAAGGCTGCGGCGCTTCGCCGGGCATCCCCGAGCGTTACTCCGTAACCGTGACGACCACCGCGACCGGCGTCGTGTTAATGGCGTTGGGGATCCCCTTCGTGTTCAACGCCGAAAGGGTTGCCGACAGGTTGGCGGCTTTCGTCAGAGAGCATCCCAGCTGGATGCGCTCGCGGGCCGACGAGCACCCGGTCAGCTGGCGATTTGCAGGCGCAGCGTTCGTCGTGACGGGCATCGTGCTCATCGTTTTGGGCTTGAGCTAGGGCCTACGGCCTGCACAAGCGTCAGGCGCCAACCGAACCATTCCAAGGCGGGTGATACGCGCGTTTGGCGCCTAACGCGCCATCCCCTCCGCCGCCTATAGGGGGATGTTGCCGTGCTTTCGCGGCGGCCGCTCGACCGTCTTGCGCAGGCACAGCTGAAGCCCGCGCACCAGCTCGCGCCTGGTCTGGCTTGGTTCGATGACGTCGTCGATGTAGCCGCGCTCAGCCGCCACGTACGGATTCGCGAAGCGAGCGGTGTACTCGGCGACGAGCGCCTTGCGGCGCGCCGCGGGATCCGGTGCGACCACCAGGTCGCGCTTGTAGATGATGTTGACCGCCGCCTCAGGTCCCATCACAGCGATCTCCGCGGTCGGCCACGCGAGATTGAGATCGGCCCCCATCTGCTTCGGCGACATGACGCAGTAAGCCCCGCCATAGTCTTTGCGCGTGATCACAGTCAGCTTCGGCACCGTTGCCTCGGCGTACGCGTACAGCAGCTTGGCGCCGTGGCGGATGATCCCGCCGTGCTCCTGGTCGCGCCCCGGTAGGTAGCCGGGCACATCGACAAACGAGATGATCGGAATGCCGAACGCGTCGCAAAAGCGGATGAACCGCGCCGCCTTCACCGATGCGTTGATGTCGATGGCACCCGCCAGCACCTTGGGCTGGTTGCCGACGATCCCGACGACGTGTCCACCCAGGCGGCCCAGCCCGACGACGATATTCGGCGCGAAGAACGGCTGGACCTCGAAGAACTCCCGCCCATCGAGCACACGTGACACGACCTCGCGCATGTCATAAGGCTTGTTCGCCGACTCGGGGACGATCGTCTGCAATTCGACATCGGCACGCTCGAGGTCATCGGTGGTCGGCACGAACGGCGGTCGCTCGTTGTTCGATGAGGGCAGATAGGACAGCAGTTTGCGCACGCCGGCCGCGCACTCCTGCTCGGTCTTGGGCAGAAAGTGCGCGACGCCCGATGTTGCGTTGTGCACATGACCTCCCCCCAGCTCGTCGAACGACACAGCCTCCCCGGTGACCACCTTGATCACCTCCGGACCAGTGATGAACATGTAGCCCTGGCCGGCCACGATGAAGATGAAGTCCGTGATGGCCGGCGAGTAGACGGCTCCGCCGGTGCACGGCCCGGCGATGATGCTCAGCTGCGGGATCACGCCGGACGAACGTACGTTGCGGTAGAAGATGTCCGCGTAGCCCGCCAGCGCCACCACACCTTCCTGGATGCGCGCGCCGCCCGAGTCATTGATGCCGATGATGGGCACCCGGTTGCGCAGCGCGAGTTCCTGGACCTTGACGATCTTCTCCGCGGTAACCTCGCCCAGCGACCCGCCGAAGACAGTCGCGTCATACGCGTAGACGGCAACGGGCTTGCGGTCGATCTCACCGAAACCGGCCACGACTCCGTCGCCGGCGATCTTGCGGTCTTCCATGCCGAATCCGTGTGCGCGGTGCGTCGCGAAAACGTCCAGCTCGACGAACGAGCCCTCGTCGAGCAGCATCTCGATGCGGTCGCGGGCGGTGGCCTTGCCCGCTGCTCGGCGTTTGTTCGCGGCTTCTGTCTCGGCGTGCAGCGCCTGGTAGCGGCGCTTGCGGTACTGGTTGATCTTCTGCTCGGAAACGGTCGTCGCCTCGCGCTGCGGAGCCTCGACTCCCTCGAGGCTTGGCGCGGTCCGGCGCACGGGCGAAAGGGACCTGGGTTTGCGCGCAGCCATTGCGCATATATCGTAGGCGCCGTGCCCAAGGCCAACTCCCAACTCGACCTGGAGCGCTCGGTCACGCTGCGGCAGCTGCGCACCTTCAAGACCGTGGCCGACTTGAACAGTTTCAGCCTGGCCGCGCAGCGCCTCAAGCTGAGCCAACCCTCGATCTCGTATCAGGTCAAGGAGCTGGAGGAGGCGCTTGACGTGCCGCTGCTCGACCGGCTCGGCAAGAGGGTCCAGCTGACCGAGGCCGGCACGCTCCTATACGGCTACGCGCGAAGGATGCTGGACGTCCTCGACGAGGCGACCATCGCGATCGAAGAGATGCGCGGCATCCAGCGCGGGACCCTGCGCGTGGGCGCCAGCACGACGGTCGGCATCTACCTCCTGCCGGCGGCGCTCGGCGCGTTCAAGAAGCTGCACCCCGGGCTTGTGATCTCGCTGGAGATCGGGACGCGCGCCCGGGTCCAGGAGCAGGTGCTGCGCAACGAGCTCGACCTCGCCGTGGTCGGTCCCGCTTCGAAGGACCCGGATCTCGCGATCATCCCGTTCATCAGTGACGAGCTTGTCGTGGTGGCGCCGTCGAACCACCCACTGGCCGCGCGGCACGGGCTCGGACTGAAGGACCTCGCCGGTCAGCCCTTTGTCATGCGCGAGGCGGCTTCGGGCAGCCGGCTCTCGCTGGAGAAGGCGGCGCGCAAGGCTGGGGCAAAGCTGGTGGTGGCGATGGAGCTGGGCTCGAACGGCGCGATCAAGCATGCGGTCGAGTCTGGTCTCGGGCTGGCGGTGATCTCTCGCTACGCCTGCGTGCTAGAGCTGTCGAGCGGCCGCCTGGTCGAGCTTGACGTGCGCGGCTTTCCAATCCGCCGCGACTGGCACATCGTTCACCTGCGCAGGCGCAAGCTGCCGTCGTCGGTGACCGCGTTCATCGAGTTTCTCAAGAAAACGAGCTGGCTCTCGCAGAACGGATCGCACGGCCGAGTCCGCCCACCTAGCGACTGACCTCCGCACGGGGGCGGAAGTCGCGCGCCGCGACGACGCAGACTCCGAACAGGATCAAAGCGCCGACAGTCCAGAGGTTGGGAAACGGCAGGAGGCACGGCTGGCGAAGCCACATCAGAAGACCGATCGCGATGCCCGTGAGCTGCCTCCACCGACCGCTGCGAATCGCGTTGACCGTGACCAGCAGGACCAGCGGCAGCAGCGGCAGGTACTGGTAGGCGTTGAGCTCGCCCGGCAGGAGGCCTCCGAGGGCGAGCCCCAAGGCCATTCCGTACATCGGGTTCCAGCCGCTCGCCCGGGCGGCCACGACCGCCGCGACGATCACGCCCGCGAGCGTGACGACGGTCAGGACTGAAGCCAGGGCGCCCAGATGAAGAGGCGACTGGAGCGTTGCGATCGAGTCGTTTGGCTCGATGATCGGGTAGGGATCGCCGCCTATCGACCGCCCAAAAAACGTGGCGATCGAGGTCTGGGCGCAGTCCGGGTTGGGCGCGCGCAGGGAAGGCAGCAGGACGTTGGTCACGTAGAACCACGCCCCGCCCGACCCGAGGGGGATGCACGCGACAAGAGTGATCAGGCCGCCGGTCACTCCGGCGCCGATCAGGAAAGGTCGCCATCTGGCGCGCGCGCCGAGCACCATCAGCGCGGGATAGAGCTTCAGCGACGCCGCCGCGCCGGCGAGCGCCCCCGCGAGGGCAGGGCGCCGCTCGACGGCAACCAGGCCGCCGCAGGCGAACAGCAGGACAAAACCGCCGATCTGGCCGGCGTTGACCTCCGCGTACAGCGGCGGGCAGTAGAGCGCAACGGCCCAGAAGACGGCGCGCTCCAACGGCATTCGGGTGATATACCGCTGTACGAGCAGAAGCCCGATCACCGCCGCGGCGGCGTCGGCCACGGTCCACGCCGCTACCTGCCACGAGCCGGGCAGGAGCGAAAACGGCGCGGCGAGCATCGCGGCGGCCGGGGGACGGATGAGACCGGTCACCGGCACGAGTCCCGTCTCCGCCAGGTGCCTGGCCGTGTCGGCGTAGATGGCTCCGGGGTTGGTTAGCCAGCGGTGGCCGGCCTCGATGATGGAGGCCGCATCCGGGCGGTAGCTCGTAAGCAGGTTGCCCACCACATCATGGACGAGCAGCGCCCCTGCAATGAGCCACCAGAGCAGAGGGCGCCCTATCACCTGTCTGAGCAGAAGCACCACGCGGGCATGGTAGGGTGCCGCCACCAACTCCTATGAAGTGGCTTGACTACAGACTTCAGTGGGAGCGAACGCGCCGCGTCGTGCCATATGTCGTAAAGGGCGCGCGCGTCCTGGACATCGCTTGCGCCGACGGCGCGCTGTTCCGAGTCCTCGACGACCGGCTGAGCGGCGGCGTCGGCATCGACATGGACCCTGTGCCCACGAGCACCGCCAAGTACAGGTATATCCATGGCTCTTTCCCGAGCGCGATGCCTCCCGGCGAGCCGTTTGACGTGGTCGCGGCTCTCGCGGTGGTCGAGCACATCCCGGATCAGGATCAGGCCGCGTTTGCCGCGGGCTGTGCGGCCCAGATGCGCAGCGGCGGACGCCTGGTGGTGACCGTGCCGTCGCGCACAGTCGACGATCTCCTGCGTGTGATGAAGGCGATCCATCTGCTCGATGGCATGCGCGACGAACAGCACCATCGGTTCGACCCGCGCCATGCGATCGCGATGTTCGAGAACGCGGGCCTTGTGCTCGAGCGGCATGCGACCTTCGAGCTGGGCCTCAATCACCTCCTGGTGTTTCGCAAACCGTGACCAACCCGCCCGTCGCCCTTCGACTCCAGGCCCTGGACAACCGCGCTTTTCGCAGCCTGCTTCTGCTCCTGGCCGGTGTGCCGATCGGCCTCGTCTACCTGTGGCAGGCCCTCATCCAGCCGCTGGCGTTTGGCGCCTACCTCGGGGACTTCCAGGAGAGCTACCTGCGCGCCGCCCGCCGGCTCGCCAACGGCAGCGATCCATACGACCTCTGCCGGATGTACGGCTGCTTCGAGCCGACGGGCCCCCAGTACGTCATGCCGCCGCCGCTGGCCTGGCTTCTCCAACCGCTGATCGCCGTGGACAGCCGCGCGATCACCGTCGCGACGATCCTGGTCCTCAACGCGTCTCTCTTCGTCTTTGTGCTCTGCGCACTGCGCGCCCTGAAGGTCGACGAGTGGCAGCTCGGCGTCCTTCTGGTGCTCGTCGCGATCAGCTTCGAGCCCGTCATCGGCAACATCGACGAAGGCCAGATCAACCTCGTGCTTCTCGCCCTGTCGGGTGCATGGCTCTGGAGCTGGGCCGGCGATTCGTGGTGGGGAGGTATCGCCATGGGCGCCGCCGTCGCCTTGAAGATGATCCAGGCGCCGGTCGGGCTTCTCATCCTGTGGGCCAGGCGATGGTCGATGCTGGCGGCGGCGATCATCACGGGCCTGGGCCTGCTGCTCCTGGCGGCTCCGCAGTACCTCGTCGAGTACCTGACCTCGGTCCTGCCGTCGATCAGCCAGGGCACCGGTCTGTATGAGAACCACTCACCGGGCGGGACGATCACCCGGCTGCTCGAACCGGACACCTTTCTCGGTGTCGTGCACGGCAGTCCGCCGGCCGCGCGCGTGATCACGCTTGTGATCTCGCTAGCCGCGCTGGCCGTCACATTTGTCGTGCTGCGCTCCCCGGCCGCCAGCAGAAACGGGCGGGCGCTCGAGGCCGCTGCGGTCATAGCCGTGACCCCGATTGTCACGAGCTATTCGTGGGGCACACACCTGGTGCTCTTGCTCGTCCCCATCCTCGTCCTGGTCGCCTGGGGAGTGCGGCGACGCGACTGGACTGTGCTGGCGCTCGTCGCGGCGGGCTACCTCCTTCTCGGTGTGGGCCACAACCGGATGCAGACACTCCTCGTCACGGGTTACTCCAACCTGCTCGTGCTGCGCCTGATGGCCGAGCTGGGAGTGCTGGGAATCCTTGCGATCTGGGTCGCGGCGCTGATGGCTGTCCGCCGCGAACGATCAAGTGGGACAATCACGTTTTCGACACTGGGGTCTCGCTAGAAAGGGGATTTCGCATGGCGCTCAACGCTGAGGTCAGCTTCACCTGGCTCGGTCATGGCACCTGGAAGGTTCGCAGCGCGAGAGGCAAGGATGTCCTCATCGACGCGTGGGTAATGAACAACCCGGCGACGCCTGACACGCTCAAGACGATCGACAAGTGCGACCTCATGCTGATCACGCATGGCCACTTCGACCACATCCATGACGCATTGGAGATCGCGCGCCGCACCAAGCCGACCATCGTCACCAACCACGAGATCGGAGTCTGGCTCGGGTCGAAGCAGGGGATCGACGGCGAAAGAATCGTCGCCGGCAACCAGGGAGGCACGATCGACGTCGAGGGGATCAAGGTGACCCTTGTCCAGGCAGTCCACTCGTGCGGCATCACCGAGGAAGGCGGAATCGTCTACGGCGGCGATGCCCAGGGCCTGGTCATCGAGTTCGAGAACGGTTTCACGATCTACTTCGCAGGCGACACCGACGTCTTCGGCGACATGGCACTGATCGCTGAGCTGAGCAAGTTCGACGTCGCTTTCTTGCCCATCGGCGGCTTTTACACCATGGGCCCTCAGCGAGCCGCCAAGGCGGTCTCGCTTCTTGGCGTCAAAACGGTCGTGCCGATGCATTTCGGCACCTTTCCGATCCTGGCCGGGCGCCCGAGCCAGCTTCAGGAGCTCGTGGGCAACCAGGTGAAGGTGCTCGACATCAGGCCGGGAGATACTGTCTAGCCGGCTTAATTCGACGCTGGAGCGACTAATCTCCCGGCGTGAGAGACGTCATCGGCGCGTCGGCCGGCTGGCTGGCGCGGGCGATTCGGTCCAAGCAGATCTCATCGGTGGAGGTCGTGCGGGCGCACCTCGAGCACATCCACACTGTCAATCCACGCCTGAACGCCGTCGTCTTCGCCACCGCGGAGAGCGCGATCAAAGAAGCCCGGACGGCCGACCGCCGCAACAAGCGAAAGAACGTGCTGGGCCCCCTTCACGGTGTGCCCTTCACCGCCAAGGACATCTTCAACACCGCGGGCCTGCCGACGACGGCGGGCCTGCGCATGCTCCGGACCAACGTCCCGGACCACGACGCGACAGTGGTTGCACGCATGCGGCGCGCGGGGGCGATCCTCATCGGCAAGACCAACTGCCCGCCGGGCGGCGTCGGAAGCGACAGCTGGAACCCTCTCCACGGCGGCACTCGCAATCCCTACGACGTCAATCGTTCGCCTGGAGGGAGCAGCAGCGGCGAGGCGGCCATCATCGCCGCCGGCGGTTCGCCGCTCGGCATCGGGAGCGACTCGGGCGGCAGCATCCGGATGCCGGCCAGCTACTGCGGGATCGCCGCTTTGAAGCCGACCGCGGGCATGGTGCCGGTGACCGGCGCCTACGGGCTTCCCGGTGGGATCAGCGATCCGCGGAGCCAGGTCGGTCCGATGGCGAGATACGTCTCCGACCTCGTGCTCACCCTGCCGGTGCTGATTGGACCGGATGGAGTCGATTCAGGCGTCGTTCCGGTGCCGCTTCCCAAGCGGACGCCGC
>Ga0209160_1003488_pt1 | contig 12782 bp, 11 predicted proteins | sample GraSoiAngelo_153_FD_186167 | JGI IMG/M metagenome (GOLD analysis project Ga0209160, IMG submission 186167) | Grasslands soil microbial communities from the Angelo Coastal Reserve, California, USA - 14_1009_12_40cm (SPAdes) (version 2) | ecosystem: Environmental > Terrestrial > Soil > Grasslands ...
CGAACTAGTCATCGCACTGTTATACCTGGACTTCGACTTGTATCGACCCACCGCTGTCGCGCTCCAGCACTTGTTGCCGCTGGTACCGAAGGGCGGAATAGTGGTCTTGGATGAGCTGAACATGCGCAAGCTCGCAGGGGAGACGACCGCGCTCAAGGAGCGCTTTCCAATCCAACAGCTACGGCTGCGGAAATTTCCGTTCGATCCGTGGCCATCGTACTTCGTCGTCGGTGAGTAGGTAAACCCGCGTGGCAAGACCGTCCGGTTCGATCAGCAACGTTGGGGACGACATGTATCGGCTGGTTGTCGATCTCTACCCTATTTGCCGCAGCATTACCGGGGACGGGCTACGGGCCTCCTTGCGGCGACTCCAACAGGAAGCCCCCCTCACCATCCACGAAGTGCCGTCAGGCACCCAAGTCCTCGATTGGACCATCCCCAACGAGTGGAACGTGCGCGACGCCTGGGTGGCGAACTCGCGCGGCGAACGGGTGATCGACTTTCGCCGCTCCAACCTTCACGTCCTGAACTACAGCACTCCAATCCGCTGCACGATGTCGCTAGCAGAGCTGCGACCTCACCTCTACACCATCCCGGAGCACCCCGATTGGGTTCCCTACCGCACTTCCTACTACAAGGAAGACTGGGGCTTCTGCCTCGAGCACCGGCGGCTGGAGAGCCTCCCCGAGGACCGCTACGAGGTCGTCATCGACTCGACCCTCGCACCGGGCGTGCTGAACTACGGGGAGTACGTCTTGCGCGGTGCGACGGCCGAGGAAGTGCTCATCTCATGCCACTGCTGCCATCCCTCACTCGCCAACGACAACCTCTCGGGCATGGCAATGGCGGTCACCCTGGCGCAAACGCTCGCTCGTAGCACCATGCGCTACACCTACCGCTTCCTCTTCGTCCCGGGCGCGATCGGCTCCATTGCCTGGCTGGCGACTCATGACGAGGTGGTCCCGCGTATCCGCCATGGGCTCGTGCTTTCGTGCGTGGGCGACCCGGGCCCCTTCACGTATAAACGCAGTCGCCGCGCCGAAGCAGTCGTCGACCGCGCCGTCGCCCACGTCCTGCGTCATGCAGACGTCGCGCACAGGCTGATCGACTTCGTTCCGTACGGCTACGACGAGCGCCAGTACTGCTCGCCCGGCTACAACCTGCCCGTCGGATGCTTCATGCGCACGCCCCACGGCCGTTACCCCGAGTACCACACATCCGCCGACAACCTCGACATCGTGTGTCCCAAGGCGCTCGCGGCCTCGCTGGATATACTGCTCCAGGTCGTCGCCCTCCTTGAAGGAAACGCGGTTCTCGTCAACACTAATCCCAAGGGCGAGCCGCAACTGGGCAGGCGCGGCCTTTATGGCTCCGTCGGGGGCGCCGCCCAGCTTCCCGACTTCGAGTCGGCGCTGCTCTGGGTGCTCAACTACGCCGACGGCCGGCATACCCTGCTGGACATCGCCGACCGGGCGGAGATGGCATTTCCTGCCATTCGGCAGGCGGCCGACGCCCTCCTCGGCGTCGGCCTGCTCGCGCCGGCGGCCACCGACACACCCGCCACTGGCGGTGCGCTGAAGGCGTCTAGGTGACGACCAAGCAGCGCACCATCGTGACCATTCTGGCAGCCGCGCTTGCGCTGCGTGTGGGGTGGGCCGTGGTCGGCACGGCTGTGGTCGAGGAGGAAGGGTCCTACTATGCCCGCCTTGGGGAGAACATCGCTGCCGGACACGGTTACATCGGGGTACGAGCCAACGGCGAGCAGTTGCTTTACCCACCCCTCTATCCGCTTGCGATTGCGGGGCTGGCAAGGCTCGGGTTACGTGCGGTGACTGCCGGGCGCACCCTCTCAGTCATCGCGGGAGCGCTGCTCGTGCTGCCCGTCCTGGGACTCGCCCGCCGCCTGTACGGCGATCGTGCGGCAGCTCTCGCTGGCTGGCTCGTGGCATGCTTCCCGCTACTTGTGACGATCTCCGCGACCGTCCTCACAGAGCCATTCTACACCACCCTGATCGCCGCGGGTGTGTACTACACCGTAAGGTGGCGTGACGACGGCAGACCCGGTACTGCGGCGCTCGCTGGTGCGATGTTCGGACTGGCGTACTTGCTGCGGCAGGAAGCCCTCCTGGTGTTCGGGGCCGTACTGGGGTTTGTATGGTTTTTCGCACGGTCGCCCCGGTCGCTACGGCTCCGACACTACGCCGTGGCGACCGTCGTCTTCGGGGTGTTCGCCCTTCCCTACATCGCGTTCCTGTGGCGGGAAACGGGCGAGCTTCGATTCGAGGCGAAGAGCTCAGTGACCCTGCTCGTCGGTCAAGAAATGAGATCGGGTGTTCCAGACGCGAGGATCTATTTCGAGGTCGACTCGAACTTGGTGCCGCACGGCGTCAACATGCTGTCCGACCTGGATGTGATTCATCACACCGCAATGCCGACGAGCGCGCGGCTGGGGCTCATGGTTTGGGCAGCGCACCGCAACCTGCCAAAGACCGTCGAGTCGCTGGCCGGCGGACAACCGCTGGGCGAGCCGCTTCTTTTAACCCTTGTCGTGCTCGGGTTATTTCGGTCATCCTGGCGGGCGGAGCGCGCGCCAATCGAGTGTCTCGTTCTTGTAGTCGTCGGCGTCACCATTGTCGTCGAGTGCACGGTCGTCTGGTTCTACGAACGGTTCTTGACAGCCACCATCCCGTTCCTCCTCCTCTGGGCCGCACACGGACTCGAGGAGGTCCACGCGTGGGCGCGCGACACAGTCTCTCGATGGCCCGCGCAGCGAGCGCGCCGCTTCGCGGTCGCGCTTCCCGCGTTAGTCTGCCTGGCACTCTTCGGCGACGCGCTCGTCGGTGTGCGTCACGTCGGCGAGTTGACCGAAGGTTGGCACGGTAGCCCAGGGGTCGTCTCAGAAAAGGTTGGCCTCTGGCTGCGCGGACTGTCTCCCGCTCCCACCCGAATCGGCGACACCGACGTCATATCGGCATTTTACGCAGGCGCGACGCTTACGCCTTTGCCCGAATCGACCGGCACGACCGCCCTTCGGTATCTAGACGACCAATCCGTCGACTGCCTGATCATCCGGAGCGCCGCACGGGGATGGCACCCCTACCTCCGGACCTGGGTGGACAGCGGGATTCCCAGCCCCCGGGCCATCCTACTCCGGCGCGTCCCCGACGGGGCGAGTGGCACGATCGCCATCTACCGTTGGGGGCATCATTAGCGGACAAGTGGATGTTGGCACGTAAATTGCCCCCTTGGCAGAGTTCGTCACGCCACCCGAGCACCAACTCGATAGAGGCTGGGATGCGAGTCCTGGTGACTGGTCACAACGGCTACATCGGCACGGTGATGACTCGACTCCTGCGCGAGGCGAGTCATGACGTCACCGGCCTCGACACTTACTACTTCGAGCATTGCAACCTTGGCCCCGAGCCGACAGATATCCCCGCGCTGCGGTTGGACTTGCGCGACGTCCGCGAGGAGCACCTCGCAGGGTTCGACGCGATCATTCACCTCGCCGCCTTGTCCAACGATCCGCTCGGCAATCTGAACGCCGACACCACCTACGCGATCAACCACCGCGCCGCGGTACGACTCGCCCAACGAGCCAAGGCCGCCGGGGTGCGGCGCTTCCTGTTCGCTTCCTCCTGTAGCCTCTACGGCGTCGCCGGCGACGAGATGCTCTCGGAAGGCGCGGCGTTCAATCCGATTACGCCATACGGCGAATCGAAGGTGCTCGTGGAACGCGACGTGAAGGCGCTCGCCGATGATCACTTCAGCCCGGTGTTCCTGCGGAACGCGACGGTGTACGGGCTCTCCCCACAGCTCCGCCTCGACGTGGTCGTGAACAACCTGGTCGGTGTCGCGCTGGCCACCGGCGAGATCCTGGTGGAAAGCGACGGCACGCCGTGGCGCCCGCTCGTGCACGTCGAGGATTTCTGCCGGGCGTTCCTTGCGGTGCTGCACGCGCCGCCAGAGCAGGTCCACAACGAGGCGTTCAACGTCGGGCGCACTGAGGAGAACTACCGGGTGAGCGAACTGGCAGAGTTCGTACGACAGGCTGCGCCCGGCACGACGGTGCGCTATGCCGAGGGCGGTGGACCGGACCCACGGAGCTATCGCGTGAGCTGCGACAAGCTGGCCCGTACGCTGCCGGAATTCCGCCCACGCTGGACGGTGCGGCAGGGAATCGAGCAGCTGGTAGCGGGCTACCGGGCGTCTGGCTTCAGCACCGACGAGTTCCACGGGCCGCGGTATTTCCGGATCAAGCGGATCCAGGAGTTGCAGCACGAGGGGCGCCTCGACACCGAGCTGCACTGGACATCGCGGTTGGCGCCGCAGCGGGCGCCGGCAGAGGTGACACCGTGAAGGTCGTGATCTTTTGTGGTGGCCTGGGCATGCGGCTCCGCGACTACGCGGAGAACGTTCCCAAGCCGATGGTGCCGATCGGCTACCGGCCGATCATCTGGCACCTGATGAAGTACTACGCCCATTTCGGCCACAAGGATTTCATTCTCTGCCTCGGCTACCGGGGCGACATGATCAAGCACTATTTCCTCAATTACGAGGAGTGCGTCACGAATGACTTCGTCCTCTCCGACGGCGGGCGGCGCCGGCAGCTTCTCTCGTGCGACATCGAGGATTGGCGAATCACGTTCGTGGACACCGGGCTCAACGCGAACATCGGCCAGCGACTTTGGGCTGTACGGAAGCACGTCGCCGGTGAAACCGCGTTCCTCGCCAATTACTCGGATGGGTTGACCGACCTCCCTCTCCCCGACCAACTCGCCCATTTCCAGCGTCACGGTTGCGTGGCCAGTTTCCTGTGCGTCAAACCCAACCTGAGCTACCATACGGTTGCGACCCGGGATGACGGGGTCGTGACGGGGCTGCAGGACATCGCGGACGCAGGCGTTCGCGTGAACGGCGGCTCCTTCGTCTTCAAACAAGAGATCTTCCGCTACCTCCAGGAAGGGGAGGAGCTCGTGCTGGAACCGTTCCAACGGCTCATTAAAGAGGGCAAGCTCGTCGCTTACAACTACGATGGCTTTTGGATCGCCGTGGACACCGCCAAAGAGAAAAAGCGAGTGGACGACCTCTTCGCGGCCGGCACGCCGCCCTGGGAGGTGTGGAACTCCAACGGTCGGAATGGCGGCTGAGCCGCGCATGCTCGCGCTCGCGCTGCCGCCTGGGCCGCTGCGGCTTCTGTGCCTCGGCGCCCATGCCGACGACGTCGAGATCGGGTGCGGCGGCACGGTGCTTCGGCTGCTGAGTGAGCATCCCGCATCAACGTGCCGTTGGATCGTGTTCAGCGGCTCGGGGGAGCGCGCGCGCGAAGCCCGCGAGAGCGCGAATCGATTCCTCGCGGCCTCAGCCGAACGGCGGGTGGAGGTCCTCGCACTTTCAGACGGCCGCTTTCCCACGGCACTCTCCGAGATCAAAGACACGCTGGAGCGCGTCAAAGGCGAGTTCAACCCCGACGTGACCTTCACGCACCACCGGGAGGATCGCCATCAGGATCACCGCACCGTCTCCGACGCGACCTGGCAGACATTCCGGGACCACTTCATCCTCGAATACGAAATCCCCAAGTACGACGGCGACCTCGGCGCGCCGAACTGCTTCGTGGCGCTCGCTGAAAGCACGCTGAAGGAGAAGCTGAGTCACCTGCTCGACGGCTTCCCATCGCAGCGCGGCAGGCAGTGGTTCTCAGAAGAGACATTCCGCGCTTTGATGCGCTTGCGAGGTGTGGAGTCCGCGGCCCCCGAGGGCTATGCCGAGGGGTTCTACGGCCGCAGAGTGCGACTTGCTCCCTAGCAGTGATCACGCACGACAAGGACCCCGTTATCGGTCTCCTCAGCCCATGCGGATGGGGTAACCTGGGGGATGCCGCGATCCAGGATGCCGTCATAGCCGCCATCCGGTCGCGCTGGCCGAACGCGAAGATCGTAGGCTTCACCTCGAACCCTCGGGATACTCAAGAGCGCCATGGGGTTCCCGCCTATCCCCTCTCGGGGTACGCGCCGCCGACATATGGGATCGGTGGGCGGATGCTCCCCCGCACCGCCGGGCCGATCGACCGGGCCCTCCAACGGCTCCAGGGTGTCCCGCTCCTCCGGTCCGTGGCGCTGCCGCTTCGACTCATGTGTGATTTCCTTCAGAGCGAGCCGCTCCACTGGGCCTTGGCGCTGCGGTGGGTGCGTCAACTGGATCTCCTCATCGTCTCGGGGGGTGGCCAGCTCGATGATTTCTGGGGGAGGGCGTGGGGGCACCCCTACGTCCTCTGGAAATGGAGTTTCCTCGCCCGGCGCACGCACACCCCTGTCGTGATGTTGAGCGTTGGGCTGGGAACGCTGCGGACACGCCTGGCGCGCGTGTTCGTCCGGGGCGCGCTTTCCCGGATGACGTACCGATCCTACCGGGACGAGCGCACGCGAACGGAAGTAGCGCGCCTCTTAGGCCAAGCGCACGATGGACCGGTGGCACCCGATCTCGCCTTCGGGCTCGAGCCGGTACGTTGCCGGCCCCCGCGGCTCAACGCAGGCGTCGTGGGGATCAGCCCGATGGCGTATTGCGATCCGCGCGTGTGGCCGATCAAGGATGGTGCGGTCTATCAACGTTACGTCGAGCGACTGGCGAGCCTCGTAGTCCGACTGACCGATACGGGGCGTCGAGTAGTACTGTTTTCGACCGATACCTGCGATCGCCTCGTGATGGACGACGTCTGGGCGGCGGCGGGTTGCCCCGTTCTGGCACGGCGTGCCAACACCACGACCCTCCCCGCCCTTTTCGGCGAACTCGCGCAGCTGGACGTCGTTCTCGCGAGTCGACTCCACGGCGTCATTCTCGCGCACCTCGCCGAGTGCCCCGTCGTCGCGCTGTCCTACGATTGGAAAGTCGCTCAGCACATGGCCGAAATGGGACAAACGGAGTACTGCGTGGAGATCGACGCGTTCGATGTGCCTGCCCTCGCGGTCGTCCTCGAGCGACTGGAGGACCGGTCGGACGCCGTCCGAGCGACGTTGCGCCAGCGCCTCGGCGATTACCGAAGCCGCGTCCAGCGTCAGTTTGAAGAGACGCTTCAGTGACCGAGCGCGCTCCGTTCGTCAGTGTCGTGACGCCGTTTTACAACACGGTGACCTATCTCGACGCCTGCATCAAGAGCGTGCTCCGCCAGACCTGGCGGCGGTTCGAATATCTACTGGTCAACAACTGCAGCACGGACGGGTCAGCCGACGTGGCACGAGCTTGGGCCGCCCGCGATCCACGAATCCGGCTCATCGATCAGCCGGCATTCCTGGAGCAGGTGGCGAACTACAACTCGGCGCTGGCCCGCATCAGTCCCGAGAGCGAGTACGTGAAGATCGTTCAAGCGGACGATTGGCTCTACCCGGAGTGTCTGGAGCGCATGGTGGCCGTCGGGGAGTTGGACCCTGGGGTGGTGATCGTCGGGTCCTACTACCTCTCCGGGAATTCGGTTTTCTTCTCGGGAATTCCGATCGACTCGCCACTCCACGAGGGAGGAGACATCTGTCGCAACCAGCTGCTGGGGCGAAACTTCTTCATGGGGAACCCGACGACGGTCCTCTACCGCGCACACTCCGTTCGATCACGCACGCAGTTCTTCGACCCTGGCTGGTTTTCGGACGGAGAAGTCTGCTTCGAATTGCTGCACGACGGCCGGTTCGGCTTTGTTTCGCAAGTGCTATCGTTCGTGCGTGTCGAGAACGAAAAGGAGTCGATCATGGGGGCGACGCGGGACCACGACTGGCTTCCTTCGCTCCGCTATACGATGGTGCGGCGCTTCGGTCCGCGGTTTCTCTCGCGGGCCGAATTCCAGGCGGTCGAGGCGACGGTCACCCGACAATACTGGTGGCGGCTGCTCAGAGCCGCGGTCGCCGGTCGAGGAACGGCGTACTTCGCCTTCCACAGATCCCGCCTGGCGGAGGTAGGAGAAACGCTGTCGCCGGCAACGCTGCTACATTGGGCCTTTCGTTTTGCCCTCGGCTACGCGCTTCGGGTCGCGCGCGCAGTGCGGCGTAGGCTGAAGCGGGCATGAACGTCTCGCTGGTGATCTGCACCTATAACCGCGCCGACAGCCTGCGCGTGACACTGGGGAGTCTCGCCGACCTGCGTGTCCCCTCCGATCTGCGGTGGGAGGTGCTCGTGGTAGACAACAACTCTTCCGACCACACCCGCGAGGTAGTGGACGCGGCGGCCAGTCGAGTGCCCTGTCGCTACCTGTTCGAGGCTCGTCAAGGCAAGTCGTTCGCCCTCAATGCCGCCGTTGCCCGTGCGGGCGGAGAGGTCATTGCCTTCACCGATGATGACGTCACGATGCATCCCGATTGGCTGGCTCGTCTGTGGTGCGCCTTCTCGAGTCACGACTGCGCTGGCGTCGGCGGCCGCATTCTCGCGGTGTGGAATCAGCCGAAGCCGCGCTGGTACGGCGAGTCGGGACCGTACCGGCTGATGCCGGGGGTCCTCGTTCGCTACGATCATGGGGACGCCGTGAAGGAAGTAGAGATGCTGCCGTTCGGGGCGAACATGGCGTTCCGTCGAGCGGTGTTTACGAAGTACGGGCCGTTCAACACGGATCTCGGACCCGTCGGCCACCGGCTGGCGGTCGGGGAAGACAGCGAGTTCTGTCAGCGAATTCGCGACGGTGGTGAGGTAATTCTGTACGTGCCGGATGCGATCGTCTATCACCCGGTTGTGCCGGCCCGCGCGCGGAAACAGTACTTTCAATCCTGGTACTATCGCTACGGGAAGTGGGACGTGCGGCGAGAGCCGCCGCCCCGTGAGGCAATTCGCTGGTTCGGGATCCCGCGCTGGCTGTTCCGGAGCCTTGCCAGCGAGACATTTCTTTGGCTCACGACGACCGAGCCCCGGAAGCGTTTCTTCCACAAAGCCAGCTGCTACTTCGTCATGGGGGCGATGGTTGAATGTTATCGTCTGACCCACCGGACCGACTGATCGTGGCCCCCCATCCGCTGCGCAATCTGCTCGCCCACCGCGAAGTCCTCTACATGCTCACGTGGCGCGACATCACGATCAAGTACAAGCAGTCGGTCATGGGGTTTCTGTGGGCGATCCTCATGCCCCTCGTCATAGTCGGGGCGGGCGTGCTCGTGCGCGCCGGCGTCGCGTCCGTGTCGGGACGTCCACTCCTGCTCGGTGACGTCGCCGCCGTCGCCTTGAAGGCCGTTCCCTGGGCGTTCGTCGTTTCAGGCATCCGGTTCGCCAGCAACAGTCTCGTCGGGAACTCCAACCTCCTCACGAAGATCTACCTCCCGAGAGAGATCTTCCCGCTCGCCTCGGTCGGTTCCCAGCTCATCGATTTCGCGGTGGCCACCGTGCCGTTGACGGCGCTCCTCGCCCTGGCGCGTGTCGGAATCTCGCTGCAACTGGTCTGGGTGCCTCTCCTTATCGCCCTCCTCGTGGTCCAGGTCGCCGCCCTCGGCACGCTGCTGTCGGCCGGCAGCGTCTTTTTCCGCGACGTCAAATACGTCGTGGAAGTGGTGCTCACGTTCGCGATCTTCGTCACACCCGTGCTATTCGATGTCGACATGTTCGGCCGCTGGCGCACGCTGCTGCTGCTCAACCCCGTCGCTCCGCTGCTCGAAGGCCTGTCGGCGACGGTGATTCACCACCACCCACCCGAGCTCGGCTGGTTGGCCTACAGTGGCGCCGTCACCGTGTTCGCGGTCATCCTCGCGCTGGCGTTGTTCCGGCGCCTCGAACCCTACTTTGCCGAGACCATCTGACGCCGATGAGCGACATCGTGCTGGCGATGGATCGCGTGTCCAAGAAGTTCCGCAAGGGAGAATTGCACGATTCCCTGCGAGACTTAATTCCCGCGATGATCGGACGACTCACCCGTCACCGCCCCCCGGAGGCGCTGCGAGACCGCGAGTTCTGGGCGCTCCAGGACGTCTCCTTTGAAGTCCACCGCGGCGAAGCGCTCGCGATCATCGGGCGCAATGGCGCGGGCAAGAGCACGATCCTGAAGCTGCTGGCCGGGATCATGCAGCCAACCCTCGGCAGGATGGCCGTGCACGGGCGCCTCTCCGCTCTGATTGAGGTCGGCGCGGGGTTTCATCCCGACCTGACTGGCCGGGAGAACATCTTCCTCAACGGGACCATCCTCGGCATGTCCCGCGAGGAGATCCGGCGTAAGTTCGACGGCATCGTGGATTTCTCGGGCCTCGAGGAATTCATCGACACCCCGGTGAAGCGCTATTCGTCGGGGATGTTCGCGCGCCTCGGCTTCGCCGTGGCTGCCCATGTGGATCCGGATGTTCTGATCGTCGACGAGGTCCTGTCGGTCGGCGACTTCGTCTTTCAGCGCAAATGCTTGGAAAAGATGAACGCCGTCCTCCAGAGCGGAGCGACGATCATCTTCGTGTCGCACGATCTTCGGGCGGTCGCAGAGCTGTGCTCCCGGACTCTTCTCCTGGATCGGGGGCGGATCGCCGCGGCCGGCCCGTCCGACGAGATCATCCGACAATACCTGGGCACCGCCTTGCGGCGGGAGCACCTCGTTGAGGGAAAAGACGCGTACCTATCCCGCGTGTGTGTTCGAAACGCGTCCGGCGAGGCGTCCACGTTTCGGTCGGGCGAGAAGGCCTGGCTGGACCTAGAGGTGACCGCCACCACGGACGTGACCCGCCTTGCAATCGTTGTGCAGCTCTGCGCCAACGATGAGTACGGAGTGTTCGACACGTCGACGGAACGGCTCGGCCTCGACCCCTTTTCCCTGCACGCTGGCGAGACCTTCCGCTGTCGCTTCGAGCTCGAGCTGCATCTCGCACGCGGAACCTATCACGTGGAGGGATATGTTCATCGCTACGACATCGACCGCCAGTATGACCACTGGCACCAAGCCGCGACGATTCTCGTCACCACCGCCCAGGATGTGCGCGGGGTCGTCAACTTGTATCCCAAAGTAACCGCGTTCGGACCAACCGGCTTGACGTCAAGCGAGTTAACGCCATGGCGCGAGATCCACTAAACGACCAGGTCCCATCCCCTCCCGCGCAGGCCCGCTTCTGGAATCTGTGGAACATGACCTTCCTGGCTGGTCGCAGCCTCGAGCAAAACAACCTGGACGCCGAGAGCGTCCGCCGAGCAGACACCGTCCTCCAGTGGCTGGGCGCGCTCGGTCCAGCGTCCGGGCGCATTCTCGAAGTCGGGTGCGGCACGGGCTGGCTTACCAAGCGCCTGGCGAGCTACGGCCGAGTGACGGGGATCGATCTCGCCGACCAGGCAATTGCTGTGGCTCGCGAGCGCAATCCCGACATCGAGTTCATCGCTGGCGACGTCGCCACCATCACCCTCCCCCCCGGAGAGTTCGAGGTCATCGTCAGCCTCGAGACCCTGGCCTGCCTCCCCAACCAAGCGGATTTCATCGCCAGCATCGCGCGGCTGCTGCGCCCCGGCGGGCACCTTCTCCTCACGGCTCACCACCGATTCGTGTATCAGCGGCGCAGCGACGTGGCGCCGCTCGCTCCCGGCCAGGTGCGGCGCTGGTTGAGCCGCCCCGAATTACGGCGGCTGCTTCAGCCACACTTTCATGTTCTCCGCCTCGTGACGATCATCCCCACGGGTGACCGTGGGCTGCTGCGGCTGATCAACAGTCATAAGGTGAATGGGCTCGCACGGCTGTTCCTTTCCGAGCGCACGATACGGCGTTTCAAAGAAGCCCTCGGATTCGGAACGACACTCGTTGTGCTCGCCCGCAAGCGGGTGAAGTGCTGAACCGGAGCGGATATGAACCGTCAGTAGCAGCAGCCCACTGCGCTCGTCCATATCCGTCGCCGCCTCGCCCGTCCGCCTGCGCTGTCAGTACTGCCTATCCCGCCGTACCCCGCAGGCAGCCCAGCTATTGTCGTGATGCCAGCGGAGTGACCAGAGCGCGAGGCTCGCTTCCACGAAACACCGCTCCACATCCCCGCGGGCCAGAAAATGGGTCACCGGCGCCAGCAGTTGGTCGAACGCAATGGAATGGAGCTCGCGGAACGGGAACGTCGCGAGGTCCGCCAGGTAGCTCTGGTAGGGTAGCACCGCGCAGAGGCGCGGCCACGAACGGGCCGGACCGTACAGCGTGCGCACCGCCGCCCAGAGCGGTAGGGTAAGGACCCATGCGAGCCCACTCACCACGGCGAGAGGAAGCCGCCGGGTGAGCCGGCGAATCGGATCGACCAAGGTGAGAACCCATCCGTTGCCCTCGCGCGCATACACCCAGGCCACTAAAAGCCCCTCCGGTGACAGGAGCGGGGCCAGCGCTCGAAAGCCCGAGACCGGTTCTTGGAGGTGATGCAGGACCCCGATCGAATAGATTAGCTCCATGCTCCCCGGGCGGATTGGTGGCCGCGTCAGGTCCGCTTGCACGACGTGAACGTTGGCCAGATCCGCCGTATTCTGCGCCGCCATCTCCACGGCCGGGCCCAGATCGATACCAATCACCTCTTGCGCTCCGAAGCGAGACGCAAGCCGAAGGTGACGTCCTTTGCCGCACCCGGCGTCCAACACTCGGCGTCCGACGAAGATGTCGCGACCGAGGGGCGCGATCCAGCCGAGGAACTGCGCTTCGTACTCGTGGCGGATTTCGGCAAAGCGCGTCCATTCATACCCGAAACGCTCTGCTGTGGCGAGGGCCGTGGCCGAGAGGGCGCCCGGGAGGAGACGGGGAATACCTCGGGTGACGGCGTAGCGGGCCGAACACCGGGCGCAGGACAGCTCGCCGTCCCAGATCTCGCCGGCCTCGCGCGCCGCGGCTTCCAGGGAGA
>Ga0209160_1003491_pt1 | contig 12776 bp, 8 predicted proteins | sample GraSoiAngelo_153_FD_186167 | JGI IMG/M metagenome (GOLD analysis project Ga0209160, IMG submission 186167) | Grasslands soil microbial communities from the Angelo Coastal Reserve, California, USA - 14_1009_12_40cm (SPAdes) (version 2) | ecosystem: Environmental > Terrestrial > Soil > Grasslands ...
CTCAGAGAAACACTTGACAATAGACAGTGATTGACACTACTCTTCGCACCTATGTATTGGCGTGTCTTGTATTGCGGTTTCACCTAACCTTTGACCGCCAAATCGAGCACGGTGCGGAGAGCAATGCCCACCAAGTTTTCCGTTCGATTTAACTCGTTTTCCGCTTGCGTCCGCAGAGACCGAATCGCAGAGATGCCACTTGCTTTCAGTAGTTTACATTCCAGCAATGCCAAATTCCCGCAATCTATTGCTAGGACGAAGGAGCATTCGCGATGACATCTAGTCACCAGTTTGTCAACAGTCATGCAGTGCAGCTAATCCTCATGCTCGCATTGGCAGCCGCCGTTCTGTCTCCCGGTATTCTCGCCCAGACTACAATCTCCACTGGCAGTATCCAGGGAACAGTAACGGATCCCAGCGGCGCGGTGGTCAGCGGGGCCAAAATTACCATCACCAACAAAGCTAAAGGACAAGTAATTGAGTTAACCACCAACTCCTCTGGGGCATACAACTCCGGAGCCCTGTTGACAGGAAGCTACATCGTGCGCGCGGAACAGAAAGGGTTTCGTACAACTGAATTGACAATACCTGTGCAGGTCGGCGTGACTTCGGGCGGAAACATTAAGCTCGAAGTCGGGCAAGAGTCCCAAACGGTTGAAGTGAGTGGCACCGCAGTGCAGATCAATACCGAACAACCCGCCGTACAAGGAGTTCTGACCAGTCAACAGATCGAAAAGCTCCCCATGAATGGGCGCAATTTTCTTGATCTTGCCCAGCTGGAACCTGGAGTGCAGATCCAGGATGGTGGGAACTTCGATCCGACAAAAAATGGTTTCTCGTCAATCTCGTTCGGTGGCCGGTACGGACGAACAGCCCGAATTTCGCTTGACGGAATTGACGTCAGCGACGAAACCGTGGGAACAACTACCCAAAACATCTCCGCCGGCGCCATCGATGAGTTCCAGCTCAGCCAATCCACGTTGGACCTCTCCACCGAACTCACGTCTTCCGGCGCCGTGAACGTGGTAACCAAGTCGGGCACCAATGGCATTCATGGAGAAGGGTTCTATCTGTTCCGCGACGCCGCGAATGCGGCTAATTTCCCCACCGGGATCAATCCTGCTCCTTATCAACGCAACCATTTTGGAGGAAGCCTGGGTGGTCCAATATGGAGGGACAAATTGTTCTTCTTTGCCAATGGTGAGCGCATTAAACAGGCTTTGGTTGTGCCTCTGGCTCCGCCGCCACCGTTCACCGGCCTGCCCAATGGATACGCTGCGCCCTTTAAAGATACGATGACCCTTGGACGTCTCGATTGGGAGGCCACCAGGAACGTCCACGTGTTTTATCGCTTCACCTATGAATGGAACAGCGACGTCAAAGCTTTCGGGGCAACCTATCAGCCCTTTGCCAACCGCGATAACACCCCCGCACACGGGCTCGGAGTGGACTTCAATACCGGCAGCTTCACCCACAGTATTCGCTTCGGGTATCTGAAATTTCAAAACCACATTGCCGACGTGGTGGAACAGGACCCAAGTATTTTCTGGCCGGCGCGTGGTTTGGCGGATATCTCTATCCGCGTTGGTCCGGCTGGCGTAGTGACTCGCTTTGGGCCATCGCGTTTGGCCCCCCAAGCGACGTTTCAAAGCAATAAGCAGATTAAGTATGATGGCAGCAAGCTCATTCACTCGCACATCCTGCGATACGGCGTTGCCTACAACAAAATTCTCGGCGGCGGATTTGCGGCGTTTTACGGAATCACCGGCGAAGCGCGCGCCAGGAACACCCTGTCCGCGCAAGGCTTCGCGGCTACAGGTCCTTATCCGGGTGGTAATACTAATCCCCTCAACTACCAGCTGACGTCAATGATACTTGGCAATGGCCAGGGATTCTTCACGGAGATTCCCCAATTCGGCTATCCTGCAGGCGGGCAGTTCGATTCGCGCCTGGGGATCTACCTCGGGGACAGTTGGAAAATCAAACCCAACTTCACATTAACCTACGGCGTTCGCTATTCGCGCGACACTGGACGTCAGGACAGCGATTTACCCCCGATTACATGCGATCAGATCGATACAACCCTGTTCTCCGACCCAACCCTGATTCCGTGCAACGGGAAGACATTGCTTTTAGATCAGTTCGGACAAACCGGGATTGGGGGTCGGGTGCGTCAGCCCAACACCAACTTCGGACCGCAACTTGGCTTTGCTTGGGATCCCTCCGGTAACGGCAAAACCGTGATTCGCGGCGGTACCGGTGTCTACTGGGAAAACGCCGTGTTTAACAACATCCTGTTTGACCGCCCGGGACGGTTGACGAAGGGGCTGTTCTTCGGGTTAGCCAGTCCCTGCCCCAGCGGTATTCTGAACTTGCCCACTGGATCAGTTACAACCATCAACGGAGTGGATATCGCCACCGGAGTCTGCGGGCAGCGCATTGGCGATGTCGCCACCTTGGTCCAAGACATGGAAACTCTTTACCAGCAGTCCACCGCGCAAGCGGGAGCCCAGCTTAATGGCAACTTCCTGGGAGAGACTCTGGCCAATGGCCCCAATTCCACGGGCAACGGTTTCATCACGCAGAATTATCGGACCCCACGTTCCATCCAGATGAACATCGGCATTCAGCAGGAACTGGGCCACGGATTGGTCTTGCAAGCCGATTTCATTCGCAACGTTGGCCTCAGGTATCTGCTGAGCTACGACACGAACCACGTTGGCGATGTACATCATTTCAATGCTGTTGCCGCAGCCAATGCTATCGCGGCTACCAACGGAGCATTTGGATGCCCTGCCGATACATCGTCAACTTCCGTTGATTGTGCCATTGCCGCTGGTGCGGTGATCGACGATTTCGCTGGCAATGGTCTGGATTCGGGCGACACTTACCTGAGCGGCTTTCCGGCTTCGTTGTTCGGTTTGACGCCTGATACGGGAGCGGCCTTCCCAGGGATCAATCCTCTGGTGGGAGAAAACAACATGCTCTTCTCGGTCGGAAGGTCTACATACACGGGCTTACAGACGAAATTGACCTACAACGTCTCCGACCTGCTGCCTTACGTGAAGAGTACGAACTTCCAGTTCTCGTACGCCTTTTCCCATTTCAACACCATGGCTGCGGATCAAGACTTTATTCCAATAGCCACTGACTACGCGCGTCCGGACTTTTACTATGGTCCGGGATCCTTGGACCGCCGGCATCAATTCTCGTGGGGCGGCAGCTTCGACTTTGCTCATGGACCGCGTCTGAGCATAAGCACCCACTTCGCTTCTCCGCTCGCTCAGGATATGGTGGTCTTGGACCAGTTCCGATCCGGCGAAATCTACCACACCGACTTCACTGGAGACGGCAGTACCGGCGACGTATTGCCCGGCCAAAACCTGGGAAGTTTTGGGCGTTCAGTCAATCCGGGCAACCTGAACGCGGTAATTTCCAAGTACAACGGCAGTGTGGCCGGAACACTGACTCCAGCCGGCCAGACTCTAGTGAGCGCAGGTTTGTTCTCGCAGGGCCAATTGGTTCAATTAGGCGCGGTTGCGGACCAGGTGCCGTTGGCGCCCGGCGGAGAAATGGGAATGACTTGGTTCAAGACGCTGGATACCAGATTCAGCTGGCTGATCAAGGTCAGGGAGCGGTTCACCATCGAGCCTTCGATTGCCGTATTCAACACTTTTAATTTCGCTAACTTCAATGCCGCCGGCCACACTCTTAACGGGATCATGGACGGGAGCGCTGGTTCGATCAACGGCACTACCGTCGACGCTGCGGGTCTACCCGGAGGACGCAATTCGGTTCGCACCGGCCTCGGTACAGGCGTAAATTCCGGGGGTGCCCCACGCCAGATAGAGTGGGGGTTGAAGCTCATCTTCTAGCCTAGGAGGTTGCGAAGACTCACGGGGCAAGGCAGTTTGTCTTGCCCTATTTTTGTGGTGTGTGGCGCGGGCGCTCTCGCCCGCGGCCTGGGAACCGCGGCGATCAGGAAGCTTACCGGGAGATCAGGGGGTAACCGAATCGCGGCACGTCGGCGGGAGGAGGTTCCTCCCCGGTAGAAGATCCATTGAGGGTTGCGAATGCTCTGCAGGAAAACAAGCTCTTGAATGCGCGTTATGCGGAGATGCTGACCGTCAAGGCTGGAACGCCGGTCATCAATTTTGAATACGCTGACACCCACCGCTCACTCTTCGGTTTGTGACCTACACTTCGCGACATCGTGATTTTGCGATTCGCGTATCTTCCCACCTACTCGCTCACGCGCGCCGAGCGCCGCCTCTGTTCTGGGTTTTGTTGGGTTTCGCAAGGGGGTGAAACTTTGGAGTGCTCTAGCTCCTATCCAATCCAACCGGCAGACGGATGAAACTTCTGGCAGCTTCCAGCCCATTTGCAGCTCCAGCTCCACTCCAGCTCGTCATCCAGATGCGCTTCTTCTTGATCAGCTCTCGCTCCCGCTCTCGCTCTCGCAGCTCGCACTTCCAGCTCGCAGATCGCTCGCTTATTACTACTTAGGGTAGCGCTTTGGGAGTGACACAAAAAAGTGCATGGTTCATGCTGCATCGGATTCGACTGGCCATGCAATCTAAATCATTCTCTAAGATCGGTGGCTCTGGCTCCGAAGTCGAGGTGGACGAGACTTTCATCGGCGGCAAGGCTCGGAATATGCACAAGTCCAAGAAGATTGGGAAAGGATTCGAGAAGCGCGGTATCACTGGCAAGACTGTCGTCATGGGAATACTGGAACGTGGCGGCAAGATCACTACTCGCATTATCCAAGAACGTAGCGTAGAGACCTTACTGGGCCACGTGCGCTCTAGCGTCGAAGATGGCGCGGCGGTTTACACAGACGAATGGAAGGCTTATTGGGGCCTGAATGAGCAGTACGCTCATCAGATTATCAACCACGCTGAAAAATATGTGGATGGCCGCGTACACACCAACGGTCTTGAGAATTTCTGGTCGCTGCTTAAGCGTGGGCTCGGCGGCACCTACGTTAGTGTCGAGCCATTTCACTTATTCCGTTACCTTGATGAACAGGTATTTCGCTACAACAATCGCGCCACCAAAGATAACCCCTTGAACGATGCTGACAGGTTCCATCTGGCTATGACACAGATCACAGGAAAGCGGCTCACTTTGGCGGAGGTGACTGGCAAGGTGGAAGAAACGAGTTTCTAATCCTTTGCGTGGGAAGCGCGGGAGGCGGAAGAAACATTCTTCCGCCGTTGCTTCGCTTGCTTCTCGGCATCCAACTTAGCTTTTATTTCCGAATGCGGAACGGCTACAAGCCTCCGCATAAAATTCGTGAACTTGCCGAAATCGCCCGTTTCATTCTTGGCGGAGTGAGTTGGCTTTTGCGGCACGACACTAGGAGTGTGCGATGTCGTGCGTCAAAAGTCAACCGTGGATTATTCGCTTTGACGATGAGCCTATCGAAGGAGACGGTCTAGTGGAGTTTCGCCTGCTGTACTCCGGTCAGCTTTTGGGTTCTGCTAAAAATAATCCACGCGCTGGACTAAAGCATTCCATCCGCAAAGAATTCCATCCGCAATTACGACGATTATGGGAAACCAAGCCATCACTCCGAGATGAGGCGGAAACCATCGGTCGGGGGGCATTGCTTAGGAAGCATGTTCCAGAATCCACTATATCGCCTGACCAAAGTTTTGAGGCTGGCATAAAAGTCATGGCGCGGAATTGGAACCGTATCGGGTACAACTTCCTTCCGTTGGTCACATCAGACTTAGTTATCCGATGCAGTATAAACATTCTTTTCTTGCGTCCAGAAGCCCTAGGATTCTTAATTCGCGGCGGTGACTTGGATGCACGAATTAAGACCGTTTTTGATGCGCTTCGGATGCCCGACAACCTAAAGGAAGCTGGTGATACAGGACCATCGGAAAACGAAGATCCATTTTTTTGCCTACTCCAAGATGACAAGCTAATTTCTGACGTGAGCGTGACCACTGACGAATTACTATTGCTGCCCAAAGAACGCAATGTAAATGCGAACGACAGTTTTCTTGTCATCCACATCAATCTCCAGCAGGTATAAAGGGAAAGGCCCGATTCGCGGTCGGGCCTTTTGCTCGGGAACTTAAAGGAGGATCGTTGGCCGACACTCCAATTCTCAGTATAACGCAGGGGTGTTGCCATGCGAAACACCAATGAAAGGCATTCTCGTGGGGATCGCGATTAATCTCATCGCCGCTGCACTCCTTTCGAATCTGGCGGGGCCACACTTCGGGCCTAATGAGTCTCACTGTCGGGTTTGTCTTGCTGATTGTAGCCTTTTCCCTTCGCAGGGGGCTCACTATTCACTACGCTGGATGGGGCATCGGCCCGGAGCAATATCAAGATGTGACTACCGTTGTGAAAGGATATGTCCGGGACAATAAAATTGATATTGCTGTAGAGAACGCTACATTTCAGTGCCATCCCTATCAGGGAATCCCTAAAAAACTTTTTGTTCAATACTCCTTCGGCTTCGGCCTCGGAAAAAAGGAAAAAACGAAGCTTGAAGGCGATAGACTGAATCTTCCATAAAATATGGCCCTGTCACGGCTTCAACAACCAACACCAGACTCAACCTTGGTATCCTATCGCTTGCGCTGATGTGAGGGAACAATGCCTGCGCGCTCTGATTCCGCCCAAGTGCAGCTACTGTCCATGTTGCAAACGGCGAAAAACCGCTTGGAGTACCTCACTCCAAATGACTGGACACTCATCATTGATCGCGCCAAGCAACTCACCTTCAGAAAAAATGAAACGCTGGTCCGACAAGGGAAACAGTCAAAAATAGTCTATGTAATAGCGAGGGGAAAGGTTAACATCACCATCTCTAGGACCCGCTTAGCGCAATTAGGTCCGGGCCAAGTCTGTGGCGACATGGCATTTCTGGAGAACACTCTCGCCAGCGCGACGGCGACCGCAGAAGAAGAAGTGGAAGCGTATGCTCTCGGGTGGCCAGATTTAATGGACCTGTTTGAACTGTTCCCTCATCTCGCCTCCCGGTTCTATCGTTCGCTCGCCTTGAACCTCTCGCGTAGACTTCGGGAGCAGATCATGCTCAAGCAAGGCGGAGGCCACGACCCGAAGCACCCGTTTTAGTCAGGCAAGTACATTATTGCCCTACTTAGTTACTATAGTGTGTCGTTTCAAATTGCTCTAGCACCTAACCCCGCTCCTCATTGACTTGTTCTACCTGTACCCCTAACATTTCGATCCAATGATCGATCAGATCATTTCGCACTACCGCATCATCGAGAAGTTGGGCGGTGGCGGCATGGGCGTGGTGTACAAGGCCGAGGACACGCGGCTGCATCGCTTCGTGGCCCTCAAGTTCCTGCCCGAGGAAGTTGCCCGCGACCCGCAGACGCTCGCCCGTTTTCAACGCGAAGCCCAGGCTGCATCAGCGCTGAATCACCCCAACATCTGCACGATCTACGACATCGGCGAACAGGATGGACAGGCATTCATCGCCATGGAATTTCTGGATGGGATAACGTTGAAGCATCTCATCGCAGGAAGGCCGTTAGGCAACGAAACTGTTCTCTCACTTGCCATTGAGATGGCCGACGGTTTGGACGCTGCGCATTCCCAGGGGATCGTCCACCGCGACATTAAGTCGGCCAACATCTTTGTCACTAAGCGCTGGCACGCCAAAATTCTCGATTTCGGCTTGGCCAAGGTTGCTTCCGCCAGTTTTGCTAGCCAGCTTGCCTCAGCGAACACGATGACCGCCGTGATCGACGATCAGCACCTGACCAGTCCTGGCTCTACACTCGGTACCATCGCCTACATGTCACCGGAGCAGGCCCGAGGCAAAAACCTGGACCCCCGCAGTGATCTGTTCTCCTTCGGGGCCGTGCTCTACGAGATGGCGACAGGTGCGCTCCCGTTTCGTGGCGGCAGTTCGGCGGAGATCTTCAAAGCCATCCTGGATGCAGCGCCAGCCCCGGCCGTTCGACTGAATCCCGATGTGCCTGCCGAGCTGGAACGCATTATTAACAAGGGTTTGGAGAAAGACCGCAACCTGCGTTATCAGAGCGCGGCAGAGATGCGCGCCGATCTGCAACGGCTGAAGCGGGACACTGAATCGCAACGGTCTGCCGCCCCAGTATCTGAATCCGCGGCGAGTGGTGAATTTTCATCCGTGGCGGAAACAGATGGCATGGCGCACTCGGCGGCCGTCCCCAAACCGGGGCGGCCTAAATGGCAGAGTTGGGCAGTCGCGGGCGGTAGCTTGGGTCTTCTCGTCATTGCGGCGCTCGTCTATCTTCAATCTCGCGCTCTCCCTCCGCCCAAAGTATCGGGCTACGTCCCAGTCACTCACGACGGCAATCTAAAGTATCTGGTGGGGACGGACGGGGCACGGCTTTACTTTAATGAATTCCCTTCCGCGGGTTTGGTCATCGCGCAGGTCTCCAGCTCCGGTGGAGAAGTGGCGCACGTCCCAGTCCCCGCTCCGACCCTGTTCTTGCTTGCTGTTTCTCCCGACGGGGCAACCTTGCTCGTGGCAGACGAGGTAGGCCAGACGGCATTCAGTGGATCGCTTTGGGAAGTCCCTGTGCTGGGCGGGTCACCTCGCAGACTGGGAGACGCCGCTGGCCAGGGCGCCGCCTGGTCTCCTGACGGCCAAATGATTGTTTACGCCACCGGACACAACTTATTGCTGGCAAAGAGCGATGGATCCGGCGCCCGCAAACTTTTCTCCGCGCCCGATCTAGCGTTCGAACCGGCTTGGTCGCCGGACGGTACTGTGATTCGATTCAAATCCGGGGGCGCATTCTATACTCCTGCCTCGCTTTGGGAGATTTCGGTCAGCGGGACGGATTCGCATCCCCTGCTCCCCGCCTGGCACACTCCTCCTGACGAATGTTGCGGCAAATGGACTCCAGATGGAAAATATTTTGTTTTTTACTCAGCAGGCAATATCTGGGCCCGTGCGGAAAAGGGGAGTTGGTTCCGAAAAGCTGACAGCCAACCAGTCCAGTTGACCACCGGGCCGATGACTTTCTCCTCGCCCCTTCCCAGCAAGGATGGCAAAAAGTTGTTCGTCGTGGGGGCGCTGGCGCGCGGGGAACTGGCTCGCTACGATACGAAGTCCACAGAGTTCGTTCCATTTCTCTCGGGAATCTCGGCAGATAGCGTGAGCTTTTCGAAAGATGGACAGTGGGTGGCCTATGTCAGCTTCCCGGAGGGCACACTTTGGAAGAGCAAATCGGACGGCAGCCAGCGAATTCAACTCACCTACCCGCCGCTCACTCCCGTGCTGCCTAGCTGGTCACCCGACGGCCAGCAGATCGTTTTCTATGGCTTTTCGTCCAGCCGCCAGAAGCCGAAGCTGTACACGATTTCTGCTGAAGGTGGAACGCCGCGCGAAATGATACCCGAGAACTCCCCAGGAGAGTGGGACCCTACCTGGTCGTCCGACGGAACCAGAATTGCCTTCGGCGGCTCTGCGGATGATCCCAACACTATCGTCCAAGTGCTAGACGTCAGGACTAATCAGATTTCGACGCTGCCTGGCTCAAAGGGCGTTTTCTCGCCGCGCTGGTCGCCTGACGGACGCCATCTCGTCGCCCTGCCTCTCGCATCCCGCAGCCTTATGCTTTTCGATTTTGCTAGCCAAAAGTGGGAGGAGATCGCGAAAATAACCTGTGGTTTTCTCAACTGGTCGAAAGGCGGAGACTATGTTTACTGCTTGCATGAGGAGGACCAGCCCTCGGTGATGCGGATACGCATCCGCGACCGCAAGATCGAGCGGGTGGCAGACCTGAAAAAATTCCGGCAAACCGGCTTTTACACTATCTGGCTCGGCATGGCTCCCGACGATTCACCACTTCTGCTTCGTGACACGGGCACACAGGAAATCTATGCTCTCGACTGGCAAGCCCCATAGCTCACGCGCGGCGATCCGACCTTTTCACCGCAAGTCAGAACTGATGCAATACAGGCAGTTCCACGAATGCTTGCCGTTTACACTCACGACCGCGGTTGTTGATTACATGACAATGTCGGCTCCCACGACCCGAGTAGACTTGGTGGATGTCAAACCAAACCAAGGCTCGGGAAGGAAGGAGCCGAACATGCTGATTATAGGTTGTGATTATCACCCGAGCATGCAACAAATCGCGTTTGTAGATACAGAGACGGGAGAACGTGGAGAGCGACGACTGATGCACCGCGACGGTGAAGCCGAAAGGTTTTATCGTGAGCTCAAGCAGAGAAGGGTCGAGGTGCGAGTGGGCATGGAAGCAACTGGATATGCTCGCTGGTTCGAACGATTATTAGCCGAGCTGAGTTTCGAGTTGTGGATCGGCGACCCAGCACGGATCCGAGCCCGGCGAGTGCGCAAACAGAAGACCGACCGTCAGGATGCGCAACTGCTGCTGAGATTGCTGCTGGAAGAAGACGGGTTTCCACGGATATGGGTGCCGAGTCCGGAGAATCGGGATCTGCGCCAACTGTTGTGGCACCGCCATCGCCTGGTACAAATGCGAACGCGGATCATGAACCAGTTGCAAGCCGTGGCCATGAACGAAGGGCTACGACGCAAGCGGGCGCTGTGGAGTGAGGCCGGACGGAAGCAGCTGGAGTCGTTCTTGCTGGCCCCTTGGGCCACGCGACGCCGGAAGGATCTGCTGGAGCTGATGGATCGGCTGAACCCCACGATCCGGGAGTTAACCGGGGCGGTGGAAAAGGAAGCCGAGAACAAGCCCGAGGTGCAATTGCTGATGAGTCATCCCGGCGTAGGCCCGCTTACGGCGCTAGCTTTCGTGCTGATCATCGGGACACCACAGCGCTTTCACTGCGGCAAGCAGATGGGGAGTTACCTGGGACTTATCCCCTGTGAGGATTCCAGCGCCGATCGGCAGCGCTTGGGACACATCAGCAAGCAAGGTAGTTCGCTGTTGCGCTTCCTGCTAGTGGAGGCGGCGCAGGTAGCGGCACGGGTGGACGCAGAATGGCGTCGTCGGTTTCTGCACCTGGCCATGCGACGGGGACGGAAGATCGCCAAGGTCGCCATGGCACGGAGAGTGGCCGTCGGTCTGTACTGGATGTGGCGCAAGGAATGGGACTACCAGCAAGTTGTGAAATTCGGTTCGCAGGGTCGAAAACTCTCCTCTCATAATGTAGTAACCACGGGTTCGACTCGGTAGCCGAGATTGCGGAGTTCCCGAATCATCCTATGAGTGCGCCGTTGTCTTGACTTTGCGCTTACCGAGGGGCCTCGCTCTTCATAACGCACATTTTGATGCAGAATGATCCAGATCAGGCGACAAAGCCGATGGGCGATGGCCCCGATGGTTTGATTGTGTCCGAGGCGCGAGACGAGTCGACGATAGACAATCTCGAAAATGGTCCCTTTCGACTTGGCTGCGGCGTTGGCACACTGATTGAGAATGCGTCGCATGTGGCGGTTACCTTTCGGGGAGCGGTGGCTCTTGGATACCCCTGCGCTCTCTTCGTCTCCAGGGCACGCTCCCACCCAAGACGAGAGTTGCTTGGCGGAAGGAAAGGTTGCTGCCGTTGCACCCACCTCGGCAATGATCTGCTGTGCCGAATCGACACCCAGGCCTGGCACTTCCGCCAGGCGCTCGACCGCTGCCTGATGCTGGCCGAGCAGAGTCGCCATCTCTTGGTCCAGTTGCCCAATCTGCTGGTCGATCAGTTGCAACTCCTCCAGGAACATCTTGAGTAGTCGACGATAGACTGGGTTGAGCTCGGTGCAGGCGCCGAGTGCATCGCACAACTGTGCCGGTGTGGCGCGCAAATTCTTATCTGCCAAAGAAGCCAGAGCCGCTGGATCGGTTTCTCCGTCGGCAAGCGCCTTCAGCATCCGCCTTGCACTCGCCCCCAGCAGATCCGACACCAGGCTGGACAACTTAATGTGGGCTTCTTCCAGCAGAGCCTCCAAGCGGTTCTGTAGCTGTACCCGGTTGCGCGTCAATTGGTACTTCCTGCGCATCACTGTGCGCCAGAGACGCTGTTCGGCATCGGGTACAAAACTTAGACTCAACTCGTTTGCTACAAGCCGCTTCACCAGGCGTTCGGCATCAGGGAAATCCTTCTTGCGTCCACGGGGACCGCGATTCGATTGTGCCTGCGCCAGATGCAACGTTCCTGACATCGGGCCGGTAGTTTCTCGTTTTTGGCCGCTCGGTTTCCAGTACTGTTCCAGTGCTCCCCAGACGGGCTTCCAGTATTGCGCGGTCGATTCCATCACGACTTCCTCGACCTCGTGCTCGATCAGCCATGCGGCCAGCAATCGCAGCTGCTCAGGATTGCTACCGTATCGGATCCGTTCAAACTGGTACCCCCCCTGAACTTCAACGTCGGCCACGACCACAGCCAGCATCTTTTTATGTACGTCGATTCCCGCTATCCTGTAAGACATAACTTTCCTCCTGGCGGGAGCGGAGAACGTGCTGCGAGTTCCTTAAGCAGGGTCACAGGCTATCGCTGCTCCCACAGGAGGGGAGAGACAACGCCCAATTATTCGCTCAACTACGCACGCTCCGGATCAGACACGCGGACAGCCTCAACTTCTCCACTGCGAAATCAATCTCGCCGCTCCGAAGCCTCTCCCATTCTGCCTTCGACTCGGAGTTATTTTCATGAAATTTCGCGGGCCGCAGGCCCTAGTTGACACGTGGGGTAGCTCGGAGCTGGTTCATGGTGTGCCGTAGATCACCGCCAAACTGATTGGGCGCCCCGCTCCCGCAAGGGAGTTCGAAGTAATAATCATGGTCGGAGTAGCGGCCGAATAGATGGCT
>Ga0209160_1003492_pt1 | contig 12772 bp, 9 predicted proteins | sample GraSoiAngelo_153_FD_186167 | JGI IMG/M metagenome (GOLD analysis project Ga0209160, IMG submission 186167) | Grasslands soil microbial communities from the Angelo Coastal Reserve, California, USA - 14_1009_12_40cm (SPAdes) (version 2) | ecosystem: Environmental > Terrestrial > Soil > Grasslands ...
CCGCGACCTCGGTCGACAGCGTGCCGTCGACGTCCATCACCATGAGCTTGGCGTGGAAGGCGTTGTTGTCGTCCGCGTCGTTCCAGTTGATCGCGCTCGGCGGCACGTAGCCGTCCCGATAGGCGCCGCCGAGGTAGGCCGTGGCCTTGATGGCCGCTTCCTTCACCTTCGGGTCGTCGAGGTGCAGCTTGCCGTCTTTCGTGACGATGTTCTGACCGCCGTAGGCCAGGAGAAACGCCATGAAGAGGTTGTAGGGGTCGACCCCGTTGGCCGTCACCTGGAAGCCCAGGCCGTACACCTTGCGCTCGCCCTGCTTGCGCAGGTTGTCCTGCACCTTCTTGAAGAAGTCGAAGTACGCGTCCCACGTCTTCGGGATGTCTTCGATCTTGAAGCCGGCTTTCTCCACCAGTGGACGCCAGATGTGGCAGGGGACGACGGCGGCCCGCACGGGCACGCCGTATTGGCCGACCTTCTTGGTGACGTTGTTGTAGGCCTGACCGGACACGACAGCGGTCTCGCTGAGCTGGGCCTTTTGAGTCTCCACGACGTCACTGACGTCGACCCAGCGGTCCTGCCAGGCGTATATTTGTAAAATTTCGGCCGGGTTGTTGGCCAGCACATCGGGCACGACCCCGCTGGTCAGCGCCGCGATGATCTTCTGCCGCTCCGGCGCGAAGGGGGTGATGCTCAGCTCGATCTTGTTGCCGCTCTGCTTCTCGTAGTCCGCCACGGCCTTGCGTAGGGACACGTCCTCGTCCTGAACGAATCCTTGCGCGAACCAGACGCTCGCGGTGGTCGCCGCCGCTCTGGCGATGTGGGGCCCGACGAAGGGGCGAGCTGCAGCAACGGCCAAGGAGCCACGTAGTATCGAACGCCTGGAGAGATAGGTCACGGTCGCCTCCTCGTTGTTTCGGAAAAGGTTGACCGACTCGCAGCCGTCCTCGGTAGTTCCTCCCCGATGTCGAGCCTGAGGCGCCCTCAACCCCGATGGCCACCCGGCCCGACCCTTTGAGTGCGGGATACGACATTTGATGACACCTGTCAAGGAGATGGCGGCAGCAGCCTTCGGGATTAGAATGCCGGCCGAGCCGTCGATCCGGAGGCACCTTCGCCGCGGTCGTGCGCACCGCACTCAAGGAGCCCGCACCCATGCCGACGCAGAACTCGCTGCCACCTCAGATCGAGCAGTTCCTGCACGACAATCCGCAGGGCGTACCGACCTCGTTCAGGCGCAACGGGATGCCGCAGCTCAGCATCGTCACCGTGTACCCGCGCGACGGGGGTGTGGGCATCTCCATCACGGAGACGCGCGCGAAGTTCAAGAACCTCCTGCGGGATCCGCGCTGCTCGGTGCTGGTCTCACACGTCGACTGGTGGTCGGGCTTCCTCGTGTTCGAGGGTAGGGCCGAGCTCGTGCACTCCGGAAACGCCGATCCCGAGAAGCTGCGCCTCGCTCGCCGCCACATCTTCAGCGCCACCACGCGACGTCGCAGCGCGGACTGGGATCAGTACGACCGGATCGCGGCGACCGACAAGCGCGTCGCGATGGTGGTGCGGCCCGACCACATCTATGGTTCGGCGCTAGCCCGGTTGCGGGAGGCCGTGGCGAAGTAATCGGGGCCTTCGGTGAACTCAGCCGATCGCGTCGCTGTCGTCGTCGTCCACGGCATCGCCGATCAGCGCGCGGGGCAGACCGTGCGCGAGATCGCGCGGCTACTCTGCCACGGCGGGCAAGGCGAGCCGCGCTACGTATGGGGCGAGATGCACGACGTGCTGGTTCCGGTCGCCAAGCTCGAGCCCGGCGGCGCAGCGTCACGCCCTGCGGTGCAGTCCTCGACCCGCATGCGAAAGACCGAAACGTCGCGGCGGCGGCCGGGAACGCCAAGCGGCTTTTACCAGGCGCAGAAGTCTGTTCCGGTCGTCGCTGCCGCGGATGCGACCACCAGTGATCTCGGCCTCGCGCTGAACGACTATCTGCTCGGGCGTCTCGAGCTATCCGAACGTGAAGCCCTGTACGAGTCCACGCGCGTTTCGCTACGCCGACGCGCTGACGATCGTCCTGTCGATATCTTCGAGCTCTACTGGGCCGACCTCTCGCGGCTCGGCGAAGGCGGATTGCGGGCGCTGTCCGCCCTGTATCAGCTCTTCTTCCACCTGGGCACGCTCGCCGCCGATATCGTCGATCAGGTGTCCCTCAGCGTCGGCGGCGGCCCGGCCTGGAGGGTTCTCCAGCGCATGCACGCGTGGCTCGCGTGGCTGATGAAGGGCCCGGCCGCGCTCGTGCAGCTGGCGACGCTCTTGCTGATTCCTTTCGGCGCGGCGGCGCTGGTCTCGCCCGAACAGCAGGGGCAATTGCTCGCCGCGCTGTTCGCGGTCGGCGCGCTCGGATTGACCGCGCTGGCTGTGCTTGCCTGGCTACGCGAAACCTCGCGGGCGGCGCGGGGGGCGAAGCTCCTGCTGCTGCTGGCGGCCGCCCTCGGCTGTTTCGCGGCGGTCGTCGTGGCCTTGAGCGACGAAACTCGAGTGCCGGAGATGTACTTCGGCGCCAGTGTGCTGGGCGTCACCGTCCTGGGTGCCTGGCTGATCGAGCGCTACTCGCGGGTCACCCACGGTGTGCGCGTGCTCGGTCATCTCCTGGTTGCTGCGACGGTGATCGGGCTGGGGGTCGACGGCCACGCCCTGCGGCCGCACGTGACTACCCAGGCCGAGTGGATGCTGAACGCCGCGTTGAACCTCGGCGAATGGCTGCTTGCCGCACTCCTGGTGGTCTGGGGTGTGTTCGTCGTCGTGCAGACGGCGGCGCTCGTGCTCGGACTATGGCTGGGACGCGGCCTCGACCGCGCGGTCAGACAGTCGCTCGATACCTCGCGCCTGGGTGTCGTCGGCTCAACCGCGCTCTTCGCCGTGCTGAGCCTGGTGCTGTGGTCGGTCGTCAGCTACGTCGCGGGGAACCAGCTGAAGGATTTCAACTATCTCCCCGTGATATTCGGCCGCGGCTATCGCTCCGCCCAAATTTTCCTCGACGACCGCATCCAGACCTTCGGGGGATTCTTCACCCCGATGGTCGTGGCCTTCACCGCGCTCGGCTCGGCCGCGCTGCTGGTGCTGGCGCCCTCGCTGCTGGAAGAGATTTCACCCACCACGAATCTCGATGGGCGCGGGCGGCGGCCCGAGGCGGTCGATTGGTCAGAGCGGCTCGGCAAATGGCTCGGTCGCGGGCTGCAATGGCTCACGAGGACGTTCGCGCTGATCGTGCCGCCCGGCGCCATCGTCGGCGGCCTGCTGTATCTGGCATTCGTCTACCGGCAATTCGCCTTCTCGGCCGGCGTGGCGGGAGAGTGGGCGACGTGGATCGCCGGCTGGCTCGACTCCCTGCAGGGGGAGACGCTGGTCGCCGCGGGCAAGTGGCTCGCCGGCGGCGCATTGACCATCGCGGCGCTCGGCGCGCGCTTCACGCAGACGTTCGGCAGACTGCGCGTCACGATCGACGCGGCGTTGGACGTCGACAACTACTTCAGGGATCCGCCCAACCGCCAGCCGCCGCGGGCGCGCATTTACTCGCGCTTTGCCTCGTTGCTCGCCTATCTGCGCGACCGGGGCTACGCACGGATCGTGATCGTATCGCACAGCCAGGGCACCGTGATCAGCGCCGACCTGTTGCGCTACCTGCACGTTCAACGGCGATTGCCCGAATTCGTCGGCGAGATTCCGATCGCGCTCGTGACCGTCGGCTCGCCGTTGCGCGACCTGTACGCCGAGCGGTTTCCGCTGCTGTATCGATGGATGGGCTCGAATGCCGCCGGCTTCGCGGCGGCCGGACCGAGCGCTTCGGATATCGGCGCCCTCGAGTGGGTCAACGCCTGCCGCTCGGGCGACTATGTCGGGCGCTACGTATGGACTTCGCCGGGACAGGCGTATCGCATCGCGTTGGTCGGATCGGATGGCGAGGTCGAAGCGGACCGCGCGGGCGATCGCACCGAGTTCTGCCTGGGCGCCGGGGCGCACACGCACTACTTCAGCAACGATGCGGTGGCGCTAGCGGTCGAGATCGACCGTCTCGCCGAAGGCCGACGGCCGATCGGGCGCTCCGCCCGAGCGTCGACCTAGTGTCGGGCACAATACCCGAGCGAATCGATCCAACGCGCAGGCGCGAAGGCTTTCGTCCCGATCGCTCCCATGACATAAGGCCGCGTCCCGCTGGAGAAACGATCGTGGCTCCCTCGACAAGCCGCGATCATGGCTCGGCCGGGATCATAGCTGGTCGCCCCTTTGCAACGACTTCCACTCCATGATTGCCTTGACGAACTTGAGCCAATATCTGGTGGAAGGAGCCGCAGCCGATCTTCGGCGCCGAGCCGCGCGACCGGAGACCCAGAAGAAGCGGGCGCGGAGTTCGAGGCTGGCAGCGGTGCTGTACGTCACGTCAGCGATTCTGGCGCGACCGCGCAAGATCGATCACTACGTCGACTACTTCGGCGCGCCGGTCGCCCAGGCTCACTGACGGCGAGATCTGCGGCCGGCGGACGGGCCCGGACGTGAGAGTGACGGGGCCCGCCCGGGCGCCGGCGAGTCCGCTGGCTTGGAGCGGCCTCCGACCGATCCTACCGGCGCGTCATCGGCAACGCATGCCTGCAGCGTCCTTGTTCGCCACGCCGCCGACGGCTTCACAAGAGCTCGCCCACGGTGTCTCGAATGAGCAAGCATCCCGCGAGAGGGGAAGGGAAGTGTCACGGAGAAACGGTCTCTGCGAGATTCGGTGATGAGCATCACATCGGGCACGCGGGAGGATGTCGATACTCCCCTGGTAGAGGCGCTGCGCCGGGACGATCCCGACGCGACCGACCAGCTCGTGGAGCGCTACGGGAGCCGCGTCTACCGGTTGGCCGTCCGCATCACCGGAGTCGACCAGGACGCCGAAGAAGTCGCACAGGACGCGCTGTGGACCGTGGTTCGCAAGATCCATACGTTCAAGGGGGAGTCGGCCTTCGGCTCGTGGGTCTATCGGATCGCCGCGAACACGGCGTACGAAAAGCTGCGGGCCCGTCGGCGCACGACCAATGAGATCGCCCTCGACGACGTGCTGCCCTCGCTCGACGCCGACGGGCGACACTTCGCGCCGATGGAGGACTGGTCGAGCCGCGTGGACGAGCTTGCCGTACACGGCGAGCTGCGCCGGGAGCTGACCGCGGCGATCGACGCGCTGCCACCGGATTATCGGACCGCGCTGGTCCTCCACGATGTCGAAGGTGTCGCGAACTCCGAGATCGCCGAGACACTCGGCGTCAGTCTTTCGGCGGTGAAGTCGCGGGTGCATCGGGCGCGGCTCTTCGTACGCCAGCGCCTCTCCACCTACCTCGAGTCCGCGTCGTAGGCGGTCCGCGCCGCGGCCCGCGCGGATCCGGAGTCCGCGAGGGTTCGGCGCGACCATGGGCGTGCTATCTTGACTGCGGAGCTCCACGGATGCGGTGTCCTCACTGCCGCCACGAGACCCGCGAGCGCGCCCGCTTTTGTGGGGCGTGTGGAGCCTCTCTCGAGAGCAGCGTGACCTGTCCGCGCTGCGGGGCCATCAACCCGCACGGCCAGAGATTCTGCGATGCCTGCGGGGAGTCGCTCTCGTCAGCCGGCGGCGCCTCCGAGCGTGACGCGCGCGCCTATACCCCGCGCTACCTCGTCGAGCGGATTCTCACCACGCGCAGCGCCCTCGAAGGGGAGCGCAAGCAGGTCAGCGTGCTCTTCGCCGACGTGGTCGATTCGATGCGGCTCGCGGAGCGCCTCGGCGCGGAGGAATGGCATCGCGTTCTCGATCGCGTCTTCGAGATTCTCTCCGCGGGCATTCATCGCTTCGAGGGCACGATCAACCAGTTCACCGGCGACGGCGTGATGGCGCTCTTCGGGGCGCCCGTCGCTCACGAGGACCACGCCCAGCGAGCGTGCCACGCTGCCCTCTCGGCGATGAACGACCTGCATGCCTATGCGAGCGCGCTCCGAGCCCGCGGGCTCGAGCTCTCGGTCCGGATGGGGATCAACTCCGGCGAGGTGGTGGTCGGCAAGATCGGCGACGACCTGCGCATGGACTACACGGCCCAGGGACACTGCGTCGGCCTCGCGGCGCGCATGGAGCAGCTGGCCGCTCCGGGCACCGTGCTGCTGACCGAGAGCACGGCGCAGCTGGTGGAGGGGTTCTTCGCGCTCGCCGATGTCGGCCCGCGGAGCATGAAGGGCGTGAGCGCCGAGATCCGGACCTTCGAGCTTCGCGGGATCGGGCCTCGCCGCACGCGCCTGGACGGCTCGGCGCTCCGGGGCCTCTCCCGCCTGATCGGCCGAGAAACGGAGCTGACCTGGCTCGACGGGATCCTCGCGCGCTCGATCGCGTCGAACGGCCAGGTCGTGGGGGTGATCGGCGAGGCGGGGGTCGGCAAGAGCCGGCTGTGCCTCGAGTTCATCCAGCGCTGTCGCGCGCGGGGGGTCCCGGTGCACGAGGTGCATTGTCCGTCGCATGGCGCCACGGTCCCGTGGCTCGCGATCCGCGAGCTCATGCGCGGCTACTTCGGGCTCGCTCCGGACACGTCGGCCGACTCCATCCGACGGACCGTGGAGCAACAGCTCCTCGCGCTCGACGCCGGGTTCGCCAGCTCGGTTCCGCTCGTCCTCGAGATCCTCGGCATCGGCGATTCCGGCCAGCGGCCCGAGCGGGCCACGCCCCAGGCTGCGACCTTCATGCGGCGCTTCTTTCGCCTGCAGAGCATGAGCCGGCCCGGCGTGGTGTTCCTCGACGACGCCCACTGGATCGATCGGGCGAGCGACGAGCTGGTGCAGGTGATCGCGGCCTCGGTGCGCGGCACGCAAACGCTCCTGCTCGCCAATTTTCGCCCCGAGTACAGGCCGGCATGGATCGGCGGATCTCACTATCATCAGCTTGCACTCTCGCCCCTGGGCGAAGAGGCCAGCCGCGAGCTGTTGCGAGACCTTCTCGGATCTGACGGCTCGCTCGACGAGCTCTCCGCCCGTATTCTCGAGCGCACCGGTGGTAGCCCCTTCTTCACCGAGGAGGTGGTGACGGCGCTGGCGGCTTCCGGGAGCCTCCTCGGGGAACGCGGCGCCTATCGCCTGGCGACGCCGATCGAGACCCTGGCGCTGCCCGCGACCGTCCAGGCGCTGCTCACCGCGCGCATCGATCGACTCGGCGAAAGGGTGAAGGACCTGCTGCAGGTCGCGGCCGTCATCGGCAAGCAGTTCGACGAGCCCGTGCTGCGGGAGGTCAGTGGCCTCGGCGACGGCCACGATTTCGACGCCGCGCTCGGCGTGCTCCAGGACGAGGAGTTCTTCCGTCTGGTCACGCTCTCCCCGAAGCCCGAATACACGTTCAAGCACCCGCTGGTGTGCGAAGTCGCCTATCTGTCGCAGCTCGGCGAGCGGCGCGCCCAGGTGCACGCGGCGGTGGCCACGGCCCTCGAGAAGCTCCGATCCGATCGGCTCGGTGAGTACGCGTCGCTCATCGCGCACCACTGGGAGGCATCCGGCATGCGCTTCGAGGCCGCCCGCTGGAAGCGCCGCGCCGCACTCAGGGTGGCGAACATCAAGGTCGGGATTCGCGGAGTGCAACGGTGACGCGCGCGACCGCCTGACAACGGCTGACGCGCCCGCGATCGTTCGCGAATACGCCCTCGATCTCGCCATCCTCAACCAGATCGACCGCTTCAGCCTCGCCAGCGACGTCATCGATCGGGTCCCGCGCTTCAGGGTGGCCGGCGCGCACGCCAAGGAGAAGCTGCGTAACGCACAGATCAACTGTCAGAACTACGCGTACGAGCACGGAGTGGACAAGCTCGAAATCGATCAGTGGACCTGGCCCTAGGTCGAAGCCTCACGAGTCTCATCAGGCAGAATTCCCGCCCGTCGGGCGCTTCGCCCGCTCACCGCGTCGCGAACGACGGCGCGCCGATCGAAGAACCGCGGACTTGCGTGCGATCGACGCCTGGCATCTCCATTGCCCGCCCGCCAGATACAAAGTCGAGAGAGGAGAGCACGGCGATGGCCAAAATCATGGGCGCGCTGATCACCGCGATTGTCGTCACTCTTGCTCTGCTCGAATGGGCAGCGAGCCGTATGTGATCGGCGGAGCATCCTTCACGTTCCGAAGGCGCGGGCGCGGATGTTCGAGAGCCGGGGCTCGGCGCCTCCGTGGTAGGCTCGCGGAGCACGTTTCGCGGCCGCGGCCGCCAGGAGGATGTCATGAGCACCCGGTTCTGGAACCGTCGTGAAGTGCTGAAGGTCGCCTCGGCCGCGTTGATTGCGGCCCATGCGCGTCCCGCCGACGCTCAGCCGGTCAAGTGGTCGATGGGCAGCGCGGCGCCGAAACTGAAGGTGCCGGCCAACGCCACCGACTGTCACCACCACGTCTACAACGCGAAATACCCGGTCGATCCGAAGGCGACCTTGCGGCCCGGTGACGCGCTGGTCGAGGACTATCGCGCGCTGCAGAAACGCATCGGGACGACCCGGAACGTGCTGGTGCAGCCGTCGACGTACGGTACCGACAACCGTTGCCACCTCGAAGCGCTCGCGGCGTTCGGGCCGAGTGCCCGGATGGTCGCGGTCGTGGACGACAGCGTGTCGACCGAGGAGCTCAAGCGCTTGCACGGGCTCGGGGTGCGCGGGATCCGGTTCAACCTGGCCCAGGCGGGCGCGACGACGCCCGAGATGATCGAGCCGCTCTCGAAGCGCATCAACGACATGGGATGGCACATCCAGATCAACGCGCCGGCCGCCAAGATCATGGAGATCATGCCGATCCTCGAGCGTGTGCCCTCGCAGATCGTCTTCGATCATCTCGCGCACATTCCGCAGCCCGACGGTGTCAGCCATCCGCTCTATATGAAGGTCCGCGCGCTCATGGACAAGGGCCGCACGTGGGTGAAGCTGTCCGGCGCCTACGCCGACACCAAGGTGGGGCCGCCGACCTACGCGGACTCCAGCGCGGTCGCGCGCGCGTACGCCAAGGCCATGCCCGAGCGGTGCGTCTGGGGCAGCGATTGGCCGCATCCGAGCGAGCAGTCGAAGCACCTGCCGGACGACGCCGTGCTCTTCGACCTGCTCACCGATTGGGTCCCCGACGAGAAGGTACGCCACCGGGTGCTCGTGGAGAACGCGGCGACCCTGTACGACTTTCCAAAGGGCTGAGTGACCGGCGCCGGCGTGATCAGGACGCCGGCGCCGCGAGGTACCACTGGTTGTCGAACGCGTCGCGCACCGCGGCGCGCCGGTCGCCGTAGGGCTGAAGCGCCGGCGCCTCCATCGACGTGGCGCCGGCGGCGAGGGCGCGGCGATACCAGGCGTCGACGTCGTCGACGTACACGTAGAATATGGTCGGCATGGGCCCCCATTCACCGTGGGCCTCGCCCATCTCGAAGGTCACGGCCGGGGCGAAGATCACCTTGACGTTCGGGCAAATGATCAACCCGGCGATTTGACTATATTTTCCGAAGCATAGTATCGTCCGAACCGCGGCCATCAGCGAAGCCACCGCCGTCTCGCAGGAAGCTTCCCGATGAGTCACGCGAACCAGCGTCCGAAGGGGGATGTCTGCATGGCTCGTACGTATCCCAGGCTCACGCAGCCTCTCGTCCGCGAGGCCGAAGGCCCGAGCGGTCTTCGCCCGGCCACGTGGGACGAGGCGCTCGACCGCGCCGCGGCCGGATTGCGGCGCGTCGTGGACCGGCACGGTCCCCGCGCCTTCGGTCTCTTCAGCTGCTCGAAGAGCACGAACGAGACGAACTTCATCGCTCAGAAGTTTGCGCGGAGCGTCATCGGCAGCAACAACATCGACAGCTGCAACCGTACCTGACACGCGCCCAGCGTCGCCGGGCTGGCGACGGTATTCGGCGCGGGCGGGGGAACCAGCTCGTACCAGGAGGCTGAAGACACGGAGCTGATCCTGCTCTGGGGATCGAACGCGCGCGAGACGCACCCGATCTTCTTCCATCATCTGCTCAAGGGCCTCCGGAACGGCGCGCGGCTCCACGCCATCGATCCGCGACGGACCAGCTCGGTGCAGTGGGCGGAGCTCTGGGCGGCGCTCGACGTCGGCTCGGACATCGCGCTCGCCAACGCGATCGCACGCGAGATCATCGCCGCGGGGCTCGAGAACCGCGACTTCATCGAGAACGCGACGACCGGGTTCGACGAGTATCGCGCGGCGGTCGAGCCCTACACGCTCGCCTACGCGGAGCGCGAGACCGGCGTGCCGGCGGACGTGATCCGCACGATGGCGCACGAGTACGGCCGCGCGCGCCGCGCGATGATTTGCTGGACGCTCGGGATCACCGAGCATCACAACGCGGTCGACAACGTGCTGGCGCTGGTCAATCTGTCGTTGCTGACCGGTCACGTCGGCCGCTACGGCTCCGGGCTCAATCCGCTGCGAGGGCAGAACAACGTCCAGGGCGGCGGCGACATGGGGGCCTTGCCCGATCGGTTGCCCGGGTTCCAGCACGTCGAGAACGACGAGCTGAGGACGAAGTTCGATCGGGCGTGGAAGGTGCCCGTTCCCCCACAAAAGGGATGGCACCTCTCGCAGATGTTCGAGGCGATGGAGCGCGGCGATCTTCGGGCGCTCTACGTCATCGGCGAGAACCCGCTCCAGTCCGAGGCCGATCAGCACCACGCTCGGCACCTGCTCGAGGGCCTCGAGTTTCTCCTGGCGCAGGACCTGTTTCTCACCAAGACCGCGGAGCTGGCGCACGTCGTCCTGCCCGCGAGCGCGGCATGGTGCGAGTCCGAGGGCACCGTGACCAACAGCGAGCGCCGGGTGCAGCGCGTGCGCAAGGCGATCGAGGCGCCCGCGGGCGCGCGCGACGATCTCATGATCTTGTTCGACCTGGCCAAGCGCCTGGGTCGCGACTGGGGCCGGCCGGACTCCGAGACGATCTGGAACGAGGTGCGCGGCCTCTCGCCGATGCATGCCGGCATGAGCTACGCGCGGCTCGAGAAGCACGGCGGGCTCCAGTGGCCGTGCTACGACGACGACCACCCGGGCGAGCTCTTCCTCCACAGCCGTCTGTGGGAGCGGCCGATTCGTGGTCCGCGGGTCGCATTCGTCCCGGTCGAGCACGATCCCCCCGTCGACCGGCTCGACGCCGAGTTTCCGCTGCGCCTCACCACGGGACGGAGGCTCGACGAGTACAACACCGGCGTGCAGAGCTCCGGCTATCGCTCGCCGATGCGTCGTGGCGAGAGCCTCGACGTGTCCCCCGAGGACGCCGACCGTTATGGTCTCCGCGAGGGCGAGGTCGTTCGGGTGCGGTCGCGCCGCGGCGCGGTCGAAGTCCCCATCCGCCGTGACGATGGCTTGCGCGCGGGCCTCACGTTCATGACCTTGCACTTCCCGGACGACGTGGCGACGAATGTCCTCACGATCGACGCCACCGATCCCAAGTCCGGCACGGCCGAATTCAAGGCCACCGCGATTCGCATCGAACGGCTGGGGGCCTGAGCCGATCGACCTCAAGATCGCCGGCCCGACCGCCAACGATGTCGAGCGCGCCGCGATCGACGCCGTCGTCAGCGACGGCGCGCGGCGAGATCTGGTGCTGCCCGCGCTTCACGCCGTGCAGGCGCGAACGGGATGGGTGAGCCGCGGCGCGCTCAACTACATCAGCCGGCGTCTGACCGTGCCCCCCGCCGAGCTCTGGGGCGTCGCCACTTTCTACCATCTCCTGTCGACGAAGCCGCGCCCGCCGATCGTCGCCCACGTGTGCGACGACATCGCGTGCCGCCTGCGAGGGGGCGAGGCGCTCTGCGAATCCCTGGAGCGGGTGATGGGGCCGCCGGGATCGAGCGGCGGCGCGGCGACGTGGATGCGCAGCCCTTGCTTGGGCCAGTGCGAACGGGCGCCGGCTGTCCTTTTGACGGCTGCCGGTGAAACGGCGCGCGTGACCACCGTGGCGCCCGTCGACGGCGGCGCCGAACAGATCCTCGACGCGCTCCGCGATCTCCCGGACGGGACCGATACGCGCCTCGGCGCGGCCACGCCGGCCGAGCGTCGTCGCGTCGTCTCGCGCTCGGTGCCGCAGGTCGGACAATCCGGGTTGCGACTCCTCGGTCGCATGGGACGCGTGGACCCGACGAGCCTCGATGCGTATCGCGAGAGCGAGGGCTACCGTGCGCTCGCGCGCGCGGTCTCGATCGGGCCGCCGGCCGTCATCGAAGAGGTCGTCGCCTCGAAGCTCGTCGGGCGCGGCGGCGCCGCGTTTCCGACCGGGCGCAAGTGGGATGCGGTGGCCAAGGCCGAAGCGCGGCCGCACTATCTGGTCTGCAACGCCGACGAGTCCGAGCCCGGAACGTTCAAGGATCGGTTGCTCATGGAGGAAGATCCCTTCGCGGTCGTCGAGGGCATGACCCTCGCCGGCTATGCAACCGGCTGCGAGCGCGGGTTCCTCTACCTCCGCGGCGAGTATCCCCTGGCCGCCGAGCGCATGGCCGGCGCCATCGCCGCCGCGCGCGCGGCGGGGCTGCTCGGTGACAACGTGATGGGCGCCGGGTTCACGTTCGACATCGAGATTCGCCGGGGCGCCGGCGCGTACATCTGCGGGGAGGAGACCGCGCTGTTCAACTCGATCGAGGGCAAGCGCGGCGAGCCCCGGAACAAGCCGCCGTTTCCGGTCCAGGTCGGGCTCTTCGGCCGGCCGACCGTCGTGAACAACGTCGAGACGCTCGTGAACGTGCCCGCGCTGCTCCGCGAGGGCGGCGCCGTCTATGGCGGCATCGGCACCGG
>Ga0209160_1003495_pt1 | contig 12769 bp, 13 predicted proteins | sample GraSoiAngelo_153_FD_186167 | JGI IMG/M metagenome (GOLD analysis project Ga0209160, IMG submission 186167) | Grasslands soil microbial communities from the Angelo Coastal Reserve, California, USA - 14_1009_12_40cm (SPAdes) (version 2) | ecosystem: Environmental > Terrestrial > Soil > Grasslands ...
CGCGGTCGCATACCCGACGCGGCGACTGCGCAACTCGACCGTGCCTGCGCGCACGGTGAATTGATATTGACCGTCGGCGTTGCTCAGGGTGCCGAGATCCGTGCCGGCCACGTAGAGCTGGGCACCGTCCACGGGACGGCCCGTGGTGGCGTCGGTGACCTTGCCCCGGATCGTGCCAGTAGTTTGTGCAGCGGCGGCCAGCGCGCAGGCGCACAGCAGGGCGAGGCCGGCGCCCAGAGCGAGCGCCGCACGCATCTTACGAAGCGGAGAGGTCATCTCCACCTCCTGTGTTGGGAAACCAAAACTTCGAACAGCGTCCGATGGTTGCGGGCTGTTCATGACTGCGTCCGGCAGTTGACGTTGTCCTACATCACGCTCCGACCAGGAACGGCGAGGACCCGGTCGGCTGGAAGGCGCGGGAAACGTGTCGCCCGATACGGCGGTCGTCAAGGAGGCCGCCCGGCGGACGAGCGGATGCCCCACCGGCAGGCTAAATTGTTGAGGGGAGCGGTGCTCGTGTCGTCGTCAGTACACGTCCGCGGTCTCGTCGCGCTCGCTGCCGTCGGCGGCGTCTCAGCCTGCAAGGGTAGCGAATCCGTCGTCGTCCCACCTCCGGTCGACGCCGCGTTCGCGTCCGTGAGCGCCGGTCTGCTGCACACGTGCGGCGTCACGGTCACGAACCACATGTATTGCTGGGGATGGAACCGGGACGGGGAGATCGGCGATGGCTCCACGACGGATCGGGTCTACGCGATGGCTGTTTCTGACGTGCTCACGTTCAGCACGGTCGGCGCTGGCGGCGGGCATTCTTGCGCCGCGACGCCGGCCGGCGTCCCCTATTGCTGGGGGCTAAATCTCACGGGCCAAGTGGGGGACGGCTCGACGACATCGCGCTCGACGCCCGTCGGCGTCGCTGGAGCCCTGTCGCTGTTCCGTGTGGCGACCGGTGGCACGTTCACGTGCGGCCTCGCCACTGCGGACTCCGCCGCGTATTGCTGGGGATGGGGCCCGTACGGGCAACTCGGGAGTCCGCCCACGGAAACGTGCGTCACCTCGACCAGCAATGAGCCGTGTAGCCGCACGCCGCTCGCCGTGTCGGGAGGCTTGCGCTTCATCTCGGTGAGTGCGGGCGCCCGGCATACCTGCGCCGTCGCAGCCGACAGCACCGCGTACTGCTGGGGTGGCAACGATGCGGGCCAGCTCGGCAACGGGACGGCAAGCAACGCCGAGCAGCCCGTGGCCGTCGTGGGCAGCATCAAGTTCGCGGCGGTCACGGTAGGATTCAGCCATAGCTGCGGCTGGACGGGCACAGGAGACGCCTACTGCTGGGGCGACAATACGTGGGGCCAGATCGGCGACCCGACCCGTGCCTCGTCGCCCACCCCGGTCCCGGTGACCGGCGGGGTTATCTTCCTCTCAATGAGCGCCGGGGCCCAGCACACGTGTGGCATCGGAACCGGAAACACGGCGTGGTGCTGGGGGCAGAACGTCAGCAGCCAGCTGGGTGCGGAATCCTCCGACATCTGCGTGACCCAGACGAGTGGGCCCTGCAACCTCCGGCCGCTGGCGGTGACGACCAACCAGGTGTTTGCATCCATTAGTGGTGGGGGACAGCATAGCTGTGCCGTCACTACGGGCGGCCGGGCCTACTGCTGGGGGAATAACGGCAACGGGCAGCTCGGCACTGGCAACAACAGCGGAACCAACGTTCCGGTGCCAGTCGCGAACCAGCCCTGAAGCTGGAGTCGGTCATGCGTATTGCAGTCTGTGGTTGCGGGATCTTCCTCACGGCGTGCCTCGGGTACGCGCCGCTCGGGCCGACGACGCCGGCGCGCGGCGCCGAAATCGCCGCGAGCGTGAGCGCGCCCCTCGACGTCCGGATCGGCGAGATCACGGTCCACGACGTGACGCTCGCGCAAGGCCGAGTGACCTACGCCGACGCGGAGTCCTTGGTCATAGCGGGCACCCGGTTTGTGTCGGCGGCAGGAACCGAGTATGCCAGCTTGGGTTCAACAGTGACCATCCCCCGGAATCAGATCGGCGACCTCAAGCAGAGGCGCGTCTCGGCGTGGAAGACCGCACTCGCCCTCGGCGCTGGCGGAGCGGCGATAGTGGCGATCATTGTGTCGGTGGGCCCGCTCGCCGGCTCTTCGAGCGGGGGCGGCCCGGGTAAACCGCCGGCATCGGTCCAGGCTCCCTAGCAACCGCAGCGGCCTCACTCCGCCTGGATGAACGTCAACTTGAAGCCGTCCGGGTCGGTGAGCGCGAACGCCCAGTCTCCCCAGGGCGTATTCGACGGTTCCCGGTCGAGCGGCCAACCCCTCGACTTGACCCGCGCGGCGATCGCGTTGATGTCCTGGACCGTCTCGACCCACACACGGAATCCATCGCCCTTGCGGCGGTCCCGCCCCTTCGCGAAGTCGTCCTGATTGAGCATGATGTCGCAGCTGCCCGCCTTCATCTGAGTGCCACGCACCCGGCCGGCGTCCTCCCAGCGCTCGCCCGGCGTGAAGCCGAGCATGTCGCGGTACCAGGCGATGCTGCGTTCCAGATCGTTGACGGTGAGTGATACCGCCAACGAGCGCAGGCGTAGCGACTCGGGCTGCCGGCGCTGGGGCCGCCGGCCGCCCGTCTTCCGCGGCGCCGCGCGGCGCGTCGTCTTCTTCCTCGTGGCCATGAAACGAACCCTCCTCGGGGCGTCGGGAACAAGCGTAGCGCTCGGTCGGCGGCCCCGCCAGATTACGCTCCACCGCTCACGGAGACAGAGCCATGCCTACGAGTCGCGCGTCCGCTGTTTGGGAAGGAAAGCTCAAGGACGGCAGGGGTAGCTTCAAGGCCGGCAGCGGCGCCTTCAGCGGGCCCTACACCTTCGCCACGCGCTTCGAGGGTGCCAAGGGCACAAATCCCGAGGAGCTGATTGCCGCTGCGCACGCCGCCTGTTTCAGCATGGCGCTGTCGGCGGGGCTGGAAAAAGCGGGCAGGCCGGCGACCCGCGTCGAGACCTCGGCCGCCTGCACCATCGACACCGTGGACGGCGCGCCCAAGATCACGAAGATGGAGCTCGCGGTGAGGGGCAGGGTGCCGGGGCTCGACCAGGCGGCGTTCCAGAAGGCCGCCGACGAGGCGAAGCGCGGCTGCCCGGTGTCGAAGGCGCTCACGGGCATCCCCCAGATCACGTTGGACGCGAAGCTGGAGTGAGCTGGACGGTCTACCTGCTGCGCTGCCGCGACGGCTCGCTCTATACGGGAATCACGAATGATCTCGCACGCCGCCTGGCGCGCCACCGCGCCGGGACAGCGAGCGCCTACACGCGCGCCCGCCGGCCGTTGCGGCTCGTGTACACGGAAGGGCAGCCGAGTCGCTCGGCGGCGCTGCGGCGGGAGGCGGCGCTGAAGCGGCTGAGCCGCGCGGGGAAGCTGGCGCTGGTGGCGCGACCGCGGTGACCCCCCCCCGGGCTCGGGACGTGGCGGGCCTCGTCATCGCCGTGGCCCTCGCGGCCGGGTGCGTGCGGCTGGGCGTGTGGCAGCTCGACCGCCTGCAGCAGCGACGCACACGCAATGCCCAGCTCCGGGCCGCCCGTGAGCGGCCGGCTGTGGAGGCGCGAGCCGGGCTCACGGCCGATTCGGCCGCGAGCCGCCGGGTGTACGCCGCGGGCCGCTACGACTACGCGCACCAGCGGCTCTGGCGCGCACGCACGTATGAGGGCGTGCCGGGGGTCGCCCTCGTGACCCCGCTCCGCCTCGCGGACGGCTCGGCGGTGTTCGTGGATCGCGGGTGGGCGCCGTCGCCGGACGCGGCGCACGTGGACGAGCAGGCGTACCAGGAGCCGGACACGGCGGACGTCGTGGGGCTCGGCTTCCCGGCACCTCGCGGGCGCGGCGATGTGGACCCGGCGCGACTAGAGGATTCCCTGCCGTATCCCGTGCTCCCGTTCATCCTGCAGCAGTTCCCGCAGTTACCGTCCTCTACCGTCCTCTACCGCCCTCTACCGCCTCTACCGCCCGGCCTCATGCGCTGGCCCGCCCCCGCGCTCGACGACGGCCCGCATCTCTCGTATGCAATCCAGTGGTTCAGCTTCGCGGTGATCATCCTGGCGGGCAGCGTGGCACTGTTCAGGAAGTCGCTGGCGGGGGGCCCCGGGGGTGCTGTTCGAAACCCAGCCAACTACCGCTGAGCCAGCGAGTTGACTATATTGGGGCCCCGGTCCGCGGCTGCGCCCCGCTGAGGCACGCCGTGGGCCTTCTTGTCTCCAGCCGAAGGAGTCTGCCGCATGGCGGCCGCTACACCGTTGAAGCAACCGGTCAAGGTGGGGTTGTTGATGCGCCGGCGCCTCCGCGAGCTGAAGCGCACGCCGCGCGAGCTCGCCGCGGCGGTTCAGGTTTCGGAGACCTACATCGCCGACCTGCTCGCCGGCCGGCGCCGGCCCCCCGCCCCTGGACGGACCGACGTATACGACCGCATGACCAAGTTTCTGCGGCTGCATCGCAACGACCTGCCAACCTGCGCGCGCGCGGAGCGGGAATCCCTGGGGTCGCGCCGGCGGCGCCTGCACCCCACGGTGCGCCGGGCGCTCCTCGACCTGTGTGAGCCGGTCAAGGCACGGGCGCTCGCCCGGCGGTTGGCGAACGCCCGCGGCGCGGCGCTCGAGCTGCTCATCGCCAGCCGCCTACTCGAGGTGGCCCAGGGGTTCGTGCGCCGCCAGCTGGACGATGAGGTGGGGATCCGGGTCGCCGCGACCCGAGAGGGGTGCAACTATCTCGACATCCGGATGCGCCTGCTCGACTTCCTCGACGCCAGCCCCGACGTCCTCACGCTCGAGATTTATGAGGATTTCGTGCGGCCGCGTGTCGCTGCGTGGGATCTCGATCTCGACACGCAGGCGATGCGCATCGTGCTGCGGTCGCAGGAGCCCGCCCCGCGCCAGAAGCGGGCCCTCGCGATTTAGCGCTCCGGCCGGCGGCGCAGGCTCTTCAGCTTGCGCCGTTCGGCGGCCTTGTCCTTGCGCCGCCGCTGGGCGCCGGGGCTCTCGTAGAACCGCTTGCGCTTCATGTCCTGGAACAGTCCCGCCTTCGTGATCTGGCGGCGGAACTTCTTGAGGACGTTCTCCAATCGGTCGTTCTCGCCCAGCGTGACTTCCATCGAGCCTCCACAACGAACGAGGACCCGGGCGGCAGCCCAGGTCCTCGGCGTCAGTCTCTGGATTGCAGTGCACGGCCTGCCGCCGTGCGATCGCTTGCCCAAGCTTAGACTCGTGGCCGGGCGACGTCAAGGAACCCCCTGTTCTTTTCACGCGCACCCTGTTAGCTTGCTCGGCGTAGTCACTGAACCGCGAGCTGGCATCCTTCCGTAGGACGGTCCCGCTCAGGAGCGGGCCGCGCAATCAGGCTCATTCCCCAGGTTCAAAAGCCAAGTCGTAGGGCGAAGAGCGTATGGCGGGAATGCGTACGGGGTTTCCGTACGGCCTTACCCGTACGTCTCTCCCCTACGGTTCACGCCGTACGCAGTTCACAGGAGTCGTATGCCATTTGCATCGCTAGGCCTCACGCCCGAGCTCGTGCGGGCCGTGGCCGACGAAGGCTATACCGAGCCAACCCCGATTCAGCAGGAAGCCATTCCGCTCGCCCTCGGCGGCCGGGATCTCATCGGGTCCGCCCAGACCGGGACGGGCAAGACGGCCGCGTTCATGCTGCCGATCCTGCAGCGCCTCGCGCCGGGCGCGCGCCACACGCTGCGGGCCCTGATTCTCGTCCCGACGCGTGAGCTCGCCGAGCAGGTGCTGCAGAGCGCGCGCGCGTACGGGCGCCACCTCCAGCTGAGCGCCGCGGCGATCTACGGCGGCGTGGGGATGGAGCCGCAGACCCGGGCGCTGGCGCGCGGCGTGGACATCGTGGTCGCCACTCCCGGCCGGCTGCTCGATCACATGGAGCGCGGGCACGTCGATTATTCGAAGCTCGAGATCCTCGTCCTCGACGAGGCCGACCGCATGCTCGACATGGGCTTCGCGCCCGACGTGCGCCGCATCCTCGGCGCCCTCCCCGACCAACGCCAGACCATGCTCTTCTCGGCGACGATCTCGCGTGATGTGGACGCACTCGCCCGCACGGCGCTGAATGGTCACGCCTCGGTCGAGATCGGGCGTCGCGCCCGGCCCGCCGAGGGAATCGAGCACGTGATCGTCGCGGTGGACAAGCTCCGGAAGCGGGACGTGCTCGCGCGCATCCTGCAGGCGAAGCCCGCCGGTCAGACGCTCGTCTTCACGCGGACCAAGTACGGCGCCGACAAGCTCGTCACGTTCCTGAAGCGGGAGGGCATCCCCGCTCACGCGCTGCACGGCGACAAGGCGCAGAGCCAGCGGCAGCGGACGCTCGACGCGTTCCGCAGCGGGGTGGCGGACGTGCTCGTCGCGACCGACATCGCGGCGCGCGGCATCGACGTGGACGGCATCCGGATGGTCGTGAACTACGACGTGCCGGCCGATCCCGAGGTGTACGTGCATCGTGTGGGCCGCACGGCGCGCGCCGGCGCGCGCGGGCTCGCGCTCACGCTGATCTCCCCCGACGAATGGCTCCTCATGGCCGACGTGGAGAAGCTGATTGGGCAGACCTTCCCGCGGGAAGTGATCCCGGGGTTCGAGCCGTCGGTGGCGCCGCTGCAGCCGAGGCCGTTGCACCTCGAGGTCGCTCGCCCGGCGCGATCGGTGCGGGCCCGAGTGGGTGGCCGCCGCCGGCGTTAACGCCTTATCCTCTCTGCTCAATGGGTAGATAGTCCCGCTGCGCCGCCCCGGTATAGATCTGGCGGGGCCGCGCGATCTTCTGCTCCTTGTCGAGCAGCATCTCCTGCCACTGCGCGAGCCACCCCGGCGTCCGGCCGATGGCGAACAGCACCGGGAACATGTCCATGGGAAACTTCATCGCCTCGTAGATGATCCCCGAGTAGAAGTCGACGTTGGGGTACAGCTTGCGGCTCACGAAGTAATCGTCCTGCAGCGCGATCCGCTCGAGCTCCACGGCGATGTCGATGAGCGGGTTCTTGCCGGTGACGTCGAAGACCTCGTCGGCCACCCGCTTGATGAGCTTGGCGCGGGGGTCGTAGTTCTTGTAGACGCGGTGCCCGAAGCCGAACAGCCGGAACTCGCCCTGCTTCACGCGCTCGATGTAGGTCGGGATGTTGTCTTTCGAGCCGATCTGTCGCAGCGTGCGTAACACTTCCTCGTTGGCGCCGCCGTGCAGCGGCCCGTACAGCGCCGCGGCGGCGGCCGCCATCGCGGAGTAGGGATCGGCGTGCGACGACCCGACGCCCCGCATCGCGCTGGCGGAGCAGTTCTGCTCGTGGTCGGCGTGGAGAATGAACAGCACGTCCAGCGCGTGCTCGAGCGTCTTGTTCGGCGTGTACTTCACCTCGGTCGCCTTGAACATCATGTTCAGGAAGTTGCCGGCGTAGGACAGATCGTTGTCGGGATACGCGTACGGCATCCCCACCGAGTGGCGGTAGGCGAACGCCGCCAGCGTCGGAGCCTTCGCGATGAGGCGGAAGATCTGGTTGCGGCGCGAGGTCTCGTCGTGAATGAGCTTCGCTTCGGGATAGAACGTCGACAGCGCCGCCACGGTACTCACGAACATCCCCATCGGGTGGGCGTCGTGGTGGAACCCGTCGATGAATTTCTTGATGCTTTCGTGGACGATCGTGTGGTGCGTGACGTTGAAGACCCACGAGTCGAGCTCCGGCGCCGACGGCAGCTCGCCGTGGAGCAGCAGATACGCCGTCTCGAGGAAGGTGCTCTTCTCGGCGAGCTGCTCGATGGGATAGCCGCGATAACGCAGGATGCCCTTGTCGCCGTCGATGTAGCTCACGGCGCTGCGGCACGCCGCCGTGTTGAGGAACCCCGGATCATAGGTGAGGAGCCCCGGATCGTCGGCCGCCGTTTTGATCTGGCGGAGATCGACGGCCCGGATGGCTCCGTCCTCGATCGGGACCTCGTACCGCTTCCCGGTGCGGTTGTCGGTGACCGTGAGCGTGTCCTTGGGCACGGCGATTTCCTGGGAAATGGCTCGCGAAAGATAACCACTGACCGACGCGGAGAAACGGGGATTGACGCGGACGGCCGTGGGGAAACCGACGCCTACTGCAGCCGCACCATCCCCTGCTCAAGCCACAGGTGCTTCTGCTCCAGCACTTCCTGCGCCACGCGATACGTCGGCACGTCCTCGTTGCGCCACAGGCCCTTGAACTTCGCGCGGATGCGGCCGCGGGACTGGCGGCAGAACAGGTCGGCCATCTGCACCGCGTGCCCGGCGGCGACGGGGTCGCGCGCCACGAGCAGGCGCGCGCGAGCGCAGGTCGCGGCCATCGCGAACAGCTCGCCCGCGACGTCCACCAGTCGGAACAGCACGGCTTGGCGGAACTCGAGCTTGGGACCGAATCGCAGCATCGAATGGAACACCCCGCGCGCGAGACGCCGGGCGTTCCGCTCGACGAACCGCACGTGCGGCGCGAGGGCTCCGAACTCGGCGTAGCGCGGCCACGCGCTCCAGCCCAGCCAGCGGCCCGGATACCACCAGCCGTAGAACAGCGCCGAACGCACGACGCCCCGCAACCGCTGGCCCAGCGACTTGCCGGGCAGCACCACGTCGCCCGCCACCTGGAGATGCTTGTCCACGGCCTCGCGGGCGATGAAGAGATGCATGATCTCCGATGAGCCCTCGAAGATCAGGTTGATGCGGAAGTCCCGCATGATCCGCTCCACCGGGATCGGCTTCTCGCCACGCGCGCGCAACGAGTCCGCCGTCTCGTACCCCCGCCCGCCGCGGATCTGCACGGTGTCGTCGATGATGCGCCAGCCCACCTCGGAGTTGTACAGCTTCGCGATCGCCGCCTCGAGCCGGATGTCGTAGCCACCGCGGTCCGCCATCGCCCCGCACAGCTCGGCCACCGCCTCCATGGCGAACGTGTTCGCGGCCATAGTCCCGATCTTCTGGGCGATCGCGTCGTGCTTGCCGATGGGGCGACCCCACTGCACCCGCTCGCCCGCCCACTGCCGCGCGATCTCGAGGCAGCGCTTCCCCGCGGCGACCGCCGTGATGGGCAGCGTGAGCCGCCCCGTGTTGAGGGTGATCAGCGCGAGCTTCAGGCCCTTGCCCGGCTCCCACAGCACGTTCTCCTTGGGGACACGCACGTTGGAGAACCGGATGACGCCGTTGTAGATCGCCTTCAGGCCCATGAAATGGCAGCGATGCGCCACCTCGACGCCCGGCCACGCGGTCTCCACGACGAAGGCAGTGATCTGCCGCCGCTCCTTCCCGCCCGCGAACTTGGACGGCGTCCGCGCCATCACCACCATCAGCTCGGCCTTGGTGCCGTTGGTGCACCACAGCTTCTCGCCGTTCAGGATCCAGGATTTCCCGTCCTCGCTCGGCACCGCGGTGGTCTCCATCGCCGCGGGGTCGGACCCCACGCCCGGCTCGGTGAGTGCGAACGCCGAGATCGCGCCCTTCGCCAGGCGCGGCAAGTAGCGCTTCTTCTGCGCCTCGGTGCCGAACATCTTGAGCGGCTGGGGCACACCGATGGACTGGTGGGCCGAGAGCAGCGCGGTGAGCGAGCCGTCCACGGAAGACACGAGCTCGATCGCCTTCATGTAGGAAAGCTGCGACAGGCCCAGGCCGCCGTACTCCCGCGGGATCTTGATCCCGAAGGCGCCGAGCTCGCGCAGCCCCTGGATCACGGCGTCGGGAATCTCGCCTTCGCGGTCGATGCGGTCGGAGTCCACCGTCTCACGCAGCAGGCGCTCGAGCCGCTCGAGGAACGGCTGCGCCCGCCTGATCTCTTCGGGATCCTGCTCGGGGTAGGGGTGGATCAGGTCCATCCGCAGCTTGCCGAGAAACAGGTCGCGCACGAAGCTCGGTGCGGCCCACTCCTGCTCGCGCGCCGCTTCGGCGACCTCGCGCGCCTCGTCGGCGCTGACCTTGGGTTTCGGCTCGGCGGCCGTGGTGGCCATGCTGCGATAAATGTATACGGCCGGGCCCCGGCGTGCCCGGCTTGACAGCCGCCTGGCCGCAGGGAGATTCGCCTCGCCCTCACCCGGAGCCACGTAATGCGCCCGCCGTGCTGCCGCGTCCCCGCCCTGGGCGCGATCCTCGGCGCCACGCTGGTCCTCTCGGCCACCGCCCAGCAGGCGCCGCGCCCGCAGGTCCTCATCAAGGCCGGACGCCTCATCGATCCCAAGGCGGGCACCGTGCTCGCGAACCAGGCGATCCTGGTCGAGGGGGACCGCGTCAAGGAGACGGGCCCCGCGGCGACCGTCGCCGGCCACGCCGCCGCCGGTGCGCGCGTCATCGACCTCGGAGCGGCCACCGTGCTCCCCGGCCTGATCGATTGCCACACCCACATCACCAGCGATCCGGGCGACTACTACGAGCAGCTGTTCCGCCGCAGCCCGATCGACCAGGCGGTCGTCGCGCACGTCTACGCCCGGCGCACGCTCGAGGCGGGGTTCACCACGATCCGCAACGTCGGCGCGGACGAGTTCGTGGACGTCGCGCTGCGCAACGCGATCGACCGGGGCGACGTGGCCGGGCCGCGGATGCAGGTCTCGACCATGCCCCTCAGCGCCACCGGCGGGCACGGCGACGTGAACGGGTTTTCGCCCTACCTCCGGTTCGAGCAGCTCAGCGGTATCGCCAACGGCGTGGACGAGATCCGCAGCAAGGTGCGCTGGGAGATCAAGTACGGCGCCGACCTCATCAAGGTGCTCGCGAGCGCCGGCGTGCTGTCGGAAGAGGAATCGGTGGGCGCGCCGCAGTACACCCAGGAAGAGCTGAACGCGCTCGTCGCGGAGGCCGCGATGTGGGGCAAGAAGGTGGCCGCCCACGCGCACGGCGCGGAGGCCATCAAGCGGGCCGTGCGGGCGGGCGTCGCCTCGATCGAGCATGGCTCGCTGCTCGACGACGAAGGGATCCGCCTCATGAAGGAGAAGGGCACGTACCTCGTCTCAGACGTCTACAACGACGACTACATCCTCGCCGAGTATGCGCGCCTCGGCTATCCCCAGAAGACCATCGACAAGGAGCGTCAAGTCGGTCGCGCCCAACGCGAGAACTTCCAGCGCGCGGTGCGGGCCGGCGTGAAGATCGCGTTCGGAACGGACGCCGGCGTGTACCCACACGGCTGGAACGCGAAGCAGTTCGCCCACATGGTTCGCTGGGGTCTGACCCCGATGCAGGCGATCCAGGCCGCCACGGTCAGCGCGGCCGACCTCATGGGGTGGTCGGACCGGGTCGGCTCGCTCGAGCCGGCCCACTACGCCGACGTGATCGCCGTGCACGGCGATCCGCTCGCCGACATCACAACGCTCGAGAAGGTGGCGTTCGTGATGAAGGGCGGGGTGGTCGTGAAGGAGGATCGTCCATGAGACCGTTCGGGCTCGCCGCCCTGTGGATCTGCGTCGCCGCCCTTGCCCCGGCGCAGGGCAACCCGCCACCGCGGGAGACTCTCATCAAGGCTGGCCGGCTGATCGACGGGCGGTCCGACGCGCCGCAGGCGAACGTCGGCATCCTCGTCGCAGGCGAGCGCATCGTCGCCGTCGGGCCCCTTGCCCAGGTGCAGGGGCAGGCGAAGAGCGCCACGGTCATCGACCTCGCCGCCATGACCGTGCTGCCGGGGTTCATCGACACCCATACGCACCTGCTGCTCCAGGGGGATCCGACCTCCGAGTCGTACGACCAGCAGCTCCTCTATCAGTCGACCCCCTACCGGGCGATCCTCGCGGCGCGCAACGCGCGCATCGCGCTGGAGCATGGCTTCACCGCAATCCGCGACCTCGAGACCGAGGGCGCGATGTACGCCGACGTGGACGTGAAGCTGGCCGTGAGCCGGGGCGAGATTCCCGGCCCGCGCATCTTCGCCGCCACCCGCGCCATGGCGCCCACGGGGATGTATCCCATCGTCGGCACGAACTGGGAGCTGGAGTTGCCGCACGGCGTGCAGCCGGTGGACGGCGTGGAGGGCGCGCGGCTCGCGGTGCGCCAACAGGTGGCGCATGGCGCCGACTGGATCAAGTACTACTCCGACCGCCGCTACTATTTCGGGGCCGACAGCGTGCTGCACAGCTGGGTCAACTTCACGGACGAAGAAGCGAAGGCGATCGTGGACGAGGCGCACCGGCTCGGCCGGAAGGTCGCGGCCCACGCGATCGGCGCGGACGGGATCGCGGCCGCCCTGCGGGCCGGCGTGAACTCGATCGAGCACGGGGACGGATTCACGGACGCGCTGCTCGACGAGGCGCGGGCGAAGGGCGTCTACTGGGCGCCCACCGTCACGGTCGCCTACTACGTCGCGGGCCCGCGCGGCGGGGTCTGGGGACCGATGATCGCCGCGCAGAAGCGCGCCTTCCAGCGCGGGTTGCAGAAGGGCGTCAAGATCGTCTTCGGCACCGATGTGGGCGGGTTTCCCTGGACCGAGCTCAACCAGGCGAAGGAGTTCGCCTACTACGTCCAGTACGGCATGACGCCGCTGCAGGCGATCAAGACGGCCACCGCCGTCGCCGCGGAGCTGCTGGGGCAGGAGGACCAGATCGGCGCCGTCGCCCCCGGGCGCTACGCGGACCTGGTCGCGGTGCAGGGCGACCCGCTCAAGGACATCACGGAACTGGAGCGCGTGCGGTTCGTTATGAAAGGCGGGGTCGTGTATCTTTCGAAATAGTGCGGCGCGCGCTCTGGTGTAGCCTCTCGCTTTGTATCGGCGCCGTCGGCACCGGCCTGGGGCAGCTCGCCCCGCC
>Ga0209160_1003496_pt1 | contig 12768 bp, 12 predicted proteins | sample GraSoiAngelo_153_FD_186167 | JGI IMG/M metagenome (GOLD analysis project Ga0209160, IMG submission 186167) | Grasslands soil microbial communities from the Angelo Coastal Reserve, California, USA - 14_1009_12_40cm (SPAdes) (version 2) | ecosystem: Environmental > Terrestrial > Soil > Grasslands ...
TAAATCCTTTTTAATATATTATTTAGAATTATAGGTTATCAACACCTTTTATGAGATCGGCGCCAACTTAGCGCAGCCGCCCGGCGCAGTCGCAGTTCGAACGTGCCGTCGCTCTGCTGCACTCGTTCTGGTACGAGGAGGCGGTGAAGGCGTTCACCGCCGTCACCGAGTCCGATCCCAACTGCGCCATGGGCTACTGGGGCATCGGCATGAGCATGTACTAGCCGCTCTGGCAGCCGCCGAGCGCGGCGACGCTCCAGAAAGGGTGGGCGACGGTCGAGAAAGCCAAGGCAGCGGGCGCCAAGACCCAGCGTGAGCGGGACTACATCGCCGCCATCGAGGCGTTCTACAAGGACGCCGACAAGCTTGACCACCGCACGCGCGCCGTCGCCTACGAAAAGGCCATGGAGCGCGTCTACGCGCGCAATCCGAGGGACAACGAGGCGGCGGTATTCTACGCGCTCGCGCTGGACTCCACCGCCGATCCGTCCGACAAGACGTACGCCAACCAGCTGAAGGCGGCGGCCATCCTCGAAAAAGTCTATCGCGAAGAGCCCAACCATCCGGGCGTCGCCCATTATTTGATCCACAGCTACGACTATCCGCCGCTCGCGAATCGCGCGCTCGTCCCGGCGCGCAGCTACGCCAAGATCGCGCCGTCCGGCCCGCACGCCCAGCACATGCCCTCGCACATCTTCACGCGGCTCGGCCTGTGGGACGAATCGATTCAGTCCAACGGCGTCTCCGCCGCGGCCAGTCGCGAATACGCCAGGAAGAGTGGCTGGGAGGGCGCGTGGCCCGAGCAGCTCCACGCCATGGACTACCTGGCCTACGCGTACTTGCAAACGGGGCAGGACCAGAAGGCGCAAGGCGTGTTCGACGAGCTGAGCTCGATTCGGAAGGCCGAGCCGGAAAACTTCGCCGCTGCCTATGCCTTCGCCGCGATTCCCGCGCGCGTGGCCCTCGAGCGGCATCGCTGGTCCGAGGCCGCGGCGCTGGCGCCGCACCCGGCGGAATTCCCCTGGAAACGGTTCCAGTGGGGCGAGGCGATCACGTCATTCGCGCGCGCGCTTGGCGCCGCGCGCAGCGGTGACGCAGCGACGGCGCGGCAGGAGGCCGACAAGCTCCAGGCGCTCCGCGACTCCCTCGTCCAGACCAAGAACGCCTACTGGGCCGATCAGGTCGAGATCCAGCGGCGCGCCGCGCTCGGCTGGGTCGCGTGGGCGGAAGGGAAGACGAGGACGCCCTGAGGCTCATGCGCTCAGCGGCCGACCTCGAGGACGGGACTGAGAAGCATCCCGTCACCCCCGGGGCGATCTTGCCCGCGCGCGAGTTGCTCGGCGAGATGCTGCTCGAGCTGAAGCAACCGGCGCAGGCCGTGAGAGAGTTCGAAACGTCGATGGGCCGTGAGCCCAACCGCTACAACGGCACCTACGGCGCTGCCCGCGCGGCGGAGCTCTCGGGTGATCTTTCGAAGGCGAAGACGTACTATGCCAAGCTCGTCACGCTCTGCGACAAGGCCGACACGCAGCGCCCGGAGCTGCAGCAGGCACGCACGTTTCTGGCGGGACGTTGAAGGCGAGAACTGGGGGAGCGGTAGGCAGAAGCGGGCGGGATTCGTTGGTGCGCCTGGCAGGAGTCGAACCTGCGACCCTCGGATTAGCAGTTTTAAATGAGGGGTCGACGCGGCCTCACTCCTCCTCCTCGGGCGGGTATCGGCGAATAGGACCGCTCGCGGGTCCGGTGGAGCCGTGATCGTCACGACTCGCACCGCGCGGGTCCGGGGTCGCTCGACGAGCTCATCACCCGGCCACCGCCGTGCGATCTCGGCCGCGGTGGCGCCCCAGCGGAAGTGCCACGGGCGGACGATGAACCAGTACGCCGCTGCGGCAGCGCCGACGAGAGGAACGCCGCCGCGGGCGAGCATGGCCGAGTGCCGAGCGCGTCGCGCCCGGAGCACTACAGCGCCATCGTACTCCCCCGGCGAGGTGAATGGTGACCGGCTGCGGATTGCTGGGGCGATGACGATACGGGGGGGGATCGCCCTTCCCGGCGGGTCGCCCCGCCGTCCCCTGGCCTCGTCACCGACAACCGGGCGTCGTGCTCCGGTCGACCCAGAACGTGTAGACCTCACAGTCATCCGCCGCCGGTGGTCGCGGCGTGGGGATGGCGCGGTGCAGCGGGGGCAGCGCGCGCAGGAACGCGATCAGCGCCTGCACATCCTCCTCGTCCCAGTTCGACGCGTGGTCCCAGATCATCGCCTGCCAGTGCAGGGGCCGCCCGTCCTTCGCGATGCCGCTGCGCATGGCGCGCGCGATCTCGCCGTCGGTCCACGCGCCGAGTCCGGTATCGCGGTCGGGCGTGAGATTGCGTGCCCAGACGGTGCCCAGAACCCGCCAGCTCAGCTTGGCGCCGCCAGCGCCGTCCGGGCCATGGCAGAGCGCGCACGAGGCGACCGTATACAGGTAGCGGCCGCGCTCGACCAGCGCGCGTTGCGCTGGATCCGACAGCCGCTCCGGGTCGGGGTGCGGGATGCCGCCCGTCACCGCGCCGGCGATCTGCTCGGGCGGAATCACGGCGAGAGCCGGCAGGCGCACAATGATGCCGACCACCAGGCCGAGGACGACGGCGCCCCCCACGACGAGCGCGGTCACCACCCACCCGCGCACGGTGCGCGGCACGCGCCGGCCTCGGGGCCCGGCGATCACGAGCATGACTACGCCCGCCACGACGACGACCCACTGGGCGCCGACCAGCACACGCTGGGGAACGTCGCGCGCCAGGCCGCCGCCCGGCGCGCCAAAGTTGCCCTCGGTGTACGTCAGCACCCTCGGCGGCACGGCGGGCAGCGGACGCGTCAGCTTCACAGCGAGCGTCTCGAGCGTGCCGTAGTGCAGCGGATCCGGAATGGTGTTGCGCACCGGGGGCAGCGCTTTCAGATACGTCGCGATGGCGCGGGCGTCCGCGTCGGTGAGGCGATGGAGAAACATCCACGGCATGCCCCAGATGTTCAGCACGCGGCCCCTGGCGCGGCCATCGCGCATGGCCGTGGCGATTTCGACCTCGCTCCAGCGGCCAAGACCCGTATCGGGGTCGCCCGTGAGATTGCGGCTCACGAAGACACCTTGCGGGTAGGCACCCACGCGCATGCCCCCGGCCAGGTAGAAGTCGTCGCCGCGATAGATGCCGGTGCGACTGATCGACGTGTGGCAGAGCCCGCACATCTCCGCGTGAACGAGGTATTCCCCACGGGTCATCGGATCGACGTGCTGCCCGGGGCCGTCCAGGTGACCGCCCGGTTGCCACGCCGGCGTGCGGGCCAGCGACAGCACGTAGTTCACAACGTGCCATCGCTCGGTCGGCGTCGCGCTCTCCGCGTACGACGGCATCGGACTCAAGGACGACAGCGTGGTGAGGCGCAGCCACAACTGCTCGGGGTCGCTGCCGCCGACGAACGTCCACGGGGCCGTGAGGTCACGCGTGATGACGGGATAGTGCTTGGCGTCGCGCTGCTTCTCACGCCGGCGGCCGTCGGCGCCATGGCAGCTGTCGCAGCCGAGATCGGCGTACAGCGCGCGGCCGCGGGCGAGGCTGACGGCGTCGGCCGGCACGCGCGCGGGGATGCGCACCGGCTGCGGCGCGGCGCCAGCGAATGCCGGCGACAGCGTCTTGATGTAGCCGACGACCTCCCGGATCTCGTCGGCGGTAAGCAGATCGCGGAAGTATGGCATCGCGCTGGCTTGTAGGCCGTTGGCGACGACACGCGCGAGATCGTCGTCCGTCGGTGGCTGGTCGGGGGGCGTCGACTTGTACTTGAAGAGGCCCCGCGTGAAGTCGCGAGGCCTCGGAATGAGTGACGGCGCCGCCGGGCCGTTGCCGCGGCCGTCATGACCGTGACAGGTCGCGCACCAGCGGACGTAGAGCCGCCGCCCCGGCGTGGCGGACGCCGCCACATCGCTGCCCGGTGGCCACGCGAGGTCGGCGTATACCTCGGGCGCCGGCTGCCACACCTCAGTGGGCCGGGCGTGGCCCAGCCGTGCATAGACCGACCGGCCGACGTCCAGCACCAGCAGGACGGCCACCGCGATCAGGACCACGCGCCGGCGGGAGCCCGGCATGGGGTCACCCTGCCACGTTCGCGGGCCTCGGCAGCTCCGCCCGCCACCCGCCCGACGGCACGAACCGCGGGAAGATGACCCACTGCTCGACGAGCAGCCACTTGGAGAGGTCCACCGAACCGGCGAACGGCTGCGTCGGAACCGACTTGAATCGGTGCCCGCGCCCCTGGGCCCCGATGGTCCCGACGGTCAGGACGACAACGCCCGCGAAGAACAGTATCGGCGCCAGCATCGCGGCGCCGATGACCGCTAGCACGTTGCGCAGCATGAACGTGGGCACGGCGACGATGTGCATGACCAGGTGGTCCGGTCCTGCCGATACGTCCCGTAATTCACTACCCATGGGCTCGCCCTCTCAAGACCGAGACGCGGGTTCGAATCCCGCTGGGCCACCAAATTTTTCGTTGAGGTTCTCCGCGAAGACTTCCCATCCGCGAGCGAGCGGACGGGGTGATGTCACGCTCGGTATGGAAATTGGGCGCCCGCCTCTTCCGTCCTCCCCGGTAACGTGTTCGCGAGGGATCGTGAGCTTGGACTCGTCAGCGGGAAAGCTTCTCCGCGCGGACGCCGATGAGGCGGAGCTTGCGGTGCCGGGGATTCTCGCGGTCATCGAGGAACGGCAGGAGTAGCTCGAGCGCCGCCGCGCACAGGGCCTCCTCGCTCGTCCACGCCTCGAGGCCGGTTCGCGAGCGCGCGAAGGTGATGAAATTCTCGAAGCGGACGGTCACCGTGACCGTCCGGAAGGCACGGAAGCCGTGGCCCTCGAGCCGGCTCCACACCGTGCGGGCCAGCGCGCGGGCGCGCTCCAGCACGAACGCCGCGTCGAGGGTGTCGACCTCGAACGTCTCCTGCTCGCCGACGGACTTGCGCTCCCGCTCGTTTGACACCGCGCTCTCCGAGAGACCGCGGGCCTTGGCGAAGAGGTCCTCGCCCCAGCGGCCGAACCATTCCGCGAGCTGCGCCCGCTCGAGCGTCCTGAGATCGGCGACGGCCCGGATGTGACGCTCGTGCAGGAAGCGCTCGGTCTTGGGTCCGATCCCCGGAATGACCCGGATCCGCAACGGATCGAGAAAAGGCTGGACCTCCTCCGGTCGCACGACCGTGAGCCCGTCGGGCTTCTGAAAATCGGAGGCGATCTTGGCGACGAGCTTGTTGGGGCCTATGCCTACCGAGGCGGTCAGCCCTTCCTGGCTCACGATCTCCGCCTTGAGCCGGCGGGCGCGCTCGACCGCAGCGTCGAAGCTGCCGAGCGACGAGAGCTCGAGATACGCCTCGTCGACGCTGGACTTCTGGAAGGCGTCGCCGGCGGCGGCGAGGATCGCCATGATCCGCGCCGAGACTTCCCGGTAGAGCGCGTGATCGTCACGGACGAAGATCGTCTCGGGCTCGCCTCGGCGACGCGCGGCCTCCGCCAGGCGCCAGGCTCGCGAGATCGGCAAGGCCGAGCGGATGCCGTACCGTCTGGCCGCGTAGCTCGCCGCCGTCACGACGCCTCGGCCGTGGCCCTCCTTGGGGTCGGCTCCGACCACGAGCGGCCGGTCTCGTAGCGCAGGATCCCGCTGCGCCTCGACGGCGGCGTAGAAGGCGTCCATGTCCACGTGCGCGACGATCCTCAGCGAGCCTCCCGTGGGCGTCAGATTGCGCAGGGTCGACGGCTAGTTGAGGATAACGGCCTCTGGTTACCCAGAAAGTTCCTCGCCAACGAAAGCAAAAACACTTTGAACGAAAGCGTTACAAAACGCATTAATATTACGTGATTGCTCCCTAGGCCGATTTCGCAGAGCGTTGGCCGCGCAATGCACAGGAAATGGTACGACTGTGCTCCATAGAGCGACCCCGGAGCGACTTAGCGCGTTCTCCGATAGCGTGTTCGTTGTCCTTATAACAGTGCTGGTTTTGTAACTGCGTCCACCAAAGCTCCCCACCTTTAAGGCGCTTCTGTTGCTCTGGCCCACATGGCTAAGCTACGCAGTGAGCTACCTTTCATCGCCATCGTTTAACATTGCCCTGAAGTCTTACATGACTATCCTCCACTGTCTTCCAAATGAAATATATCTGGAACTTCTAGGATGAGAACATGAAAAAGTCGGGCGCGAGCCAAGGCCAGTCGGCATCGGAGCTCATCTCGAAAAGAATTGCCGAACTCGGGGACTGGCGCGGGGAAACCCTCAGCAGGATGCGCAAGCTCATCAAGGAAGCAGACCCGGACGTCGTCGAGGAGTGGAAGTGGATGGGCACTCCGATTTGGTCGCACGACGGCATCATCTGCACTGGCGAATCCTACAAGAATGTCGTGAAGCTTACCTTCTCCAAGGGCGCGTCTCTGAAGGATCCGGCCCGTCTCTTCAACTCGAGTCTCGACGGAAACGCACGCCGCGCGATCGACATCCACGAAGGAGAAGAAGTTGACGAGTCGGCCTTCAAGGCGCTCGTTGGCCAAGCGGTCGCCCTCAACAGTTCTGGCAAGTCGAAACCTTCGAAGAAAGCGAAGTCCTAAGGGATTCCTCCCCTGAACGGGTCCGACATTGGGGTGGCGGAGGTGTCGTTCCGACCGAGCGTGCCCAGGTTGAAGATGGCCTCGACAGGAATTCGATTCCCCGAAGACAACGACGGCATAGATCCAAACGCTGATATGAGTCGTTGCGTGTTAGTATCGGGGCGATGAAACTTCGGGGCGGGAAGATTGATTGGGGCTTCGTGGCGGTACTGATCATGGTGTGGGGTACTTCTTCCCAACGCCCTCGGACGTACGCACGGCCTTCTCTCCAAGTATTCAGCGACTCGACCGAGTCTCGGAGAGGGCGACCAACGAAATTGTTGCGTTCCTCGCAGAGCCTCCCCGTATAGCGTTGGAGCCTGACCAAGTGGTGATACCTACGTTTCCGTTTGGCCAGATGGTTGTAAGCGCACCTGCTGGCTGGCACATCGCTGGTGCGTCGCAGACGAATAGCGCACTGACGACAAAGTAACTCCGCCCTTCCTGGCAGTTGTCCTCAGGGAGATTGCTCCATGCGCGAGAAGAAACGCAGGAAGACCGCGCGGAAACGCGCCGCCTTCAAGAAGAAGCAGAAGAAGCGTCGCCTTCGCGCCGCCGGGCGTCTTCGTTAGGGGGCGGCATCCTCGGAGCAAATTGCGCCTCGAGTGGCACCGACTCGTGGCACCCGGCGTTCAAGTTGGTGAAATCACTACCCATGGGCTCGCCCTCTCAAGACCGAGACGCGGGTTCGAATCCCGCTGCCGAGAGTCGGGGACGGCCGTTCGGTTCACGTTGCTCATGGGCCTGCTGTTCGGCCCGGGCCTGACCATTGTCACCGTCCTGCTGATGTTTCGCGGTGAAAGTCGGGTGGCCAGCGGACTGACCGCGACCTTTTCCCTGGTAACCTGGTATGCGCTGTACACGTCGCTCTTTCAACGGCGGCGGATCGTCTTCGATCCCGCAACCGGTACGGTCAAGCTGTTCCGAGGCCGGGCATCGTGCGGCACGCTCTCCCGAAGCGACATTGTCTCGTTGGACCTCAAACCGGTCGAACGGACGGTACCCGGCGTGAGTCTTCAAAACCCTTTTCGCTGGACCAACTATCTCATCTCGGCCCGCCTTCAAGGGGACGGCGACGTGCCCTTCTTGGAATCTCCCGTCGAGCGGACGATCACCGAGCTCTACCGCAAGATCCAGCGCGAGTTCATTCGGGTCTCGTGAAAGGGAATCAGCGGAACGCTACTCGGGCTCCCGGCGAAGGCGCGTGAGGCGCTCGTCGGTCGTTCACGCCCCAGTTATTTTCGGGTTGGGGTTAAACTACTGTGCCACGGCAGGGGCAAACGGAAAGGGTTGCGGCGGCGAATGGGACGGCTGCGACGCTGGACGTCTTCCCGGCCTCCTCCTATATAATCGCCGCGCGGTCACCGCCATCGAGCCGTCATCAACGCGTCACGTCGCCCGCGTAGCGTGGGAGGGAAACGATGCCCCTGCGGATCGGACTCATCACGGACATCCACCACGGGCCGGACGTAGACGTTAGGCTTGGAAGCGCGGCGCCCGAGCTGCTGGAGAAGTTTACGCGCCGCATGCGGAACGATTTCCACCCCGACCTCATCGTGGACCTGGGCGACCGCATCAACGACACGGACCTCGACGCCGACAAGCGACGGCTTGGCGACGTCCGGCGGATGCTCGAGGCGGCTGGGGTGCCGATCCTCTATGCCTGGGGCAATCACGACCTCCTCAACGTTTCTCCACCCGAGGCGCGCGCGATCCTGGGCAAGAAGGCCGACTACGAGTCGCGCGAGATCGGCGATTATCACATCGTGATCCTCAACTCGCAGGACCCGACCATCGAGCGGATCGGCGGTACCCTGTCGGACCCCCAGCTAGACTGGCTCGAGCAGGATCTGAGAACAGGCACCACCCCAGCGATCGTGTTCTGTCATCACCCGCTCGATGAGCAAGACCCGTCGCGGCACTGGTACTTCAGGGATCATCACGACCACGCGTTGGCGAACAACCGCAAGCGGGCGCGGACGATCATCGCTGGCAGCCGGCGGGTAAAGGCTGTGTTCAACGGCCACATGCATCTCAACACCGTCGAGGTGATCGGCGGGGTGCCCTACATCACGCTCATGTCGCTGGTCGACGCCGGCATCACGCGTGGCCCCTCCGGGTGCTGGGGCGAGATCACTCTCGGCGAGGGCGGCAACGTCGAAGTCAAGATTCGCGGACAGCTCTCCATCGCGGTGTCCTTCCGATGAGAAGGAGATGGCTCATGAGGTTTCACCAAGGGACCGTGCTCCTGGTGGCGGTGCTGGGCCTTGCGCGGTCGGTGGGCGCCGCCGAGCCGGTGACCATCGAGTACTGGCACATCAACTCGCCAACGTTCGGCGGGCCGGCGGCCAAGGAGCTAGTGCAACTCTTCGAGGCCAAGCATCCGAACATCAAGGTCGTCGAGAAATTCCAGCCCGGTGTCTACACGGGCCTCATGCAGCAGCTACAGGTCTCGCTGGCCGCCAAGCGCCCGCCCGCCGTCGCGCAGATCGGCTACAACCTCACCGCGTATGCCGCCGGGCAGTTTCCGCACGTGCTGCTCGACAAGTACCGCAAGAGCGATCCTGCGTTCTTCAAGGGCATCCCCGACAACATCATGGCGCTCGGCGTTCTTGGCGGCACCCTGCACGGCATTCCGTTCGGCGTGAGCACGCCGGTGATGTACTACAACGCCGACCTCTTCAAGGCGGCGGGGCTCAACGCCGATCAGCCGCCGCAGACGTGGGACGAATTGCAGCGGCAGGGCGCGATCATCAAGCAGAAGACCGGTAAGCTCGCCGTCTACCTGCAGCAGCCCAACGACGAGTGGATCGACCAGACGTTGATCTGGGGTAACGGCGGCCGGCCGCTGTCCGAGGATGGCAAGCGCATTGGCTGGGATGCGCCGGAGGCGATGGAGGCGATGCAGATGTGGCAGGACATGGTCAACAAGAGCAAGATCGGCGCGAACCTCACATGGGAGGAAGGCCTGCAGGCCTTCCTGTCCGGCCATGTGGCGATGTGTCTGACGACGATCGGGCGTCAGGAGCATATGCGGCGCAACGCAACAGGCTTTCAGGTCCGCGCGGTGCCGGTGCCGCGCTTCGGAAGCAAGCCGCTAGCGACCGCCACCGGCGGCAACGTCCTCATGATCTTCGCCAGCGATCCCGCGCAGGAGAAGGCAGCCTGGGAGTGGATCAAGTTCGTGCTCTCGCCGGAGGGAGCGACCATCTGGACCAAGGGCACCGGCTACCTGCCGCCGCGCGCGGAGCTGGCGAACGACCCGCGCTACCTCAAGCCGTTCTTCGACGAGGCCCCGCTCATGAAGGCCGCGTTGCAGACGTTCCCCTATGCCAAGCCATGGGTAAGCTTTCCGGGGCCGCGCGGGCTCGAGATCACCAAGATTCTCATCAAGGCGCGCGACGAAGTGCTCGAGGGCAAGCGTCCGGCCGAGCTCATCCTGAAGGAGGCCGCCCAGCAGGCCAACGCGCTGCTGCCGAAATGATGGAAGCCACGGCGCTCGGCGCCGCCACCGCGCGCAGCCGCACGCGCGCGTCGCGGCGGTGGCGTGGCGCCGCGGTCGGTCATCTCTATCTGACGCCAGCGATCGTGCTCACCGGCCTCTTCGTGTACTGGCCGCTCGTGGCGAGCACGGTGCTCAGCTTCTATGATTGGAACCTCGTCTCGCCGACGTGGGCCGCCGTCGGTTGGCAGAACTACCGGGAGCTGATCGCGAGTCGCGCGTTCTGGATGTCGCTCGTCAACACGGGCAAGGCGGCCGCCGCCCTGACCGTGCTCACGGTGGGGGTGCCGCTGCTGCTGGCGCTGGCCGTGCAGCGCGTGGGTCCACGGTGGCGCGACCTCTACCGCGTGGTGCTCTTCTCCCCAACAGTGATCTCGATGGCTATTGCGTGCGCGGTGTGGCTCTGGATCTTTCACCCGCTGTACGGCGTACTCAACACGACCCTGCGTCTGGTCGGACTCCAGGGCCCCGCGTGGCTGTCCTCCAGCGATTCGGCGATCTGGGCCATCATCCTCGTGACCGTCTGGAAGACGTTCGGCTTCAACTTCGTCCTCTATATCGCCGGGCTCCTCACCATCCCGCGGGAGATGTACGAGGCCGCGCGTGTGGACGGCGCCTCCGAGCGCCAGCTCGTCTGGCACGTCACGCTGCCACTCCTGGCGCCCACCACGCTCTTCGTTTTTCTGTCCACGTTCATCCTCAGCCCGCAGAACCTGTTCATCCCCACCCAGATCCTCACGCAGGGCGGGCCCAACGAGGCCAGCAACAACGTGGGCTACCTCGTCTACCAGTTGGGTTTCGAGTACTTCCGCGTCGGCTACGCCTCCGCCGCCGCCACGCTGATCTTCCTCGTGTTCCTCGTGCTCACCGCGTTGCAGTTCTACCTCGCGGAGCGCCGGATCCACTATGGGCGCTAGCGCGCGCGGCGTGCACGTGCTGCTCGTGGCCGCCTGTCTCCTCGTCGTCTTTCCGATGTTCTGGATGTTCTCGACGGCCCTGAAGCCGCCGCCGGAGATCTTCGCCGGCACCTTCCGGCTCTGGCCGTCGGCGGCGACGCTGCAGAACTTCACCACGGCGCTGACCCAGGTCCCCATGCTGCGCTTGTTTTGGAACAGCCTCGTGGTCGCGGCGGTGGTGACAGCGGCGCAGATCCTCACCAGCGCCCTCGCCGCCTATGCGTGCGCGATCCTCCGGGTGCCGGGACAGCGCGTGTGGTTCGCGCTGTTTGTGGCGACCATGATGGTACCGTCCCAGGTCACGATGATTCCCAACTACCTGCTGATTGCGCGCTTCGAGCTGCTCAACACCTACACGGCGCTGATTGTGCCGCAGGTGGTGACTGGCTACGGGATCTTCATGCTGCGGCAGACGTTCAAGAATCTGCCAACCAGTCTCGTCGAGGCTGGGATCCTGGACGGGGCGAGCTCGTGGCAGGTCCTGTGGCGCATCGTCGTGCCGACCACACGCACGGCGCTCGCCGCGCTGTCGGTGCTCTTCTTCATCAACACGTGGAATCAATACCTCTGGCCGTTGCTGGTCGCCAACGACAAATACATGCGCACGCTGCCGGTGGGCATGCAGGAGTTCGTCAGCCTCGAGGGCGGGACGAACTGGGGTCCGCTGATGGCCGCCGCCACCATGGCCATCGTGCCCGCGCTGCTGGCGTACGTTGTCGCGCAGCGTTACGTGCTGGAGAGCTTCGTCGCCGCCGGGCTCAAGGAGTAGGAAGGAGTTGTCGCTCCTGGCATGAGAGAGGTGCACTGAGTCATAGCTGCTGGTCCCTCTGTGTGAGCGCTGCGGATCGCGGCCGCTAAGCGCACGAACAAGCTTTCGTGATCGCACGCCATGTAATGAACCGTCGAGATCATGAATGAGCGGCGGCATCCTCGAAGCAGATCGGGGTCTCGAGTGGCACCGGGCCGTGGCACCCGGCGGGGAAGTTGGTGAAATCACTAGCCAAGGGCTCGCCCTCTCAAGGCTGAAACACGGATTCGAGTTGCGTTGCGACGGTCCGGCGGCTACTCGCTTTACGCCGCCAGGGCTTCGCCGACGATTCGGAAGACGAAGTAGTCCGTCCAACCCTTGGCAGAACCCTCCGGGGTTTCGAACCCGCGATCAGGCTACTTCGGGAAGGGAGACTGGCATGCGCGATCGGGAAGGGGTGGCCGGGCATGGGCTGTCCCTCGCCAAAACCTCATCCGACTCGCTCAGGAGCACCGAGATCCGTCAATCCGTCCACAGGCCCAAGACCCCGAGCCTGGTTGGAGGTGGGGCGACCGGCATCGTTAGACCGTCGACCGTGCACGGTCACACCGGAGTCGCGAGGGAGGACGGGGAGCGGGCGGGCTGGGCAGCTGAGCTGGACCTGTGACGCGTGTTTGATGGTAGTGAGGACCGCCGGTACTGGACTACGCCGCCTGGCAGACGTAGCGGTGATGCAGGCCACCGACTTCGGGAATCTCCACGATCCCGCCCGCCTCGGGTAGCTCGACAGTCCTGACGTCCGGCGCATCCTTGTCGAGCGCGAGATGCGTGCGAGCCCGGTGATAGTAGGAGAAGTAGCGGGCCAGGGTGCGGCGCAGGTGGCTTTCGCCGAGAACCAGAACGTGATC
>Ga0209160_1003500_pt1 | contig 12763 bp, 9 predicted proteins | sample GraSoiAngelo_153_FD_186167 | JGI IMG/M metagenome (GOLD analysis project Ga0209160, IMG submission 186167) | Grasslands soil microbial communities from the Angelo Coastal Reserve, California, USA - 14_1009_12_40cm (SPAdes) (version 2) | ecosystem: Environmental > Terrestrial > Soil > Grasslands ...
ACGTTCTTTTCCGAGGTCCTGACTCTTGGGGTCATCCTCGGCGAAGGGGACATCTGTCTCGTCCACCCTGACCGGGATGTTCCGTTGGGTACTCCGCTTCGATAATCCGCGCTAGAAGCGGCGCTGCCACTGCGGGAAGAATCGGCCGACGCGATCGCCGGCCAACAGTCCCAGCAGACTCCCGCCAACGCCATCGCCAAGGATCGCCATTCTGCAATTGCGGTGGGGATCGCAGGCAGATGACTGCGTCGCGTACACCACGCCACCGAGTGTTCCGAGCAGCATGCCGATTGCGGCACCGGTCTTGCCCGCGTGACCCCGTTCCCAGATCCCCTCGAGCGATGTGATCGCTATCGGCTCCTCTGGCGCGTTCCCCGCGATCACGCCGATCGATGCGCCGCGCGCGCCCGCGCGAACGACGTACCCCGACAGATCTCCCCGATCCGCGAATGTCAACCGCACGAGGGCATCCGGTCGGATCCGCATCAGCGTCACGGCTCGCTTGTCGAACGCGGCAGAATCGTCCGGAACGACGAGCCGAGCAGTGCGCGAACCGCTGGGCTCGGCGCTCCAACCACCACGCGGCAGCAGCCGCCGCCAGTGCCCGATGCCCGATCCGATGATAGAGCCCGTCACGCTTCCGATGAGTACTCCGACCGCCGCGGAAGTGACGGCACTCTGGGCGCATGCTCTGGTCCCGCTCGTCGTGGGACACATCGATCCGGCGTCGACACCCATTCCCAACCCCAAACCGAGAAGACCGCCGAGGCCTCCACCGATCACGGCGCCACGGCGCGAGCTGTAGGCGCGGACCCAGAGGCTGTCGACGGTGACGAGCCTGACGACGGACGGATTGTCGCTGTAGGCGACCGAAGGGCCCAACGTGAACGCGACCGGCGTGGCGCCCACAAGTGGTCCACCGGCGCGGCTGCCGTCGGCCAGACGAGCCCGGACGAACTCTCCGGGAACCACCCGCACGACGGCGGTCTGCCGTTCTTCGACCGGGAATGTGCCGCTGAGTTGTTGTGTGCTCGCCGTTCGCGGCGCGAGCAGCAGAAAAACATTGATAAGAAGGAAAGAAAGCTTAGCGACCGGCCGCTGCGTGGGTGCGCAATCCATAACGGGACTCCACATAGTCGTCCAGAATTTTCAAGAAGTCGGCGACGATCGCGTCGCCCTTGAGGGTGATTTTGAGTACACCGTCGACATATACGGGTGCCTTCGGCTCCTCTGCCGTGCCCGGCAATGAGATGCCGATGTCGGCGTGCTTCGATTCGCCCGGTCCGTTCACGACGCAGCCCATCACCGCCACCCGAAGCTCCGCCGAACCGGGATAGCGCGCCTGCCACACCGATCGGCGGTCGCGCAGATAGGTCTGAATCTCCTCCGCCATCTCCTGAAAGAACGTGGAGGTCGTGCGCCCGCAGCCCGGGCACGCCGTAACCTGCGGCGTGAAGCTCCGCAAACCGAGTGATTGGAGAACCTGCTGCGCGACCTGGACTTCCTCGGTGCGATCCCCACCCGGACGCGGCGTCAACGACACGCGAATGGTGTCGCCGATCCCCTCCTGAAGTAGAATCGACAGCCCCGCCGTGCTGGCGATGACGCCCTTCGTGCCCATTCCCGCCTCGGTGAGGCCGAGGTGGAGTGGATAATCGGAGCGCGTGGCGAGAATTCTGTACACCGCAACCAGATCCTGCACACCCGAGACTTTTGCGGACAGAATGATGCGATCGTGCGGCAACCCGCATTCCTCAGCCAGCTCGGCCGAGCGCATCGCGCTTTCCACCATGGCGTCCATGGTGACGTCGCGCGCATCGCGCGGCTCCGGCAGCGCGGCGTTTGCGTCCATCATCTCGGTGAGCAGTTGTTGATCGAGACTGCCCCAGTTCACGCCGATGCGAACGGGTTTTCCCTGTGCGATGGCGACCTGCACGATCGTGCGAAAGTTGTCGTCGCGGCGTTTGGTGCCGACATTGCCGGGATTGATGCGGTACTTGGCCAGTGCACGCGCGCACGCCGGATACTTTGTGAGCAGCAGATGGCCGTTGTAGTGGAAGTCGCCGATCACCGGGACGTCGACCTCGGCGACGATGGCGGGCACGGCGCGCGCGGCCTCGTCGGTATTGACCGTCACGCGCACGAGCTCGCTGCCGGCGCCGTGCAACGCGCGCACCTGCGCGGCAGTGGCGGCCACGTCGGCGGTGTCGGTGTTGGTCATGGATTGGACGACGATTGGCTGCGCACTGCCAACCAAGACGCCGCCCATACTGACCGTGACGGTAGGACGTCGCGTGGTCACGGGCAGAAATATAGTGCCCGTGGAAGGTACTGCTCTCGTTAGAAGATTCGGTCCTCGACGACCACGCGAATCACCAACGCCTTGAGCACGCCTTTGCCAGTCACGGGCGTGACCCCACCGTTCGTTCCCGTGGCGGCGATGCGGATCCACAGCGTCTGCTGTGTGAAGAGGCTATTCACGGTGCTGGAAAGGTCCCCCGTAATGGCGACCGAATCGGGTCCCTGGACGCCGTTGACGGCGGTGGCCGCGATGTTGAGCGCGGCCGGCGTGGTGTATGTAGAGGCCGAATCAGCGGCGAAGAAAAGCGCAAACCCGATCGACCCCGTCCCGCCCGTATTGAACAAATACGCATAGCCCTTAGTGATCCGCACCGAGTCCACGATCGATTTTCCGAACCCGGGAGGCAGGTTGATTTGTTGGACCGTGGAAGCGGTTCCGCCGCCCGGCGGGATGGTGTAGTGAATGGTGTCCCTCCCCGCGCCGGACATGAAGCTATACGCATCCACGTTGAAAATCGCGCGCCCCTGACCGCAGGCCGTCAACGCGGCGGCAAACAGTGTCCCGACCAGAAGACGCTTCATGGTATCGCTCCTAGTAGACCGAAATCGACGTCGCCATCGTGATGGCGCGCTGCGGTGACAGCGAATTGCTGTGCGTCCAGAACCCGACGTCGAGTCCGAACGGTCCCAGCCGCAAACCGCCACCCCAGCCGAATTGCACGCGTTTGCGCTGATCGCGCCCGATGCCCCCGCGCAGGGCGAAGGGCCCCGTCCATTGCTCGACGCCGACGTGAATCGCCGTCCCGCGCCCCGCATTCACGACATCCCCACCTACCGTCGTTCCGGTTCCCATGCGCATCGCCGCGTTGGCGATGTAGGTAATCGGCAACTTCGTCTTGGTCTGAACGTGATCGTTCAGCAGGGTCGTGGTGATCGAGTCCGTTGCCGGATTGTAGCGGATGCGCTGAACCTTGGTGTCGGACCAGGTGAGCTCGGCGCCGATGTCGTTCGCGCCAACTCCCACCTCGAACGGGCCCGTGATCCACGCGATGCCGGCATCGCCTCCGACACCGTGGCCAAATGGCTTGTTGGATGTGTACACCGTGTCGTCCAGAATCCCGAGCGGTGTGCTTCCGAAGATTGGGTTGCCCGTTGTGAATCCGGCCGGGCCCCTACCGCGCGCGTAGGTGCCACCCATGTAGTAGTGGCCCGCGACGCCTACGTAGACGCCGTCGTCGGCATTGTCGGTCCCCCCGCCGGTGCCGCGCATCACCCGCGTTGCGAAGCTGACCGTCGGCGCAAAGCCCGCCTGCGCCACGCCGTCGCCGAGGATGTTGTAATTCGTGGATGGCTGGAACCCGACCACCGTGTCCGTGAGCGCCCGCCGCAACATACTGTCGAGCGTGAAGCCGACGTCGTACTGCAGGAACCCCATCACACCCACGTGAAAGCCGGCAAAACCGACGCCCACGTCGAGCAGCCGGCTTGTCGTTCCGAGTCCGAACTTGTCTTCGGGAATCAACACCCGCGTAGCGCCGAGATTCATGATGAGCTGATTCTTGCCGATCGTGAACTCGACGTTGTTAGTAGGCGTGGGCGCTTCCTTCACTTCATAGAAAATCGGCGGATTGAAGATCAGGTTCATGAGCTCGACGGGATTGAAGGCCGCCGAGTCGGGATTGAAAGTCGGATCGTGACTGAGCTGGTTGAGCGGGTGGTCCTTGAGGAACTTAATCAAGCCAAGCGGCACCGGGATCGAGAACTTGGGGGCGCCCGTGATGTTGCTACGGTTCTTGACGGCCCGATACGCGGGGTTGTAGCGACGCACATTGCCGTCTCGGCTCAGCGAGACGCCTCCCATGCCGATGCGCCGCGCGTCGAATGAGAATTGCGCGTGCGCCGCTCGGACGGGAGCGAGCAGGAGCACGACGAGTGTAAGAGCGACGACTCCGGTTCGCACAGGGCACCTCGCACGGGGGAAAGGCCGCCACAACTTTGCACATTGTGTCCGTTTTTTCCATCGTGAGGTGTGAGGAAGGTCACCCGGCGGCGTCGCGGGCGGCCGTTTGCAGCGTCAGAGTGACCCGTGTCCCTTTGCCGGGGTCGCTTTCGAGCGTGATGACGCCGCCCCAGCTCTCGACCAGGCGACGCGAAATCGCCAATCCTAACCCGGCGCCGCTCGACGTCGTCGAGAACGTGGGCTCGAAGACGCGGGGCAGCGCTTCCGCCGGGATGCCGCGGCCGTCGTCCGTCACGGTGAGCTGACGGCCGCTCGCGGCCACCTGCACGGTCACGCGCTTTGCGTCCGCGTTCCGGGCATTCTCGAGCAGATTCACGAGCACTTCCTTCACTTCATCCTTACGCGCCAGCGCCAGTGCGGGCGTGCCGTTCGTTGCACGAACCTCAAACCGGGTCCCCGAGCCGAGATCGTAGAGTTGCACCACCTCTCGGGCGGTCGCCGCGAGATCAACGGCCTCGAGCGGCAGTTGCTCGGCGTCGGGCAGCGGCGCGCCGAACCGGGAGAAGGCGCGAGCGATCCCGTCCAGCCGGTCGATCTCGGTCAAAATCCGCGCCGACGTTTCATTGAGCGTCGTTTCAAAAGCAGTCGATTGCGCCTTCCCCCGCACCCGTTGCAGATGCTGAATGCCGAGGCGAATCGGCGTCAGGGGATTCTTGATTTCGTGCGCCACCTGCCGCGCCATTTCTCCCCAGGCGAGCACGCGCGCGGCCCGCGTCAACGCCGTCGCGTCGTCGAGCGCGATGACACAGCCATCAGGCGCGGGGCCGAGCAGTGCGAGCTGCAGCCGGATCTGGCGACCGCCGACGTCGAACTCACGCTCGGCGATCACGTCGCGGTTTGCGGCGATGAACTCGGCGACCGCCTGCCACACCGGTGCCCACGCCGCGGGCGTTGCCTGCGGCAGCACATGCCCGGGCGCCAACGTTTCGTCACCGCCCAGGACCAGCTCCGAGGCCCGCGGGTTCGCCATCGTTACGCGCAGCGCGTCGTCGACCGCGATGACCCCCGTCGCCACGTTGGCGAGGACGCGCGCGCTCCGCTGCCGCGCTTCCTCGAGCGCGCTCTGACTGCGTCGCACGTCGGTGACCATGCGGTCGAACGCGGTGAGCACCGGCTCGAATTCGCGCGGCGTCCGCGGCGGGAACGCCGGCGGCTCACTGCCGCGTCCGACGGCGAGCGCCGCCGCCCGCAACGCCGCGACCGGCTCGGCAAGCCGCCGCGCCGCGAAGCCCGCGAGGTAGACCGCCGCGACGAGGCCGATCAGAGTGCCCAGCACGAGCCCCAACACGAGATCCTCCTGCTGTTCGCGCACCCGCTCGTCGTCGAGGAGCTGCGGTGCCGCGAGCACGGCCTGCTCACCCGGCGGACCGGTTCCGACCACGCGATAGCCGACGCGCGTCCGCCGGCCGGCCGTGCGCGCGTCCATCGTCAGCTCAAGCTCGTCCGCGAGCGTCATGCGATAGGCCGGAGGGGTCAGAAACGGATCGACCAGGCTCAGCTCCGCCAAAACGGGTGAGCTGCTGGCAACGAGCTCACCGCGGCGATAGAGCCACAGCTCGGCGTCGAGCCGGCGCCCCAACTCCACCAGCGACTGACCCATGGCGTCGGGTCGTTCCTCGGCGACAGTTTCCGCGCCGGCCGCTGCGTCACGCAAGGTCTGTCGAATGAGCAAATCGCCGGAGCGGCGCACCTCGTCGGCGAGTCGCGCGAAGCTCCATGCTGCGAAAACGACGACCGGCAGGACGAAGAATGCCGCGAGTACCGTGATGAGCTGCGCGCGGTAACTAGTTTGCAGCGTCGCCACAAAAACAGGGATCCGCGGCCGCCAGCCCTCCGCGGTGACGAGTCCGAACAGCCAGAATCCGCCCAGCAGCGCGACGTCGAGTAAGACGACGAGTGCGCCGCGCACCAGCAATGCCCACGGCCCGCGCAGGTCCACCCGCGTGTGCACGTGGCGGATCCCGTCCGGGAGATCGATCAATCGCTCTCCCCGTGCTGTCCATTGATCGCGGCGCCATTCCACGGAATGTCCGACGTTCGCTGCGGTGGTCTGGACCGGCAGCGACAGAGAAATCGTGTACGGAGCCGATGCTTCCGCGTCACCGCGCAAGAATCGCGCGACGCGCTCCGGAGGGAGCAGCCTGGTCCTCGGACCGACGCCAACTGTGAGGACCGTGCCGTTCCGCAGCGGCACCACGAGGACGTAATGAATGCCCGGTATTTTCTCCAACCGTTCGATGCACGGTTCGTCCGCCGCGGACCGCGCCAGCGCCGCGAGCAACGCCGGTCGCAGGTCCAGCTGCGCCAATCGCAACTCCGCGAGCGGCCGGGCCTCGGACCCGCCCCTTCCCCACAGCTCCAGCATCGCCGGGTAGTCTTCGGCAACGAGTGGCGACGAGACCCACAGTGCGTACAGATCTCCCGCACTGGTCGGTGGGCGGCTCGAAAGCGCGTTGACCTGTTGGCCGAGTCGTTCGAGCAGCGCGACCGCAACGGCATCGCCCTCATGTCCCAGTCGCAACGCGTCGCGACTCGCGAGGGACAGCCGACCTTCGACCGCCGCACCCCACGCGAGCAGCGCGGCAGCCGTGCCCGCGACGATCGCCATGCCGGCGAGCGCCCAGCGCCGCGGGGCCGGCAGAATCACACCGATGAGCGCGGGCAGCCACAAAAACGTGTACCACTCCGGCCATGCCCCATGCGGGTCCCACAACCGGAGGCCACCGATCGCCGCCAACGCACCCCAGGCACACGCTGCCGGCATCACCCACGACACGCGCTGTGGCTCCGCGGCACCACGGACCAACGCGGCGGCAAGCAGAATCAACGCCATCGCCGTCACCGCGAGCGCGGCCTGCCATGACAACCACAGCCCCAGGCTGACCCCGCTCGCCGGCGGCGCGATGCCGCGACCGAAGTAGCGCACAACGTACGGCGCTGCGACCATCAGTAGCACTGCCACGACGATTCCCCACCAGCGTCGCTCAATGCCGCGCCTCCACAGCCACCCCGCCGCGACGAGCAGCAGCACGCCCCCGACGAGGAGCGCCCCAGCGGACGCTCCGATGATCGGGACCGGCCTGTAGAAGGTCGCGGGGGAGAACAGCGCGGCCGGTCCCACCGGGGCGCGGAGTAATGTCCATGCACCGACCAGCAGCACTCCCCAGCGCCAGGCGACGGGCGCAGCCACGAGCAGCAGCGCGAGCATCACGCCGAGGGTAATCCGAGCGAGCCAGGCGGTGCGAGCCACCGCGGCGAGCTTCGCATCTCCTTGCGACGGGGGAATCGTCAGCACCGAGAACAGATCGGCGCTCTCGCACGGCGTCGAGGGCTCGTGCGGCTTGCAGATCTCGAAGACGCTCGAGTCACGCGGGCCCGCGCCGGCGGGGAAGAATCGCAACGAGACACCGTGATCACGCGCGAATGCCGCGCTGAACGAACGCTCGGCATCGGAAACCGCGAGAGCCGCCGACAGCAGCACGCTACCGACCGACGTGGCACTCTGCGTCTGGCGGCGTGCCTCGAGCACCGCGTAGAATGGAGTTATGATCGCTTTCAGCTCGGTCGTGTCTGCAGCGGGCAGCGTGCGGTGGCGTCCCGCCCAGGCGACAGGATGCGGATCCGGATCCCCCTGGAGCACGGCCGCGCCGCGCTCGATCGGGGGACCGGAGATGACGGCGTCGTGCAGCTCGTCGAACGCCGCTTCTTGGGGGAGCAACGACGCTCTCGAGCCGCGCTCGGCCAAGCGCCGGGCCTCGGCGATGGCGCGCCCCAATGAGGTCTGCAACGCGCGCGATGCGGCGGTGACGCGCCGCTCGCGGAGCGACGGCCAGCAACATTCGATGCGCCATATCTGCAAGGCGCCGCCGACCAGCACGACCCCAAGCACCAGGCTGGCGACGGCCGCAGCGATCGTGAGCGGCGGGCGCCTCGGGCGCGTGAGCGCAAGCGCGACAGCGGCGACTCCCGCCGCGCCCGCCAGCCACGCCCAGATGCCCACGTCGCCGCGCAGCCACTCCGCAGCCGCGAGGCTCGCAGCACAGCCGGCGATTACGACGTGAGCTTGCCTCTGCATTTGAGCGTTCTCACCCCCGAGGCCGTGCGCAGCGCGATCGCGCGCGATTCACGGCTCCTGGTGCCCGTCGGCACCTGCGAACAACATGGCCCTCACCTGCCGCTCGGCTGCGACACCATCATCGTCGAGCGGCTCGCCGATGATCTCTCGTCAACGTTCGGCGTTTTGCGCGCGCCAACCGTGTCCTACGGTGTGAATACCGCCACGAAACGTCCCTATCCCGGCAACGCCAGCGTGCGCCGGAAGACGTTGCACCGCTGGATGAACGATCTGCTTGGCTCCTGGGAGCAGTGTGGCGTCGACCCTTTCATTATTCTCACGGCTCACGGCCACGACCCCCATCAGGAGGCTCTGTCTACGCTGCGCACTCGGCGCGCGCGCGTGTTCACGGTCGACGTCTTCGCCCTCGATTTCACGGGCTTTCTCGAGGATCCCGCCGGTCCTACGCATGGCGGTGAGCTCGACACATCGTTGCTGCTCCACATCGCCCCTGAGCTCGTGCGCATGGACCTGGCGCAGGACTTTCCACTGACGGCCCGTCAGGTAGCCCGTTACCGCCGGCGTGCCTCGGGACCTGTCCCGGCCCTGTCCCCTGGATCCGTGGGTCGCCCGACGCTTGCGTCTGCCGAAAAGGGGGCGCGGCTGTATAAGATGATTCATGACCGCATCGCCACGCGAGTTTTGGGTGGGGGAACCGTAGCCGCGTGACCACCCTGCTCATCCTGGCAATCCTCCAGGCGGGCACCACCGTCGATGAAGGGGTGTTCGCCGTTCGGGTAGATACGCTGGAAGTGGCCCGCGAGTCCTTCCGGTTGAGCAACGGCCGGTTGTCGCGCGGCGACGCCGGCTGGAGTCTCGCCACCACCATCCGCTACGATCGTGCGCGTCCGGTCATCGTGCTCGCACCCATTCTCGAAGTAAACAGCGACACCATGCCCGCGACACTGCAATATGACGTCGCCGATCCCCGGCAGCCCTCGCGTATCCTCGGTGAGCTCGGACGCGGCCGGTTCACCGTACGGTTCGTGGCCCGCACCATGGAGCGGGCGCGAGAATTTTCCCTTGGACCGCGAACGGTCGTGCTCGACGACTCCGTTTTCGCCCTCTATGTCTTCGCCGCCTGGATGGCATCGTCGGAAGCCGGTGAGGTCACGGCGATCCTGCCGCGTTCCTTGCGCCGCGAGACGATGCAAATCCAGGATCACGGACTGGCCACGACCACCGTCAATCATGACCCCGCCAGGCTCCGCCACATCACGGTGAGCGGCGGCGCCGCCGAAACCGTGCACCTCTGGCTCGATCCTGCGGGTCGGCTCATGAAACTCGAGATTCCCTCCAGACGCCTGAGCGCGGAGCGACTCGCCGGCGGTTGATCTTGCTGCTGCCCGGACTAGGTTCTGTCGCAGGCCGAAACTGCCTTCCAGAGGTGCGCGTAGGGGCTTCGACCTCACGACATATCTTTTTAGCAAGGACGACCATGAAATACGTGTGGATCGCGGCAGGACTGCTTGCGTGCCCTGCCGCCCTCGCCGCGCAACAGCCTCAAACATCCAAACCTCCCGCCACGGCGGCACTTTCGCTCGCCGACGCAATAGCGGTGGCACGTGACAAGAACCCGGCGTATCGCCAAGTGCTCAACAATCGCGGACCTGCCGCCTGGGGCGTGCGCAGCGCTATCTCGAGTCTCGTCATCCCGACCCTCACTGCGTCCGGAGGAATGACATACACGGGACCGGGGTCACAGACGTTTCTGACGCAGAGCTTTTCGCAGTCGATCTCGACCGTTTCCTCCTTTTATGATCTGGGACTGTCGTGGGAGCTTTCGGGTACCACGCTCTCGCAGCCGGGACTTGCGAGGGCGCAGCAGCGCGCGGCCGATGCCGACGTCGCTGGCGCTGAGAACACGCTCGTCACCGGCATCAAGCAGCAGTACCTCACGGTGCTCCAAGCGCTCGCGCAGGCGGATCTCGCGCGCAAGACGCTCCAGCGCAACCAGGAATTCCTGAAGTTGGCGCAGGCGCGATATAGCGTCGGCCAGTCGACCCTCATCGACGTGCGGCAGGCGCAGGTCGCTCGCGGGCAAGCCGAGGTTGGCCTGCTGCAGGCGCAGACACAGGTCAGCGTCCAGAAGCTGCGGCTGTTCGAGCAGATGGGTGTGACGCCACCGATCGACGTGTCGGCAGTGCAGCTGACCGACTCGTTCAGCGTGGAACCACCGCAATGGCAACTCCCTGATCTATTGACTATGGCCGAGCAGCAGAACCCGGCGCTCAAAGCGTTGCGCGCCCGCGAGCGCGCGGCGGAGTGGGGGGTGCGCGCGGCGACAGCTACCTACGGACCCGCCGTCGGCGTTTCGGCAGGGTGGTCGGGCTTCACTCAGCAGTTCACGGATGTCAATACCTTCCTCGACAGGGAGCGGTTAGTCTCAGGCCAGCAGTTAAGCGCCTGTCAGGACAACAATCAGATTCGCGTCAACGCGAGCCTGCCGCCTCTCGACTGCACCGGCTATGTCTTCGGCAGCGAACAGGAAAGAGCGATACGCGCGGCCAACTCGGTTTTTCCGTTCAGCTTCACGCGTCAGCCGTTTCAGGCGCGGCTCACCGTGACGCTGCCGATCTTTACAAACTTTGGGCGTGAGTTGCGCGTCTCGCAGGCGCGGTCTCAGCACGACAACCTCGAGGAGTCGGTGCGGGCGCGCGGCCTGGCAGTTCAGACCGAGGTCAGCCAGGCGTTCCTGACGCTGCAGACCGCCTTCCGAACCGTAGGACTGCAGGACACGAACCGCGCCGCCGCCCGTGAGCAGCTGCAGCTCGCCACGGAGCGCTACCGCGTGGGATCGGGCACGTTTTTCGAGCTGTTGGATGCGCAAGTCGCGGCGCTGCGCGCCGAAAGCGACTACGTGAACGCGACGTACGACTACCACAAGGCCTTGGCCGCGCTCGAAGCCGCGGTCGGCCGCAGCTTGCGATAACCGAGAGGATCGAGACGACATGTCCAAGCGGAACAAGGTGCTGTTGGGAGGCGGCGGGGCCGTACTCATCGTCCTGCTGGTGATCGTCAGTGCCAGCGCCAAGCGCGAGAAGGGCGTCGAGGTGCGGTTCGAGACCGTCGGACGCCGCGATCTCGTCGCCGCCGTCACCGCCAGCGGAAAAATCCAGCCCAAGAAGAAGGTGGACGTCAGCGCCGACATCACGGGCCGGATCACGCGCATCGCGGTGCGCGAGGGCGACTTCGTACAGAAGGGTCAGTTCCTGCTGCAGATCGACCCGACGGTGTACGAGGCCAATCTTCAGCGCGCCAGCGCCGCGATGTCGTCGGCGCAGGCCGGCGCCGTCCAGGCGCGCGCCACACGCGATCAGTCGCAGCGCGCGCTCCAGCGCACCAAAGAGCTGCGCGAGCAAAACCCCAACCTGATTTCGCCCGAGCAGATGGAACAGGCGCAGACGGCCTTCGACATCGCCGATGCGAATCTGACGGCGTCGCAGCACCTCGTGGATCAGTCGCGCGCCGGGTTGCAAGAGGCGCGTGACCAAATGGCCAAGACGCATCTCGTCGCACCGATGGCCGGACGCGTCACGCGACTCGCCGTCGAGGAAGGCGAAGTGGCGGTGCCCGGCACGTTCTCGCGCGAAACCGGCCTGTTGCTCACGATCTCCGATCTGTCGGTGATCCAGGTGAAGGTGCAAGTCGACGAGACTGACGTGGTACGGCTGCATATGGGGGATTCGGTGGACGTCACGATCGACGCCTTCCCCGACACTACGTTTGTCGGTCGAGTCACCAAGGTGTCCGACAGCGCGATCCTGACGGCGGCATCGGCCGCCGCCGGGCAGAACGACCGGGCGGTCGACTACCAGGTCGAGATCACGCTCGCCAATCCTCCGGCCGAGGTGCGCCCCGACCTGTCTGCTACCGCGCGGATCGTGACAGACACTCGCAAACAAGCGCTCGCGATTCCGATCATCGCGCTCACGGTGCGCGAGAATACGCCGGTGTCGACGGAGCAGCGATCAGCATCGACTTCGCCGCCAGCGGCCCAAGCGGCGACACCAGCGGACACATCAAAGCGAACGAAGAAGAAGGAGTCGGAAGGCGTGTTCATCGTGCACAACGGCGTCGCGACGTTCCGGCCGGTGAAGGTCGGCATCGCCGGCGAGGAGCACTTCGAAGTCGTAAACGGAGTGCATCAGGGTGACACCATCGTCGCCGGCCCCTACCAGGCGGTGCGCGATCTAAAGGAAGGCGCACGGGTGCGTCCCAGCCGGGAATCGAGCGATACCGCGAAAGCGAAACGCTCGTGAGGCCCCCCCTCGGGCAACAGTTCCGCACCGGGGACACGCCGCTCCCCGACGTCATCATCCTGACTC
>Ga0209160_1003502_pt1 | contig 12760 bp, 13 predicted proteins | sample GraSoiAngelo_153_FD_186167 | JGI IMG/M metagenome (GOLD analysis project Ga0209160, IMG submission 186167) | Grasslands soil microbial communities from the Angelo Coastal Reserve, California, USA - 14_1009_12_40cm (SPAdes) (version 2) | ecosystem: Environmental > Terrestrial > Soil > Grasslands ...
TTATAAAGAAATACAAAATCTCTTTTCAGAAAAAAATGGTCTAGTATTTTCTAATAGATGTGATGAACTATTTGCAATTACAAATGGTCTTTCTCTAAATGATCATGTAGAAATTCAACAAAAATTAGCAGGATCATTTGATCTTCAACTCTCCATGACAATAGGATATGGTGATTCGCCATTTGAAGCAAATCTTAAGGCAGACAAAGCAAGGAAATCTAAAATAATTTTAGAAAAGAAGCATAACATTTTTGGTTATGTTGATGGAAAGGCAGATCAATTAGTTCAGATAATGCATATGGATGTAGACGGTTCTACATCAATATCGGCAAAAAAATCTCCCTATGAGATTTCATCACTTATGTTCAAACTGTATTCAGAAATGTCAGAATTTTTCTTAACAAAAAATTGCCTCACTTTTTTTATGGGAGGAGACAACTTCATGATAGTCACATCAGGGAATGGTAAGGAACATTCAATAAAATTCTTGGACTTGATGAAAGAAAAACATGGCATCGCATTAAACTGTGGAATTGGAACTGCAAAGACTGCACGAGAGGCTGCCAAACTTGCAACAAAATCTCTTGATACTATTAGAGAGCTCAGAGATTCTGGTAAAAATCAGCAGCGAATCCTTGAACTAACATGCTGATAAAAAATGTCAGTATCCTTTACGGAAATGATCTAGATTACATTAATAGTACAAATATTCGTATTTCTGGCCAATTTGTCAAGGCAGTAGGCATGAATCTAAAACCAAACCAAAAAGAAGACATTCTTGATTGCGAAGGACTGCTCATGATTCCAGGTTTTATTAATGCCCATACTCATCTTGGTGACTCGATAGGAAAAGATATTGGTCTAGATTATGAAGTAGAAGAAAAAATTCACCCAATTATAGGCCTCAAACAAAAGATTCTAAGAAATTCGCAAAAATCACATCTAACAAGTTTTATCAGAAATTCATGTCTTTCAATGATAAAAAAAGGAATCACAACTTTTGTTGATTTTAGAGAAGGTGGATTAGATGGAATTGAACTCTTACGGAATGCAACAAAAGGACTCCCAATTAGACCTATAATTCTTGGTAGAATCGATTACTATCAAGATTTAAAATCAATTAAAAAAAATACTCCATTACCTGAATCAAAAAAGAAGGAGCTTAAGGTTATTTTAAAGAAATGTGATGGGCTGGGGGTAAGTGGTACCAATGAGTTCAGTGATTCTGTATTGAATTTTTTTTCCAAAGCACCAAAAATGAAGGCAATTCATTCAGCTGAAACATTAGAGGGCTGTAAGATTTCTAAAAAGATAACAACAAAAACGGAAACTCAACGTGCTTTATTACTGAAACCAAATTTTCTGGTTCATATGATATATGCATCAAAAAGAGATCTGATGCTTGTATCAAAAAACAAGACTAGTATCGTTGTATGTCCACGTGCAAACGCAGCACTCGCAGAGGGAATTCCTGATGTGAATCTTATGATGAAAAACGGATGTAATTTAACAATAGGAACAGATAATGTAATGATAAACTCGCCTGACATGTTCAGAGAAATGGATTATCTATGGAAAGTCTCAATGGGACTACAAAAAACCAGATTACCTCCAAAATCCATACTTAAGATGGCTACAGTAAATGCGTCAAAAATACTTCATAACAAGAATATAGGCATAATTCAATCTAATAGCTTGGCTGATTGTATTTTTATCAATAAACACGCTATTGATTTAGAACCAATGCATAACCCATATGCTTCTATTGTACATCGAGCTTCTGAAACAGCAATAAAAGCAGTTATGTTCGGAGGAGAAATAGTCCATGGTAAAATCTAGGCCACATGTAATACTTAGCGCAGCTATGAGTGTAGATGGTAAAATAGCAACACGAACTGGTAACTCTGAACTTTCATCAAGAAAAGACCTGGTGCGAGTACATAAACTCAGAGCAAGTGTAGATGCAATACTTATTGGAAAACATACTCAAATGATTGATGATCCTTCGTTGACAGTCAAATATGTGAAAGGAAAAAATCCCACTCGTATAATTTTAGATTCTGCAGGTTCAATAGAATCAACTTCACAAATAATTAAAACTTGTAAAACGGTTCCAACAATAATAGCAGTATCAAAAAAAATAACTCAAAAAAATATTGTTCGACTAGAAAAAGAAGGGCTTGAAGTAATAAAATGTGGGCAAAACAAAATAGATCTCAAAAAACTATTACACATCTTAAGAAAGAAAAACATAAAGAAGCTTCTTGTAGAAGGCGGAGGAACAACTAATTGGTCTTTCATAAAAGATGGACTTGTAGATGAGATGATAATCACAATTACTCCATATGTTCTAGGTGGTAGCATTGCAATTTCTCTAGTACACGGGGAAGGGTTTGGTAAAATTGCGCAAGCGCCTTTGTTGAAACTAAAGAAAATCAATAGAATGAAAAACGAGCTAGTACTACACTATACCATCTAATGCTTTAGATCATCTCGCAACTGATCTATCTTAGCTTGCAACGCTTTCTTGAGCTTTTCATTTTTGGTAACGTTTACAAGCTTTCCACATGTTGGGCATTTAAAAGACAGATCTAAAGCTTTTTCAAATGTCAGCTTTTGGCAGTCTTCATTGCCACAATGATAGAATTCAGCCGAGTTCTCATAATCCAATCTTTGCTGCAATCTTTCAACAATCTTCTTTTTTTGGTTCCCAATAAAATTGTCAACCACCTATAGACAAACCAGCCTTTTTTTTCATCCTTGACTCTAATACCAGTTATCAGAGCTTTCCCAAAAAGATCGTATAACACCTTTCTTACGATGTTAATTCTTAGACCCGTGGAACTAGCAATTTCTTCATCTGTAGCATCTTCCGTATTCAAAAGAGAACGGGCTACTTTTAGATACTCGTCACCACCAATTAAAGCGGCTATTTTTATAAAAGGATCCTCATGCTCATTAGTCATTGCCGTCCTTGATTTAGATTCTATATTTAATCAATTGTTTTGTCTAATACTTTTTTTCCCTTTTTTGTGGGAACAATTTCCCTTTGCGCATCGGCGTGTTTTTTTAGGAACTGTCTGCCCTCTAAGACCCTATCAAGTAAAACTGCTAGCGCGCTTATTTCGGAATGGGGTTGATTACCGATTGCTACGTTATAGTCTGCAATATCATAAACTTCCCTTGGTACCTTTTCTGCTCCGACAACAACAAGAATTTTTTTTTCTTTTCTAATCTCATCCAAGACAGAATTGATGCTTTCGCCATACATCGTTAGATGTACAATTTTAAAGGATTCATTTTTTTTTGATTTTAGGATTTTTTTCCAGTTTTCTGTAATTTCTACCTCAAAATTACCTCCCCAAACTCTATCTACTTCTGATATTGTATTCTTGATATCGGGGTTGACTTCTTGCATTATAATTTTTGAAGCTCCAAAAGATCTTGAAACAAGAGCTACATGTGTTGTTACTCGGTCATCGCGTACAAGTCTCTGACCTATCCTTAGAACTTCAATCTTCATAATTTATCTTAATTTCTCTTTTAGTGACATCATTTTTTTCTTTTATTAGCGGTTCATTTTTTAAAACAACATACAAGAGTTCCTTTAATTTAGATATGTTTTCACCAGTTACTGCTGATATAGATAGACACTTCTTACTTTCTTTTAATCCAAGGATTTCTACTTTTGCAAGAGTTTCATCTTTAGATATTAAATCGGATTTATTTAGAGCAAAAATTATCTTGTTATAGTCGACTCCAAGCTCCTCTAATGCTCGCATGCAACTTCGAAATTTCTTTTGTAACTCTATAATTGGGTCGCTTATGTCAATTACAAGTATTACTGCATCAGTATAGGTAAGCTCCTCTAGTGTTGACTTGAAAGCTTCTATCATGTAGGCTGGAAGATTGCTTATAAATCCAACCGTATCTGAAATTAAAACATCAGTCTCTGAGATCTTAATTTTACGTGTTGTTGTTGAAAGGGTTGTGAAAAGTTTTGGATTTTCTTCTCGCGTCTCACCAGTTAACGTATTAAATAGAGTTGTCTTTCCAGCTGAAGTGTAACCTGCTAAAGAAATGGTCTTAAATCCAATTCTGTCTCTGCCTTGTCTATGTAGCGCACGTTGTTTTCCAGCTTTTACGAGCTTTGATTTAATACTAGTCATCCTATTTTTTATATCATTAAAATAGACATCGACTTCGAATTTACCAATTCCCATGAATCCTGGTTGTTCGCCCTTCTTTGCTAATCGTACTTTTTCTTTTGCTCTTGACATTTCATATCTTAATTCTGCCATCTTGATCTGTAATTTTGATTCTGCACTTGTTGCATTGCGTTCAAATATTTCGAGAATTAAAGCTTCTCTATCCAGAATGTTTGTCTTTAGCTTCGATGCAAGGTTATAGTTCTGACTGGGTTTGAGAATTTCATCAAAGATGATGACATTAGGTTTTGTTGAATTAACTAATTCCTTTAATTCTTCAACCTTTCCCTCCCCCAAACCATATTTGGATTTGTTTAGAAATTTCTGTTTGATTATTTTGATAACCTGGTATCCTGCAGTATCACAGAGTGCAAGTGCTTCCTTTACATCGTCCTCTCTGTCATATGTGATAAGGATTGCAGTTTCTTTCATTACCATAAAGGGGTTCGATTCATGTCTTATTGCTTTCGCAAAGTTTTCTCTATAGTCATATTCATGACAATTTCTGCAATATCGCTTGCATATTCTGAAATTCTTCTAATATTTTCGCCCATTCGTCTTACCCTATAAATTTCCTCATCATCTCTTATCGATTTAGTGTTTTCAAGCATCTTTTTTTCATATTTTGTAATATCTGCCGTCCTTTCTACAGTGAGTTCTGCTTGAGCAAAATCTCTTTTGAATAGTGATAAGCATGCATCATCAAGCACAGATAGGGCAAAGCTGTTCATTTCATGAATAGTGTCCAGCACGGATTTTTTGATTGGTTTTTTAAATTCCAATAGATCTTTCACTATATCAGTAGCATGGTCACCAACACGTTCTATGTTTTTAACAATAAGCCTATATCCAAGACAACTTCTCGCATTTTCAATACCCATATCTTTTAACATGTGTTCATTTTGAATTGCAATCTTGAGTTGTCGTATTATGTAAAAACTAAACCTATCTACTTCATCATCACTGTTTATCACTTCTTTTGCCAAGTCAAAATTTGCTTCTTCATGTGCTAGCAGGGCATCGTTTTGCATAGATTTTGCAATGATTAACATTCGTTTTAATGCTCCATCTACTGAAAGCTCAAACAAATTTATCAGTACTTGAATGGTAATACCTTCAGTTGAGTCAGCAATAATTTCTGTCCCCATTAGAATTCCTTTCACTGCGTCTTTTACTGCATTTCGTTGAGCTGGTTTTAATCTCCCAGATTTGGGTTTTACATTTATGGTACTAAAACCAAGTAAGTAAAGTGAAATAAGTTTTCTAACAATTGCTGCACCTTCATCCTCTGGTTTTATTTCAATTGTTGCATCTTCAGTGTTAATTGTTTTTGTATGGTGTTTTAGTGGAGTAATTTGTAAAGTCGATGTACCTTGTCTTAAAACTGTAACTTGATCACCTTGTTTTAGTCCCATGTCCATTATCCACTGTTTGGGTAATGATACAATGTAAGATGATTTTCCCGTAAACTGTATCTTACGTGTCTCTTCATTAGTTCCCATAACTCACATAATGATTTGCTAATCTATATAGTTATTCAAAAATACTATATAGTAATATCTGTGCAAAAACAATTAGAACCCAATAACTTACTGTACTGACATTGGACTCAATTCTTAAAATTAAACATACATTAGATGCACTATTTGGAATTGGAGTCTCAAAATATCTCCCAAATGAAATCAAGATTACCTACTCAAAAAGGACGGGAAGAATACAACACGTCTATGAAAACGAAAATCTACTTTGTACTTTACGAATAGATGGAGGACTTGCAATTACACCATGCCTTGCACAACTTCTTCTTAAAAGTAAGAAATTTAGAGAAAACTGCCTAGAAGTAGACGCTGATTCCAAACCTTTTGTGGAAGATGGAAGTTCGGTTTTCTGCAAACATGTTGTATGGTGTGGTAAAAAAATCTTAATTGGAGCTGACGTGCCTGTTCTTTACAAAGGTACTGTAATTGCAGTTGGAAGGGCTGTCCTTTCTTCAAGAATGATTAAATCCTTAAAACGAGGCGTAGCCGTCAAAGTCAGAGATAGTTTAAAAAGTCCAGATTGATCAACTGATAATATATGATGCGTGGCGGAAACCGCGAAATGCGCCGAATGTTAGACAAGATGGGTTTAGAAATGAAGGAAATTTCCAATGTACAGGAAGTAATCATCAAAACTGACAAAAAGGAAATCATAATAGTAAAACCCTCTGTTTCAGAAATGAAGGCAAAAGACAATTCTATATTTCAAGTGATAGCAGAAAGCTATGAAGAAAGAGAGCTTGAAGTACCAGTATTCAGTCAAGAAGATATTATGCTTGTGGCTCAACAAGCAAATGTTTCTCAAGAGGCTGCAAATAATGCTCTCATAGAAGCCAAAGGAGATCTTGCAAGAGCAATTTTGTTACTTACAACAAAATAAGACACAAACCTTAATTTTACTAAATCCATATTCAAGAGATACCGATGCTAGAATTTGTAATTACTATCTTATTCATCTAACATTTTTTATAAAAATTAAATGCGGAGTGCGGGATTTGAACCCGCGACCTTCAGCTTGGGAAGCTGACGTCGTGCCGGGCTGGACTAACTCCGCCAATCCACATTTGAAGCCTAACATTATATAGTTTAATTACTAAAAAAATTCATGGATGCAAAATGTCCACAATGTGAAAAAGCTGCGATACTTGATGATGAAATAACAGTTGTAAAATGTCATTTTTGTGGATTTGAAGCAAAATACGATGACTATTTGGAATTGATGAAAGAAAGAGTTGGTGGTATGGTAGAAAATTTCAATCCTGATAAAGCTGGATTTTAAATCACCAAAACGAACCTTTGTCAGAACAATCAAGATGTGCCCCACAATTTGTACAAATCATATGACATGCCTGCATCGGGGTCATCTTATTTTCACACCTGGGGCATTTGATCTCTTCTATCACTATCATTTTTTGTAATAATTAATAATTTTAAAAGATTTAGGTACAAAGATTAATTAATAGTCTGCAGACTTTTTCAAAATGCTTGGCAACATTTAAGCTTACCATATCTGATAAAAAAGGAAAATCAATCACAAGGGAACTAAAAGAAAAAGATGCAAATCCACTCTTAGGTCTACAGATAGGAAATGAATTAGATGCAGCAATTATAGGTCAAGCTGGTAAGATCCGAATTACTGGTGGGAGCGACAAATCTGGAGTACCTTTGAGAGAAGATATCCATGGTGGAGCACGAAAATATATACTGTTATCAAAAGGGGTTGGCTTGCGTGATGCTGAAAAAGGACAACGTTTTCGTAAGCTAATCAGAGGAAATACTATTACTGAGGAAGTATATCAGATAAACTGCTCCTTGGATAGCGAATTAAAAATAGATGAAGTAGCACCAGCGCCAACTGAAGAAAAAAAGGAAAAGACTGACAAACCAAAAAAGGCATAAGTTAACATAGGCGATTTTTAAAACCTGATCGTGCATTGGAAAGAAACTCTTCCTGATTGGTATATCAAAAAATACGGTCATCAACCCTGTGTTAACATTGGTACTGCTGGACACGTAGATCATGGAAAGACAACACTTATCCAAGCTCTTACTGGAATTTGGACTAGCGCACATAGTGAGGAACTAAAACGCGGAATCACTATTCGTGTAGGTTATGCTGACGCTGCATTTTACAAGTGTAAAAACTGCCAATCTCCTTTAGGATCCTCAGTTACACCAAAATGTAATAATTGTGGAAAGGAAAGTGAACTAACCAGAGTGGTAAGTTTTGTTGATAGTCCGGGTCACGAAAGTTTAATGGCAAACATGCTTTCAGGTTCAGCATTAATTGATGGCGCTTTACTTGTAATAGCAGCTAATGAGAGAGTACCACAGCCACAAACTAAAGAGCACCTCCTTGCGTTACAAACACTTGGAATTCAACAAATCGTAATTGCACAAAACAAAGCAGATCTAGTATCTTATGAAGATGCATTAGCGAACCATGCTGATATTGTAAAATTTGTGAAAGGCACTAATGCTGTAAAAGCACCAATAATACCAATCTCTGCACAATCAAAACTTAACATAGACGCATTGATAGATGCTATTGAATCATCAATCGAAACTCCAAAAAGAGACGAGTCAAAACCAACTGTTATGCATGTATTGCGTTCATTTGATGTTAACAAACCTGGTACTAAAATAAAAAGCATAAAAGGTGGTGTAATAGGCGGAAGTGTTACTCAAGGATTTTTCAAAGTGGGAGACGAAATTGAAATAAAACCCGGTCTTGCAAACGAGAAAAATAGCACCTATGAACCAATTATCACAGAGATCTCTTCTCTTGGAACAGGTGCAGGACTTGTAGACGAAGTAAAACCTGGAGGTTTAGTTGCTATAGGAACCAAACTTGACCCCTCAATGACACGAAGCGACTCACTTATTGGTTCTGTTATTGGAAAGCCAGGTACTTTGCCAGAAAATTCTTCAACTGCAAAAATAGAGATTAACCTCTTTGATACAGCTGTCGGTTCCGTTGATGAAATAAAAGTTTCATCTGTTCAAGTAGGTGAATCGTTAAGACTTAGTGTAGGGACTGCACCAGTTCTTTCTAAAGTAACCAGTGTAAGAGGTGAAAGAGTAGACGTACAGTTCAAAAGACCAGTTTGTTTATTTGAAAAGGGAAGAGTAGCAATAAGTAGAAGAATTCAAGAAAGATGGAGACTAATTGGAGCAGGTGTAATAGTTGGTTGAAGTTGTCTGTGACACGAGTTTTTTGATGATTCTTGCATCAAAAAATATCAAAAATATTTCAAATCTTGATACAGAGATTGGAACAATTGAATTTACGGTTCCTGATATTGTTATTACTGAACTTGAAAGACTTTCACAAGATAAGAATCTTAAAAAAAAACTTTCGCTGTTAATGCACTAAAAATAATAAAAGATTTTAAAAAAATTCAAATCTCAGGAAGTAGCGTAGATGATGCATTAGTATCATATGTAAAGAAACATCACGGAATCATAGCCACAGTAGATACAGAATTAAAAAAAAGGATAAAAAACTTTGGCTCTGTTGTTTCTTTAGCAAACGACAGAATCGTTCTAGAACCTAGTAAGATTTAACTTTAACAAAAATTATTGTATAAAATATGTTTGAATACAATGGAATTAAAATAAGATGGTATGGTCACGACACCTTTACACTAGAAAAATCAATTACTATATGTATAGATCCATACAAATTGTCAAGATCTATTCGTGCAGATGTTGTGCTTATTTCACATAATCATTTTGATCATTTGAGCTTAGATGATTTAAAAAAAATCTCATCTAATAATACTACCATTATTGCAGCAAAAGAATGTATTGACCAACTTACTAAAATTCCTTCAAAAGAAAAAATAGGTCTGTCTCCAGGACAAGAAAAAATAATAAACGATATTAAAATTAAAGCAGTTCCTGCATACAATATCGATAAGATTAATCCTGATACGCACAAACCCTTTCATCCAAAAGAAGACAAAAAGATTGGTTTTGTTATAAGTATAGGAGAAACATCAATCTATCATACGGGAGATTCTGATCTTATCCCAGAAATGAATGACCTAAAACCGGACATTCTATTTGTCCCGGTAAGTGGAATTTACGTTATGACTGCACAGGAAGCTGCAAGAGCTGTAGAAAAAATAAAGCCAAAAGTAGCAATTCCAATGCATTATGGTACTATAGTTGGTAGTGTAGATGATGCAAAAGAATTCAGAGACATGGTAAAGTCTTGTGAAGTACAAATTCTTACAAAAGAGTAATAAGCAGAGTAAATTTCACCACTTTTAGTTGATTTCAAACCTTAAATTATTTAGGATTGGAACTTTCGAGTTTCACCTTCATCACTTGTTAATTATTGGTGTTCTTGCAATTTCCTTTTCAATATCTGTCATGATTAGATCTCAAGGTGCTGATTATGGTTTTCAATTAAATGAATTTGATCCTTTCTTTAACTATAGGGCAACACAATACCTGTTAGCTCACGGTATAGATGCATATGTACATTGGCATGATGATATGAGTTGGTATCCAAGTGGAAGGGATGTTTTTGCAACATCACAAGTCCCATTACACTTTACAGCTGCTTTTTTGTATAAGGTCTTTGGTGCTGGTTCAAGTCTTTACAATTTTACAATAATATTTCCAGTTGTTTTTGGTTCATTTACAGCAATAATCATATTTGCACTTGTACGAGTTATTGGGGGTACAACTGCAGGTCTTTTTGCTTCCCTCTTCTTTGCACTATCTCCCCCTATCATTGTTAGGGGTACCATTGGCTGGTTCAAGTCAGAACCACTAGGACTTTTTTATGGTCTGTTAGGTCTCTATTTATTTCTGAGTGGACTGAAATCACAGAACCGAAAAATTGCATTTGGGAAATTAATCGGTGGAGGACTGTTTTTAGCTATTGGTTTTGCTTCTTGGGGTGGTGTTGAATTCTTTCTCATGCCCTTGGCATTGTTTATCATTGTACTTCCATTTATCAGGAAAGATCACAAATTCCTTCTTTGGGCAGTACCTCTCTTTGTAGCTGTTACGTTAGCAGTTGCAGGTGGATTTGCAAGGCCAGGACTTAGCTTCGTCCTAGGTGTACGCGGTTTTGCTCTAATTGGACCAACAATATTTCTTGTAGCACTGATTTTTGTTCAGAAATATAGCAAAGAAGGCGTAAGATTGCGTAATGGCTTGGCAATTTTAGGCGGATCTATAATAGCTGGAGTTGCAATGATTTCTTCACATCTATTACATTTACCAAGCTTTCGTTATCTTAATGCAATAAATCCATTTCTCACATCAGAGGATCCATTAGTTGATTCTGTTGCAGAACATGCAACTCCTACACTTACTCAAAACTTTACGTATTTTTCAATCCTCATGTTATTTGCTGGTTTAGGAATATGGCTTATTTTTAGGAAAAAATGGGGAGATCATAATTCTTTACCAATAGGTATCAAAAATGAAATGACCGTTTTTGCATTGATTATCGGTATTATTGGTGCTTATTCTGGTGCAACTTTTGCAAGATTGGAGCTCTTGACCGCAACATCTGTTATCATACTTTCTTCAGTTGGGTTAGCTGTCATAACATCTGAAATACTAAAAGGACCTCAAGTAAAAACATCTGAAATACTAAAAAAAGGAACACAAAGAAAAACATCTGATAATTCAAAGAAGGGAACATTACAGAGTAAAACTATCGGTAGTATAGGAATAATTGCAAAGGTATCATATGTGGTCATTATAGTTGCCCTACTTTTGGTACCGGCTATTTTTCCAGCAAATGCTAATTGGATCTCAATAACCAAATCTCCGCCTACTATTCTTAATGGTGGATCTAACTATGCCATAGCAACAAATGATTGGCCAGAAACTTTGAACTGGATATATAAGAATACGCCAAAAGATGCTGTTATTGCCTCATGGTGGGACTATGGTTATTGGATACAAACAATGGCTGGACGGACAACACTTGCTGATAATGCAACATTATCTACTTATGTAATTGCACAAATAGCAAAAATATTCCTCAGTTCGCCTGATGAGGCATGGAAGATGTTGCATGATTGGGGTGCTAACTATATTCTTGTGTATGTAGTAGGACAGGAATTTGTTTCAAATGGACAAGAACTTTACGTACTGGGTGGTGGTGGAGATGAAAGCAAAAAACAGTGGTTTATGAGAATTGCAGGAGAAGACACGTCAAAGTTCCTACAGAGTGATGATTTTACTCCAAATGATAACTTTTGGCAAAATACGTTATTAGGAAAAATGTTTCCCTTCACAATAGTGACTTATTTTGATCCAAATACTCATCTACAATCAGACAAATATCAAACAGGATACATTGCTGTTTATTCTAAAACAATAAAATATCCAGCTGATGGTAATGGCCCCTTAAGACTTGTTCATGCTTCACCTAGTCTTAACAACACTAAATCTGGTATTATTTCAGGAGTATTGTTATATCAAGTCAATCCTAACTATAAATCACAAACAAATAATACTAATCAAGAAACGAAATCTGCGGTTAAACCAACTAGTGTTAATCCTACAAGCGATGTAAGTGTCATATCTACAAAGTATGGAAATATAATGATTAAATTTAGAGATGATATTGCCCCAAAAACCGTAGCAAACTTTGAAAAGCTTGCAAAATCTGGATTTTATGATGGAACAATATTCCATAGAATAATGCCTGGTTTTGTAATTCAAGGCGGTGATCCAAATACGAAAAGTGGCTCACGTGATACATGGGGAACAGGTGATGCAGGATATACGATTCCACCTGAATTTAGCAACCTTAAACACACAAAATACACGGTATCGATGGCTCGTGGATCTGACATTAATAGCGCAAGTTCTCAATTTTTCATAGTACTTGGTGATGCACCTTGGTTGGATGGCAAATATACAATATTTGGTGAAGTAATTTCTGGGCAAGACGTAGTTGATAAGATAGCTTCAATTAAAACAGATTCCTCTACAAATCAACCATTAGACCCTAATGAAGCACGTATGGACAAA
>Ga0209160_1003503_pt1 | contig 12759 bp, 10 predicted proteins | sample GraSoiAngelo_153_FD_186167 | JGI IMG/M metagenome (GOLD analysis project Ga0209160, IMG submission 186167) | Grasslands soil microbial communities from the Angelo Coastal Reserve, California, USA - 14_1009_12_40cm (SPAdes) (version 2) | ecosystem: Environmental > Terrestrial > Soil > Grasslands ...
AAGGATGAAGGCCGGGTTCAGAACTAGCGAACGCGCGATTTCCAGCCGCCGCCGCTCTCCCCCTGAGAGTGTGTAGGCCCGATTGTCTCTTACCGTTTCCAGTCCCATTTGCGCCAGCAGTTCTTCTAGTCGATCGCGTTGCTGCTCCGCCTTCAAGGGAAGGGTCTCTAGAACGGCCAGCAGGTTTTCCTCGACGGTCAGTTGGCGAAAGGCCGAAGGCTCTTGGGGAAGGTAACTGATACCGCTCCGAGCCCGAAGATACATCGGAAGATCGGTGATATCTTCCCCGTCAAGGAGGACACGCCCCGAGTCCGGACGGGCCAAGCCAACGAGGATGTAAAACGTCGTAGTTTTTCCTGCACCATTCGGACCCAGCAGGCCAACCACCTCACCTTGGCCGACCTCCAGGTCCAGGGCGTCCACAACCTTCCGTCCCCGGTAAGACTTGCAAAGGTCGACGGCCTGGAGTTTGAACATATCCCATCATTTCTCGACCTGGTGCAGCGTCAGCGTTCGCAAACCTTCCGCCGATTCGATGTTAATGCTATCATCGCCAAAAAAGAAGGTCAATTGACGCCCTTGCGTTGCGTTTCCTGAAGCGTCATACACAGTTGGGGTCCCGCCTGAAAGTACGAACCTGCCGTCTTGGGCGGTATAGTCCGCGCGATTTGCCTTCCCGTGGCGGCCCTGCTGTTCCACGTTGACACTGCCAAATGCCGAAGCGCGGACCAGTTGCTGGCCTGTGGCGGCGCCATTGGGCGGTCCACCACCCGGTTTCCCGGTCGTGCTCGCATCTGCAGTTGCCGAATTTCCTGCCGGCGCAAAGAAAAAATCCATCGCATCCGCGGTCATGGAGCCTTCCCCGGAAGATGCGCGAACTTTCTCCTCCATGCGGCCGCGATTTTCATCGCTCTGGTAAATCAAACGATTGCCTTGGGCATGCCAGAACTCGAGTTTGCTAGGTAGCGTCCGGGGGCTTGGTTGGGCATGACCAGTCGCAGGGGCTTGCGGAAAAACTGCATGAACCTGGCCGGTGGCCATAAGCGTATGGGTCTGGCGATTGAGTTCTATGGTCTCGCCTTCAACAATAGCATCTCCCTGCCAGAGCCTCGCGTTTCCTGAATAGACGGCGCGACCTGTCGCGCTATTGGCATCGAGCCGCTCTCCTGAGACCCGGCCGGGTCCGGGCGCAAAGTTGACCCATTGACTGCCGCCGCTCGAGCTTTCGACCGTGGCCACTCGTCCAAAGGCATGAAATTCATTCGTGCTTTGATGGAAGACAGCGCTCCGTGCCGTCGTCCTGGAGCTCGCATCTGTGAGCACGACCGATCCTTCCAGCAAGGTGGTATCACTCGTGCGTTCAAAATGCGCATGATCTGCTTGGGCGCTTTCATTGTCCTGATGCAGTCGCACGTCAACCGTTTGATCCACGATCGACCATCCCCCGTCGGGAGCAAACTGAGCAACCATTTGCCGCGAAGACGTGGTTTGCGGGGCGGCCTCTCCAATCTGCCGCTCGAACTGAACGCCTTCCGAGCCCCGTAATTCCCTCAAGTCATTTTGGCCGGTAAAATCCGCCTCCAAATGCTGGGCGGTCAGGCGCGTCCGCTCCTGGGCTGGTTTCCCGGAAAGAGTTCCAGAGTCCCACGACTCGACTGTGCCTGCTGGTGTTTGCGCGTGCTTCACCCGCGCCTCGCCTCCCTTCTGGGAGCGAGCGAAATCCAGGTGCAAAATCGATGTTTCCAAATTTCGCACCACGCCAGCCCGGTTTGAATGCCCGATGACTTTTCCGGTGGCGACGAGCAGCCGCGGCTGATTGGAGACCGGATACAGTTCCGTTTCCAGGCGATCGGCTTCCAGTTGATCGTCACCGTTTGGGTTTCGGGCAATCGCGTGCACCTTGCCTTCGGCGATGATCGCCTCGATTCGCGTGGGCGAAGCCAGCGCTGTAATCGTCTCCGCCTTTAAGGATGTGTGCGAGGGGCCATCACTCTTCAGCTCGGGCTGTTCTGTGGCGATCAGGCGGTGCACATACATATGCTCGTCCAACTCCACCTCAAGTTTGCCGCAGACGAGGTCAAAATTCGCCTGATGTGCGTGGACGGGACCCAGCAGGTGAATCAGGCGTCGATCACGGTCAAAGGTCATGCTGCTTCCAGAGAGGTTCAACACTTGCTCGGCGGTTTGAGATACGTGGTCGGCGGGATCCGCTCCATGCAATGCCAGCTCTACGGCGCTGAGAAGCTGCATTTCGCCTTGTTGCGCCTCGTATCGGAAGCCCACTCCTTGGCCTTCGCCTTGCGAAAAGCGAAAGCTCGCGGGGCGGTCCGTCGTCGCCAGGCCGGTCTTATGGTCAAAAGATACGTGGCTGGTTGCGACCTGCACCAGCCGCGAGCCACTGGCCTGCGCGGCTTGTCCGGCCCGGGTGTGCTGGTCGGAGGAGCGGTCCAGATCGATCTGCACGTCTCCGGCGCAGCTAATGCTCTCCAACGCAGTCAAATAGTCGCACGTGCGCGTGTGCAGATTGTCAAAGCGTTCACCCGCGCCGCCGTAGGCAGTGATCCATACATCCTCGAGGAGGCTGCGGCCGCCTTCCACGAATTCGGTGGCGCGCGAGGCACGCACGGTAAATTCCGTACGGTCGCCCACTACCTTCGAGAAGCTAAATCCCGCAGAGCGCTGCTCCACGCTCGACGGCACAGCCGCTGGCACCTTCTTGCGCGCCTGGCGCGATTGCCAGTCGCGTGCTCCGTAGACACAAGCTACGAGAACGACCAGCAGAACAGCGATACCTGCCGACCAGCGTGCGTAACGCGCGGCTTCGGTAGTGCGCATCGAGTGGCGCCTCGCGATCTTAGAAACTCAGTATAGGAAGAAGGTTTGCGCCGAACAACCTTCATTCAGCCATTTGTTTTCGAAACGGCAGTTCGTCTTTCGAAACAACCGGGACCCGGGGAAACCCAAAGGCCTGAGCCGGCAAGGATATGCGCGGGACGCCGCGCGATGGATCGGGCAAAAAATGGACTCGCGCAGCCGAACCCTCAACTAGACCCTCTAGCCGAGAGTACGAAAACTGTGCCCTAACGAGACTAGCATTCTTCGCATCCGGCGTTCAAGGCTTGTCTGAAGCCTGCCTCCGCGGGGGATGGCACTCAGGCCGTGGACAGCAGACCTTGCTTGGCCGCCGCGACGTTGTCTCGGCTGGTATTCTTCACCATATACATCGCCTCATCGGCCAGGTGCAGCAATTCCGCCTTGGTCTTCGAATCCGTGGGATAAGCAGCCACCCCGGCGCTCGTCGTGATGCGCACGTCAAGCCCTTCCGACGTGAGCCAATGAGATTCGCGGATCAATTTGTGCAGCCGCCGGGCGACCACGCAGGCACTTTCCTTGGATGTCTGGGGAAGTAAAATCACAAACTCATCGCCACCATACCGGAATGCAAAGTCGATGAGCCGGCAATTATCCCGCAGCACTTGACCGATCTCCGCCAGTAGCTTCGAACCTGCCAGGTGGCCGTGTGTGTCGTTCACGGCCTTGAAATGGTCCAGATCGAGAAAAACCACGGAGAATTCGTACCCATATCGTTGCGAGCGATAGATCTCGGTCTCCAGGATGAAATTGAGATGACGCGCATTGTAAAGATTCGTGCAATCGTCGGTGATGGTCAGTTCATGAATGCGCTGCACATGCCGCGCGTTCTCCAGGGCAATCGCGGCGAAGTCCGCCAAAGCCTCCAGGAGCGCCAGATCGCGGTCGTGAAAGCCGTCCATGTCCATGCAGTTGACCAGCTCAATTACGCCCAGGCAGTGATCTCGAAAACGCACCGGAACAGCTACAATGGAACGCGTTTCCATCTTTGTTTTCTCGTCCACCTTCCCAAAGAAGCGCGTATCCTTGCTCACGTCGGGAACGATGACGGCTTGCTGATTTTGCGCCACCCACCCGGCAATGCCTTGGCCGATCTTGATGCGCACATCCTTGAGGCCGTGGGCGTTTTTGCCGATGGCTAGCTCGAAATAAAGTTCCTGCTTGACTTCGTCCACGAGCAACATGGACCAGGTATCCGGATGGAGAAATTCGTCGATTTTTTCCATGATCGTGCGCAGTACTTGGTCCAGCTGCAGCGATGAAGTGAGGGCTTTGCCGAGTTCGTGGAAGACGGCCACTTCGCCTGCTTCCCTGCGATCCCCAGGGAGGCCGGGATTGCGGCGGCGCTCAATGCCCGTAAAAACCCGGTTTTCTGACATTTTTCGCCTATGGGATCTTGCGCAGACCTCTACTTCCGCGAAGCAGACTGTAAATTATAGGCATCGGCCGAAACGCCGTGCAATGGTCCATTGAATCCAATGTTTCCGATTGGTTTCTGTCACGAAGATAGGGCTTGCGCCGGATTTGACAGCTTTGGTATGCCCTAACCTAGTAGGGCCGCGAAATTGCGGAAGCGAAGCCCGGCACGAATAAGTCTGGTTTTGGCCAAATGAATGGGCCAGACGCAGGCCTCGTTTGCGCGAGCAGGCCAGCTGGGAAGCATCACTCTCCTGTGTAGTGATGTGAAATCAACCCACGGAGGCGCCGATTAGCTCTGAATTATACGAGGAAGTCCTCTCTGGCCGCACGACGCGTGAGCGTAAGATGGCCGTCTGCTCTGGATCTGCAGGACTGACGCCGGGCGAACGGGCTGAACTGCTTACTCTGCTCAAGGAAGATGCCGACGATATGGTGCGGGAACGCGCCGAAAACGCGCTGCTCAGCCAATCACTAGACGCATTCACGGCTGCCCTCGCCGGCGACCATCCCGCCGTGCAGCTCCTTCGCTATTGCGGGCGGAATCTCCTTGATAAGCCGCCGATCGCTGTAGCTCTTATAAAACACTCGCGCTGCCCAATCGAATTTCTGACTTCCGCCGTAAAGGCTTTGCCAACTTCCACCGTGCAAGAGCTGATGCAGGACCTGGACCAGCTTAGCTCCAATCGCGCGCTGGTCGCCGCTCTGGTGCGATCTCCTTCGCTCACGGCCGAACAGCGTCACCAGCTCGAGGAGCTACTGGCGGACAAGCCCGAAGGTGAATCGGCATTTGCCGAGGCGGTGGCGGACATCGATACCACCAGAGAACAGCGTCTCACGCTCCTGCAACGGCTCGCGGGCCTGCGCGTGGTGGAGCGAGTGCAGCTCGCGCTCAAGGGAAATCGCGAGGAGCGAATGGCCCTGATCCGCGATCCCTGCAAAGTTGTGCAGCGGGCGGTGCTCCAATCTTCCAGGCTTACAGATCGAGAGGTGGAGACGTTTGCCTCCATGGCCAGCCTCACGGAAGAAGTGCTGCGCATCGTCGCCACCAGCCGGAATTTTCGCCGCAATTACAGCGTGGTCATCAATCTAATGAACAATCCTAAAACCCCCCTCGACGTCACTCTGCATATGCTGCCCAATATCACTGCGCCCGATTTGAAAAAACTCACCACCAATAGGAATATTTCCGACACCTTGCGCTCCGCCGCGATGCGCTTGCAGGTGCAGAGGAATCAAGCTCGTTCTGAATGAGAGGCCAGGCGGAGACTCGTTGATCGTCGGTCAAGCAGGAAAGAGAGCGTCCAGAAGGGTGCGACGTCAATCAGCGGCGATGCCCAGAGTTGAGGTTGTCAAGGGAATCGCGTAACCGCGTTGCACAAAATACGGGGACGAGGAACTCTCATCGCGCTGGTGCGGCTCGAGTTCCAGCAACGGCACCTCCGCAGGGCAGCGCCACCGCAACGGCAATACGATCGTTCCAATACCGCGGCTGACATAAATTTGCGTCTCGCCCAGCCGGTCCCAGCCCATTTTGAAGCGCATTTGCTCGGGCGACCGCCCGTAGACGGTGCCGAGCAACGGCAGGTTCACCTGGCCGCCATGGGTATGCCCCGATAACACCAAGCCTATACCCCGGCACGCAGCCGCTGTGACCAAACGTGGATTGTGCGCCAGAAGAATCGTGGCCGCGTCCTCGGGGATGCCGCGCATGGCCCGCCCCAGATCCGCACCGTAGCCGTAGTCGTCCACGCCGGCCAGATACAGCGTGGCACCGCGTCGCTGTAGCAAACGGTGCCGATTCCGCAGAACTTGAATGCGCTGCCGCCGCAGAGCTCGGTCCACCGCGTCCGCGCCCACCCGAAAGTCATGGTTCCCGAGCACGGCCACAACACCCGCACGCGCGCGCAGGCCGCCCAGTATTTCCGCCACTGGCTCTATCGAGGATCGGGAATAGCTGACGAAATCACCGGTGAGCGCGACCAGGTCGGGCTTGAGCTGATTGGAAAGCTCCACCACCGCCGCCACTTGGTCCAAAGGCACAAACAGACTGTGATGAATATCGCTCAGTTGGAGTATGCGGAAGCCACGAAATCCTTCCGGCAGATCACTGAGCCAGATGCGTTGCGTGGTAATCCCTAAACCGCCGCGGAATCGAAGCGCCACGTCACGGTCGCGTACCGATTCGCGATGGACGAAGCGATTCTTTAGCCGTGGACGGCCCAAGCAGCGGTTACGCAGTGCTGCCCAGCGACTCACAGGCGGGGATGTAAGCAAGCTTCCCATCTTTACAATAATGGCGCTCCGAGACTGTCTTGCAAGCCACTGATGCCACTCGAGGCCGCTTACACGATACGACTGGGTGAGGCTAACACTCCGGAATGGAAGCCGTCAATCAAAGTGAAACGATCAGGAGGCGCAAGAGTTATTCTGCACCTGGAACAGCTGGTTTCTGAGGCAGTTCCAAGCCGTCGGCAATTTGCCGCTGTATATCGGCGCCGATCTGACGCAACTCCGCATGGATACGCCCATTCGAGGCCAGCGTTTCGTAATCGCCAGGGCGGTAAGTCTGGCCGGAGAAGTGGGTCACCACCCCTCCCGCCTCCCGCACCAGAAGCACTCCTGCCGCGGTGTCCCAAGGGTGCAAGCCGAACTCCCAAAATCCATCAAACCGGCCGCAGGCAACCGATGCCAGATCGAGTGCAGCCGAGCCGTCACGGCGCACTCCATGCGAGCGCAACGTGAAATTCCAATAGTAATGAATGTTTGGGTTGCGTGCGCGTTTGCTGCTGGGGAATCCGGTGGCCAACAAACTCGTGGAGAGATGATCGATCCTGGAAACCTGGATCCGTTTTTCGTTCAGATAGGCGCCTTCTCCACTGGAGGTCGTGAAGAGCTCTTTCGTGATCGGCTGATAAATCACTCCCGCCCGTAGTTCGCCGGCCTCCTCAAATCCGATCGAGACCGCAAAACATGGGTACCCATGAGCGAAGTTAGTGGTGCCGTCGAGGGGATCGACGATCCAGCGATAACGCCCATCGCCCTCCTGCCCGCTTCCTTCCTCCGCCACGATAGCGTGCTCGGGAAAATAAGCGCGCAACCGGCTCACAATCGCCTCCTCAGAGCGGCGATCGGCCTGCGTAACGAGATCTACTTCCCCCTTGTAGCTGATCTTTGCGGGACGATCGAACTCGGAGAGCAAGATGCCGCCGGCTTCCATGGCCGCTTCCACAGCTACTTCCAAGAATTGATTGCCCATTCGTCAGCAGATCGTGGGCCTCAGTTCGCAAGCCCGCCGCTATAGTAAGACTTCCGGTAGCGCACCTTGTAGTTTCCTTTCACTCGCACCTCAATCGAACGATAGGCCCCCTGCGGAGGCCGCGGCTGCGGATAGTATCCCAGGCGGTATTGCGTGCGAAGCTCGCGGTTAATGCGATCGAATATGGAGTCGAGTTGCGAAACGTCGTCAGGATAGAACATGGCTCCGCCGGTGCCATTGGCGATAGTTTCCAGCGCGTGCTCGCCGGCGGTGTTTCGGCCATTCTCGCCCTTCACGAAACGAATGATGATCGTGTAAAGCAGCGCCTCGGCTCGCAGCGCAGCGCGCCGCGCGGTCTCAAAATCCGCGCGACTGGTGGTTTCACCGGCGTCGGTGATTAGAATCAAGACTCTGCGGCGATCGGACGGCGCCTTAGCCAATGCATCCGAACCCAGGTACACAGCGTCATAAAGCGCAGTGCCGTCGCCCGGAACCACATGTCGCACCGCTGCTTGCAACTGCGGCACGTTACCCGTAAAGCTGGCCAACTGTGTGACCGTATCGGCAAACTCAAATATCCCCAGGCGGTCCTCGGCCCGCACGACTTGGCCAATAAAGCGAGCCGCCGCGTCTGTCTCAAACTGAAGTCCTTTGATTTCGCTCAAGCTCGAATCGATCATCAGTGCCAGATCCAGCGGCTGTTGGGTCTCCGGCTCGAACACCTCGATTTTTTGCGGCTTGCCCTCCTCGTAGATTTCAAACTGGTCCCTCTGTAAATCGGGCACCGGGCGATTATTCTCATCCAGCACGCTGGCAATCACGCCGACTAGATTCACGTCGACTTGGATCGCAGAGCGCTGATCGGCTCCGCGATTTTGCGCCTCAGAATTGGAAAGGAACTTGGGAAAGGGCGCGGCCATCAGGCAGAAAAGGATCATGCCTGCCGGGCCTATGAACTCGATTCGCGAGATGCGCAACAAGAGTCGACGCCTGGGATAGCGTCTCACTTGATAGATTCCGTTTTTGGCAAAATGGATGGCAGCGGAACTTCGCCTTGCGCCCAAACGGCTCCGTCCTCAAAATATTCTTTTTTCCAGATAGGGACGGTTTGCTTGAGCGTATCGATACCGTAACGGCAGGCTTCAAACGCCGCCCGGCGATGCGCCGAACTCGCAGCGATCAGTACGCTTGTCTCGCCGATCTCCAGCCGGCCCAAGCGGTGAACTAAGGCGACCGAGTCGGCGCCAAAGTGGCTGCGCATCGCCGCGCCGATGACGCCCATTTGCTTCAGCGCCATCGCCTCGTACGCCTCATATTCAAGGTACAAAGTTCGCCGGCCCCCGGACTCATTGCGCACAATTCCTTCAAACACGACGATTGCGCCGTCCTCAGGGGCTTTCAATCTAGAACTGATCTCTCCGGTTTGAATCCGCTGCCGCACGAGTTCGATGATCGCCTCGCTCCGCGCCAGAGCGGGAATACCGGCGCCGCCGCTGACCGGCGGCAGGAACGCCACTTCGTCGCCCATGGCCAGGGGTGAAGTCCAGTCAGCAAAGGACTGATTGACAGAAGCAACTACAGAGTGGCGAAAGCCCGCGAGCTTTGGATAGCGCTGGCCGTAGTTTGCGAACAGATCTTCCAAACGTGCGCCATCGGCCAGTTCCGCGTAATCCTCGGCGCGACCCACGATTTCTCTAAGCTGTCCGAAAAAGAGCACCCGCACGCGCATGCAGTTATTCTATCCGTTTCCGGCGGCATAGCGGGTTCATTTTCGACCGGCCCACGACTCTAAAGTGCCCGGAGATTCCTTTGAACTACGCAACTTACCAACAAGTAGTTCCTTGACGCAGCGCGAGCTAAGCCGTACCTTTCTGTATATTGACAGGCCAATGAATGACCGGCAGAGTCCCCTAGCTTGGACTCGAGAAGTCGGAGCCGCCCAGTGAGAATATTGATTTCCGGTTCAACGGGCCTCGTTGGATCTGCCATCGTTGATCGCCTGAGTCACCAAGGTCACGAATTAAGTCGGTTGTTTCGCCCCGGGACGGAGGTCCGCACGGCCCAGACTACGCCGTCCGGCGAACTGCCCCATGTGCTCTGGAATCCCCAATCCGGACTCCTCAACTCCCGAGCCGAGGAAGCCGACGCCCTCATCCACCTGGCCGGGGCATCCATTGCCGGGCATCGCTGGACGGAAGCATGGAAACGTGAGTTGCGCGATAGCCGGGTAGCCGCAACGCATCACTTGATCGCGTCCTTGCGGCGGCTTCGCCGTCCCCCGCAGATATTCGTTGCTGCCTCCGCCATCGGGTTCTATGGAAATCGCGGCGGTGAAGAACTAACGGAATCCAGCCCCGCGGGCACTGATTTTCTGGCGCAACTGACGGCCGATTGGGAAACAGAATCGGCCGGTGCGACAGAGTTGGGCGCGCGCGTGGTCATTTTACGCTTTGGCGTCATCCTTGCTAAGCACGGAGGCGCCCTTCCGCGCATGGCCTTGCCCTTTCGCCTGGGCTTGGGGGGGAAAATCGGATCGGGCCGCCAATGGATCTCCTGGGTTACGTTGGAGGATATCGTCGGCATCATCCGCTTCGCACTGGAGACGAATCTTCTCAGCGGCCCGGCCAACGCCGTCTCCCCAAATCCTGCACAAAACGCCGAGTTTTCTGCGACTATGGGACGAGTGCTTCGCAGGCCCGCGATTTTCCCCACACCTGCGTTCATTTTGCGATTGGCTCTGGGTGAAATGGCGGACTCGTTGTTACTCGCAAGCCAAAAGGTATATTCCACCAAACTCCAAAAATTAGGCTATCGCTTTCTTTATCCAGACTTGGAGCCTGCGTTGGCAGCCGTCCTAAAAGGTTCGGAATAGGCCCTGTATAGGCCTCAATCATATCGAATAGACAGCCTCACTCTGATGGTAATCTTGACAGTCCAACCTCGTTTGTTAGCATGGCCGCGTCGGTCAGTGGTGCAATAGGACCCACCGAGACAACCCAGCAGCTTAGTTCCGAGATCAGCCCTGTGTGCAGTAAGTTGCACACGAGTCCAGATATTCCCCCGGCCCGCCCCATCGGGTTGAATTGACATATCCATTTCCCGCCGGAATAATCGCGGCATGAGCCGCCCTGAGGCCATTCGGCGCGTAAAAACCTATTCGGCAGCGACTGGCTACGTCTATCAATATTATTTTTATGAAGTGCAAAAGACCCGCCGCGGATTTTCTGCAGGGAGGGAGTACGTATATATGGTTTCGCTCGATCGCAGGCAGGTCTTCCCGCTCCGAATCTTCGTCAAGCAATCAGCTGTGGATCGATGGGGACGTTCTGCAGGACGCGAGCTTTCCGGCACCGAAGAGTATGCCATCGCGAAACTTCGGCTTTTTCAAGCATTTGATGAGTCGCAAGAGATCGAAGCCAAACGGCCCGACCTCATCATCGACGAATCAAACCTCGACAACCTTCTTTCTCAGCTCGATATCTGAAAGGCTGGTTGGTAGCCCCGACGGGAATCGAACCCGTATTACCGGCTTGAAGGGCCGATGTGCTAACCGTTGCACCACGGGGCCACGAGAGCGCGGGAAAGCAGCGCACAAAGGCAAATCTTAACATACTGCCCATGGCAGCCGGGGCCGTGGAGCCCCGGTCCGGGCTAGGTTTGCGCAGCAAATCGCAAACCACTTCTTGCTGTCGCTGGCCTAAACCCTTGAGTTGGCGACCGTCAGGTCAGTCTCGAGAATATCTGCCTGTACGGCGGCGCCCAGCGCCACCACTTCGTCTGGGTTGATTTCAGTATGAGGCCGCTGCCCAAAAAATTGGGCCACCATACGCCGCACCAGCGGCATCTGAGCGGAGCCACCAACCAGCACCAAGTCATCGATGTCCTCCGCGTTGAGGTTGGCGTCGGCCAGCGCCATCCTCATCGGACCCGTGGTTCCCTCGAGTATCGGTTGCACTAGGCCCTCGAATTCAGTCCTGTAAATATCCCGCCCATACAGGCTTCGATTGGGCAGCGGTACCTCCAGGCGGGCTCGGTCTGCAAAGGAGAGCTCATGTTTCGCTTGGACGAGCGCCCTGCGCAGCCTTTGCAAGGTCTGCGGATCGTTTTCGACATCCAGACCGTGCCGAATGCGGATCTCTTCACGCGCGACACCGAGCAACGCATCATCGAGCTGGTCGCCCCCAACCTGTGCATTTCCGTTGGTCGAGATAACCTCGTACACCTCCCCACCCGCCGCGGGATTCAACTTCAGAATTGTAATTTCAAACCTGCGGCCGCCCAGATCGTAAACGGCCACATGCCTGCGCCGCTGCTCATGCAAGCCATAGGCTAGCGCCGCAGCCACGGGCTCATTCACTAATCGCAATAACTCCAGACCCGCGAGCGTACCGGCCTCCTTGGTGGCCTGGCGCTGCGCATCGTCGAAGCAAGCCGGCACAGCAATTACCGCCTCGCTCACCGGCCCGCCCAAAAACACTTCGGCCCACATTCCTAGTTCTCTCAGAATGAATGCGGATATCTGCGGCGGCGTTAGGACGCAGTCGCCGAGGCGAACGCGCACCACCTCTCGGCTCTCCGAATCGACGTGCAACGCCCTCTTCAGTGCGTCGGGGACGTGGTCTACGCCTCGACCCATCAGGTGCTTGAGCGAATGGATGCCGGCCTCCTGTTGGCTGAAGGAACGCCGGCCAGCTGGCGCGCCGACGCTGATGCTGCCATCCGCTTCCAGACTGATAATTGAGGGGCAAAGTCTTTCGCCGTAGGGGCCCGAAATACATTTCGCCTCGCCGGTCGCTTTATCCACATAAGAAATCAGGCTAAAACTCGCTCCCAGGTCGATTCCAACTGTCCGTGGCATATGCCTTCCCTTCGAATCTTAAACTTCCTCGATTACCTCTGCGCGCGCTCCATGCGAGCATAATACGAACTCAAACGCCGATACTCTTGCCGCGCGAACGGGGGTGCCGGCTCGCGGTTTTCCTACGAATCATAGAAGATCTCGCCGCGAGTTTACCTGAATTGGGGTGTCATTGGCCTACACTGCGGAAATGGGGAAGTCTATCGCTGTGCTCGAATGTCAGGGCTCACAGACCAAAGTTATACCGTGAAAGAGGTGCCGCAACCGCAACTGTGGGTGGCTCGAGGATTTTGGAAAACGAACCCTTGCCGCATCAGCGTCTCTTCATAATCCAGCGTCACTTCATCGAGGTAGA
>Ga0209160_1003506_pt1 | contig 12754 bp, 13 predicted proteins | sample GraSoiAngelo_153_FD_186167 | JGI IMG/M metagenome (GOLD analysis project Ga0209160, IMG submission 186167) | Grasslands soil microbial communities from the Angelo Coastal Reserve, California, USA - 14_1009_12_40cm (SPAdes) (version 2) | ecosystem: Environmental > Terrestrial > Soil > Grasslands ...
CGCTCAGCTCGTTCATCCTTTCCAGCAGGCTGAGGGCAGTCATGCTCGCGACGCATGGACCGTCCGCGGCCTCGCGCTTGGGAGAGTGGTAAATCCGACGGCCCTGTTCGGCGACATCTCCGCGGCTTCGACCCCGCTCCTCATCGCCTCCGCTCCCGGGTGGAGCTCTCGATCACGTCTGATGCCATGCGAGCCGCTCGATGCGCTGAAGAATCTGACGAAAGAGGTTCCCCGTCAAGTAGCTTTCGGCAAGTTGCAGGGTGAAGTACCGGGCATGCCGGATGAGGCCGTCCTGAACAGCCGTTGCTGGAGGCTCGTGAGGGACCAGCTCTGGATGGCGACCGGCAAGACCAGCCGGGTAGGCGCAGATGATTCCGCCACGGGCTTGACCGTGGGGAAGGCAGTTGTGCCTCTGACACGGATGCCCAAGCAGTGCTGCTCGGACCGCCTGGGCCATCGCGCTGACCGCCGGGCCACTGTCCGGAGCTTGCCATCCCGCTCCAATTAGACCTTCGTTGAACTCGCGCGCTTACGTCTGGGCCGGAGGCGCAGCGCTTTCATCCCATCAAGGGTCGTCGATTCACCGATTCACCCCTGAATGGCCGACTGGTCCTCCGCGTGGCGCTGCGGATCCCGGCCGTTGAGCACACGAACCGAGCTTTCGTGATCGCCAGCGATCTGATGAACCGGCTGGAGGTCATCGAGTGAGTAGCGGCGTCCTCGGAGTGGCACCGGGCCGTGGCATCCGGCGTGGAAGTTCGTGAAATCACGAGCCATGGGCTCGCCCTCTCAAGACCGAGACGCGGGTTCGAATCCCGCTGGGGCCACCCAATTTCTTCGTTGAGGTTTTCCGCGAAGCGTCAGACCGCTCAGAGCCGCAGGAAATCGCGCACCATCTGGGCGACTCTGTTGGGCTGCTCGAGCTGAGGGGCATGTCCGCAGCCATCCATGGTCTGCACCCCGGCCCCGGGTAGGCGCCGAACGAATTCGTCGGCGTAGGCGGGAGGCACGAGCCGATCGTCCTGACCCCAGAGGAGTAGCGTGGGCGCCTTTACCCGGTGGATGCGCTTCTTTAGCCCCTTGTCCGGGATGGGCCAGATGAATTTCCCCGTGGCACCCATGGACCACATGAGCCGGACACGGGTCGCGGCCGCCGCGTCAGGCGGTTCGGACGGCCCGAACATTCGCTTCGCGGCGTCGCCGGCGGGATCGCGGAAGATGCGGCCGCGTAGCGCGTCGAGGTCGAGCATCATCCAGTTGACGACCGGCTCGGCGTCACGCCAGAAGCCGATCGGGGCGATCAGGGTCAGGCTGCGGGCCCGCCTGGGATATGCCGCGGCCACTTCGCACGCCACCATGGCGCCGAACGAGTGACCGACGAACGCCGCGTTCTCGAGTCCCAGCGCCTCCAGCAGCTCGTCGTAGCAGAGGACGAGATCCCAGAGTCCGTCGAGGTGATAGATGTCGTCCGGCGCGGCGGGCGTCGTGCCGGGATGCTCGGGAGCGACCACGCTGAAGCTCTGGGCCAGCTCCTCGAGGAACGGGTCCCAGGTGAGACCCCATGGGCCGTGAAAGAACACGAGCGCGGGCCCGCGTCCCTTCGACAGCACCCGGATGCGGACGCGGCCCTGCCAGACGGAGTGCGTTTCCTCTCGAATCATACCGGGCGCGCTCCGACCGCCGCGGCGCCGCGTCGTCGCGCCGACTCGCGCAGTCGCTTCGGCCACCAGTGGTTGACCCAGCCCTCGTCGTCCCAGACGCCACGCAGATGGGGTAGGACTTCACGGGCGAAGCGGTCGATGTTCTCGAGGGCCAGTTCGTGCGGCATCGAGCCGATCTGCAGGAGCACCATGAGGTTGCCCACGCGGAGGCTGTCGATCACCTCCTCTTTCAGCCGATCTCGCACTGTGGCTGGGCTGCCCGCGATGACGTATCCTCTTTCGACGAAGTCCCGGTACCGCAGCGTCTTAGGATTCTCTGCCCGGCGCACGGGATTGTGCATCGTGGCCACGAGGCTTCGGTAGTCCTGGTTGCCGGGCGGCGAAAACCAGATGCCGGGCACGTGCAGACATTTGTGATAGAAGTACTCGACGTGCCGCGCGTACATTTCCTCGGCGCGGGCGTCGTTCTCGGCCACCACGACCAACTGCAGGAACCCTGCGCGATACGGATTGAGGTCACGTCCCTTGTCCGCGACCACGCGCCAGTAGCCGTCCATCATCGTCTTCGCCGATCGAGCGCCCGAGTAGCTGAGGAAGCAGTAACAGACGTCGTGTTCCACGGCGAAGTCGAACGTGCTGATGCTGCCCGAGCCCGGGACCCATATCGGCGGATGCGGCTGCTGGATGGGTCGCGGCCAGAGATTCACGTTCGCGAGCTGGAAGTACCGCCCATTCCACGCGAAGATCTCCCGGGCCTGCCAGGCCTTGAGCGTCAGCGCGAACGCCTCGCGGTACCGCTCGCGATGCTCCATCGGCGTGACGCCGTAGCACAGGCTGACGTCCATCGGGCTGCCCAGCGGCAGGCCGGCCACGAGTCGCCCGCCGCTGATGCAGTCGAGCATGGCGTACTCTTCGGCGACACGGAGCGGCGGATTGGAGGTGGGCAGGGTCGCACCCATCTGCACGATAGCGACGTCGCTGCCGTTCGTCAGCTTGGCCAGGACGCTCCCCATGATGTTCGGGCTCGGCATGAAGCCGTAGGCGTTCTGGTGATGCTCGTTGGTGCAGACGCCATCGAAGCCGCACTTTGCCGCATAAAGCAGCTCGTCGAGCGTCCAGTTGTAGTACTCGCCGACGCGGCGGGCGTCGGCCAGCTCCCACCACGGCGGCGTCACCCAGACGGATTCGTAACGCTTCTCGAAGTCCGCGGGCAGCTCCCGGTGCGGCATCAGGTGGAAGGCGCTGATCTTCATCTGATTCCCTCGGTGGGCGGCCTATTTCGTCCCGTTCATGGGTCACGGCTATCAGCTATCGAAGTCTACTCCTCATGACGTGGCAGATCCGGCGCAAAACTGCTCGAGGGCGAGGACACCGCTTGGGCGCGACGGCGCTGGCTCAGAAGGTGATGCCCGGTCATCGCGGCGGGCGGCCCTGGCCCGAGATGTGCTCGGATGAAGTCTCTGATGGCTCTGGCCACCTCCTCTGGATGCTCGAGCAATAGCATATGACTGCCCCCTTTATCTCTCGCACTTCGCGGCTCGGCCCCCCATTTTGACTGCTCATCGTGGGGACGTAAGATGCGGCGGGAGGCCCCGCTTCGTTTGAAAGTCCTGTCCCCTCCAGAATTCAAATCCCCCCCCGCAGCCAATCGCTGCGCACGGTCTGGGTGAGGAAACCAGTTACGTGGGCAGTCGGTGATCCAGTAGCGGCTCGAGCTCGGAAGTCAGGTATCATCGCACCTGACTGAGCTTGCCTGGAGGTCGCCATGCTCACCGACGGTCCGACCGACGCCCGGATGCTTCGCTCCCGCCTGAACCACCCGATTATTGACGCCGACGGCCACTGGCTCGAATATGCGCCCCTCATGCGCGAGGAGTTCCGGCGCATCGGTGGGGACGCCGCGGCCGAGGCCCTGGCGATCGCTAGCGACCGCATCCCCAGCTCGCTCCGGATGTCCCTGGCCGAGCGGCGGCGGCGCCGGGTGGGCCAGGAGGCCTTCTGGGGGTCGCCCAGCGAGAACGTCCTCGACCGGGCGACGGCGATGTTGCCCCGCCTGCTGTACGAGCGCCTGGACGACCTCGGGATCGACTTTTGTGTTGTCTACCCGACGGCCGGCCTCGGGTATCACCGCATGCCGGACACGCGGTTGCGCCGAGCGATCTGTCGCGCCTACAACGTGTTCACGGCCGATCAGTTCCGCGGACTCGAGGACCGCATCATCCCGGCGGCGATCATCCCGATGTACACGCCGGAGGAGGCCATCGAGGAGCTGGAGTTCGCGGCGCGGCAGCTCGGCTACAAGGTCATGATGGTCGGCGGCCTCATGCGCCGCCCCGTCCCGGCCCTCGCCGAAGAGCATCCCGCCGCCTCGAAGTTCGTCGAGTGGTGCGACGTGATCGGCATCGACAGCGACTACGATTACGATCCCGTCTGGGCCAAGTGCCGCGAGCTCCGCATCGCGCCGAGCTTCCACAACGGCGCGCGCTCGATGCTGCTTCGCAACTCGCCGTCGAACTTCTGCTACAACCACATCGGCCACTTCGCCTCCGCAGGCCACGCGGTCTGCAAGGCGCTCTTCTTCGGCGGCGTGACGCGCCGCTTCCCGGACCTGAGCTTCGCGTTCCTCGAGGGCGGCGTCGGTTGGGGCTGCATGCTCTACGCGGATCTCGTCGGGCACTGGGAGAAGCGCAACCGGCAGGCGATCGAGCGCACGAACCCAAACAAGCTCAACCACACGGCACTGCTCCAGTTCGCGCAGAAATACGGTGGGGAGGCGGTGGTGCAGGCGGTGCGCCGCGGCGAGGGGCTAGAAGGCGACTCGAACTCAAAGCTGACCGGTGGCATCGAGGATCTCGACGACTACTTCCGTTGCAAGATCGAGCGCAAGGAAGACATCCGCGACCTCTTCGTCCCGCGTTTCTACTTCGGTTGTGAGGCCGACGATCCCATCAATGCGTGGGCGTTCAACCGCCGCGCGAACCCGCTGGGCGCCCGCCTCAACGCGATCTTCAGCTCGGACATCGGGCATTTCGACGTCCCGGACATGGCAAAGGTCGTCCCCGAGGCCTATGAACTGGTGGAGCACGGGCTGATCACTGACGATGACTTCCAGGACTTCATGTTCGCCAATGCGGTACGCTTTTGGGGCGAGGTGAACCCCGATTTCTTCAACGGCACGGTGATCGAGAGGGCGGCCGCGGACGTGCTTGCCCGGGCGACCGTTCGGCCGTGACGGCCCCGAGCACGACGGCTCTCGATCCGCAGGCGAGAGCCGTGATCGACCTCGTCATCCGTTCGGGGCGCCCGGCCTACCATCAGCTCTCGCCGAAGGACGCGCGCCAGCTGTTCCGCGAGACGCGTCCGGCCTCGACCCCGACGCCGCCCCAGATCGGCATGGTCAGGGATCTCACGGCGGACGGGCCGCTCGGCCCGATCCCACTTCGCGTCTACCGGCCGGCAGGCGTCCCGGCCTCGACGCCTCTCGCAGTGCTGGTCTTCTTCCACGGCGGCGGCTGGGTGATCGGCGACCTCGAGACGCACGACGTGCTGTGCCGACAGCTCACGGCGGGGTCAGGCGTGAGCGTCGTGTCCGTCGACTACCGTCTCGCCCCTGAGCACAAGTTTCCGGCCGCGGTCGACGACGCCTGGGCGGCGACTCGCTGGGTCGTCGCCCACGCTGGTGAGTTGGCCGTAGACGCGCGCCGCTTGGCGGTGGGAGGGGACAGTGCCGGTGGGAATCTGGCGGCAGTCGTCGCGCTGCTGGCCCGTGACAAGGGCGCGCCGGCTATCGCCGTGCAAGTGCTGATCTACCCGGTCACGGACCTGGTGGGCGAGACACGGTCGTATCGTGACTTCGCCGAGGGGTATCTCCTTACGCGCGAGGGGATGCGCTGGTTTATAGCGCACTATCTAACCGCCGAAGCCGAGGCTGCCGATTGGCGTGCGTCACCGCTCCGTGCGCAGTCGCTCGCCGGATTGCCGCCGGCCCTGATCGTTACTGCGGGGTTCGATCCGCTGCGCGACGAGGGTGAGGCCTACGCCGAGAGATTACGGGACGCGGGCGTGCGCGTGGACTCTGTCTGTTATGGCGGGATGATCCACGGGTTCGTGCCGATGGGCCGACTCCTCGACACTGCAGGACGCGCCATCTCTCTCATCGCCGGCTCGCTCTCCCAGGCGCTCCGCTGAACCGGGCGCAAGGGGGGGTCTTGATCTCGGGGCGTGATCGAGTCTCACGGTCTCCAGGGACCCGCGCACGATACGCGTGAATCGTGCGAGTAGTTGGTGAAATCACTACCCGTGGGCTCGCCCTCTCAAGACCGAGACGCGGGTTCTGGGGGTCCTGTCGAAGTACGTCGACTACTACAACGGGACCCGGACACACTTGTCATTGGCCAAGGACGAGCCCACGCCACGGAGCGTGCAGCCGCCGAGTCAGGGCAGGGTGGCGGAGGTCCCACGCGTGGGTGGGCTCCATCACGAATACCTCCGGAGAGCGGCGGGAGCCTATCGGACGGATAAGTAGAAGGCACAGGAAGGTCCGCCGCCCCGAGTTTAGTATATACTGAACCGTGTTCGAGTGGGACGCGCGGAAGGCCGCGGTCAACCGCACCAAGCACGGGGTCTCGTTTCGAAGAAGCGGAGACCGTGTTCGGCGATCCGGATGCCCTGGACGGCCCAGACTTGCGTCACTCCGACGAGGAGTCACGATTCCTGCGACTGGGTCGCGCGGCGACGGGCCGCGTGCTCATCGTGGCCTATACCGTGAGGAGGCGAGACCATGGCGAAAGGATCCGCATCATCAGCGCGCGCCGGGCGAGCCGCAAAGAGCGGGCGGCCTATGCGGCGGCGCCGCGGGATTGACTTCTCCGACATCGCTGAGGTGTCCCCCGCGCAACTCCGAGCGATGCGACGCGTGGGACGGCCCCCCTTGGGTGCTGAGGCCAGACGACTGATCGCCATTCGGATCGATCCCCAGGTCCTCGATGCCGTGCGGCGGGAGGCCAAGCGGCGAGGGTTGGGCTACCAGTCGCTGATCAACAACCTGCTCGCGAAGTACTTTGGACGAGCGCGAAGCGCCTGAGTGCGCAACCTCAAGCACTTCGCCAGCCGTCGCTCCGATTCGCTTCGCCCTTCCACCAGAGCTTCGTGCGTTTGGAGCGCGTCTCTCGCCGCTCCGTTGCCCAGGATGGCGCGTCGGGCTATCCTGCCGCCACATCGAGTACGCGCCGGGCTCGCGATCGCCCGCGGCCTCGCGTGGGCCTCGGCGTGTTCGGCAATGAACATTCTCGGCGACGCGCTGCGCGACACGCCCGACCTGCGTTGGCGCTGCCGCCCGAGGCGCGAGGAAGACGCCAGTGCACTGGGTCGGCGTGGACGTCGGCGGGACCTTCACGAGGGACGGCGCGGCAAGCACCGCGTCCTGCGCCTGGCGCCCAGGCTCGCCCACGCGCTCAGGCTCGAGACCGGTGATCTGGTGGAAATGCTCGGTTGGCACGCCGCGCCGCTCCGCGCGTGGGTGCGCGTCGAGGACGTGGCTCCGGAGGGTCAAGTCGCGCTCGACGCTCTCGGTCGGCGGATCCTCGGCGTCAGCCCCGGGGACGGTGTCGAGATCCGGCGCCTCGAGACCTCGCCGACCCCGGCTGCCAGCGCGCGCAGGCAGTGAGGGCAGAGCCGTTTCCCGGGCTCAAGCCCGGGCTCAAGGGCCAGCGGCGGGCGGTGGTCACGCCCGCGATAGCGACGACTCACGCCGGCGGGCGGGGCTTCCTCAGGGCGGCGGACATGTTCCTAGAGATGGAGCTGGCGGCGCAGGAAGCCACCCAGCCCTTCCTGCCGGATGACCACACGACCGTCGGCTACGAGATCTCGATCCGCCACCGCCGGCCCACGCCTGTCGGCGAGTCCTTTACCGCCACGGCCGAGCTTTTGGAGGTAGACGGCAGGAAACTCCTCTTCCGCGTCGAAGCGCACAACGCCCGTGAGCTGATCGGCGAGGGCACGATCCGCCGGACGATTGTCCGCAAGGGCACGCTCGGCTGACGGCGAACGGGTAAATCGGCGCTGCGCCCGACGTGGCCGGCGGCTCGACGCTGGTGGCGCGGAATGCGCGGAGGCGGTGACTCGCCCGGTCGCTCAGTAGGGAGTGACGGCGCCGTTCACTTTGTCGACCACGACGGTCGGATGCACGGCGGGCGAGTAGATCTCCAGGATCTCGACGTCGTCCGAGCAGTCGAGCTCATTGTGCACGACCCCGGGTGGCTGCAGGACGCAGTCGCCGGGGCCGAACGTGTGCTCGCCGTGGTCCCGGTAGACGAACCTGATCCAGCCCCGGAGCACGTAGAACATCTGAAAGTCACACTCGTGCTTATGGAGACCGGTCGTGTGCAGCGCGTGGTCGCCGGCCGCGTCCTTCTTGATCCTGATGACGTGGGCGCGGAACTTCCCGTGGGTTGCACGCTCGACGCCGAGGTCGCGATACTCCATGAAGCTTCGCAGGCCGGGCTTCCAGACGGCGTACTGGGCCAGGCTCGCGCTGAAGAGTTGCTGCGGCTCGCTCATCGTCGTTCCTCCTTGCCGGGAGTATACGCCGCGCGGATCTCGCAGAGGCATGTGCCGGGGGGCGGTAGCCGCCGTCGCCGTGGACATGCTCGGTCCTGCCGAAGGTTACACCGACAGGTACCGCCCCTTCAGATCCGCCCCGCGCTCATGGAACTCAGCAGTCGAGCCCGCGAACACAACGGCGCCCTTGCCGAGCACGACCACCTCATCGCTCACCGCAAGCGCCATACGCACGTTCTGCTCGACGAGCAAGATCGTGACCCCCTCGTTTCGGAGACGGAGCAGGATGCCCCCGAGTTCTCGGACGAGCCGCGGCGCGAGCCCCTGCGAGGGCTCGTCGAGCATCAGGAGCTCGGGGTTCCCGGCCAGGGCGCGCGCGATCGCGAGCATCTGCTGCTCGCCCCCCGAAAGACTCCGACCGCGCTGGCGCCAGCGCTCACGAAGGATGGGGAAGTACTCAAAGATCCGCTCGAGCGTCCAGCGCGTGCCTTCCCCGCCGGCGCGCACGGCCAGACGGAGGTTCTCTCCGACATCGAGGTGGGCGAAGATCTGCCGGCCCTCCGGGACATACCCCATGCCCAGCCGGAAGACCTGGTGCGGAGCCTGGCCGGTGACGTCGCGGCCCTTGAAGACGACCCGGCCCGCTCGCGGGGGCGTCAGCCCCATGATGGAGCGCAGCGTCGTGGTCTTGCCCGCGCCGTTCCGCCCGAGCAGGACGCTGATCCCGCCGCGCGGCACGGAGAAGGACACGCCGCGGAGCACGTGACTCTTCCCGTAGAAGGTATCGAGGCCCTCGACGGCGAGGAGGGTGTCGGCCGCCATTAGTCCGCCTCGCCGAGGTACGCCTTCTGGACGTCGGGGTTTGTGCGGATCTCGTCGGGTGCGCCGTCGGCGATGAGTTGGCCGAAGTGGAGCACGCTGATGCGCTCGGCGAGGTCGAAGACCACGTCCATGTCGTGCTCGACGAGCAGGATCGTCAGGCGCCGCTCGCGCGCGAGCCTCCGGATCACCTCCACGGTCGCTCTCGTGTCCTCCGGCGAGAGCCCCTGTGTCGGCTCGTCGAGCAGGAGCAGCTCCGGCTCCTGCGCCACCGCCATGGCGATCTCGAGCAGGCGCTGGTCGCCGTGCGGCAGCGTGGCGGCCGGCACATCGCCCCGGTCGCCGAGGCCGAGCGCGGCGAGGCTCTCCTGCGCCCGTCGCTCGGTCGGCTCGAGCAGTGCGCGCCCGCCGAACAGGCGGAAGTTGCGCCCGGCCTTGAGCTGGACGGCGATCCGCACGTTCTCACGCACGGACAGCTCGGGAAAGATGCTCGTGATCTGGAAGGTGCGCGAGATGCCCCGCCGGCAACGGACGGGGGCGGAGAGCCCGGTGATGTCCTCGCCGTTGAAGACGACGCGGCCCGCCGTCGGGACCAGGAGCCCCGAGATGAGGTTGAACAGCGTCGTTTTGCCCGCGCCGTTCGGGCCGATGACGGCCCGCAGCTCACCCCGCCGCACAGTCATGCTCACGCTCGCGACCGCCTGGAGCGCGCCGAAGGCGCGTCCGAGGCCGTGCGTCTCTAGCATCACGTTCACGCGCGCGCCTCGAACCAGCGCCGCGCCGCGCCCACCACGCCCCCGGGCAGGAAGATCACGATCAGGACGAAGACGGCCCCGGTGAAGATCATCCAGTGTTCGGTGTAGCTGGAGAGGATCTCCTGGACCAGGAGGAAGACCATCGCGCCAATCAGGGGGCCCACGAGCGTGCCGATGCCGCCGGTGATGACCATCATCAACCCTTGCCCCGAGAGTACCCAGAACATGACCTCCGGCGAGGCGAAGCCCCGGAAGGGCGCGAAGAGGGCACCGGCGAGACCGGCGAACGCGGCGGCGATGACGAAGACCACGAGCTTGAACGGCCGTGAGTCGCGTCCGAGACTCACGAAGCGGTGCTCGTTCTCGCGGATCGCCTGCAGCGCCCGCCCGAAAGGCGAGCGCACGAGGGCGCGGCACGCCAGCAGCGAGAGCACCACCGTGACGGCCACGAGGTAGTAGAAGGTGCGCCGCTCGGCGAGGCTCGGTCCACCCCAGAAGAGCGTTGTCTTCGGCACCCCGGCGATCCCGTCCGAGCCGCCGGTGAGGTCGCGCCACTTGTAGGCGACGGTGTAGAGGAGCTGGGCGAACGCGAGCGTTAGCATGGCGAAGTAGATGCCGGTCGCCCGGGTTGAGAACCAGCCGACGGGCGCCGCCACCACACCGGCCAGTAGCGCGCCGGCGAGCAGCGCCACAGGGATGGGCGGCTCGAAGTGGATCAGCACGAGTGCACTGCCGTACGCCCCGAGACCGAAGTACGCAGCGTGCCCGAAGGACACCATCCCCGTGTAGCCCATGATTAGGTCGAGTGACATCGCGAAGAGGCCGAAGATCAGGAGGTCCACGAGGATCGAGAGCTGATGCCGTGCCAGCACCCAGGGGAGGATGGCGAGCGCGGCCAGCGCCGCTGGGGCGAGCGCGCGCGTCCTGGCCAGGGTCACTCTTCCTGGCCGAACAGGCCCCAGGGCCGGAAGATGAGGATTCCTCCCATGACCGCGTACATGATGACCATCGCCGTCTCGGGCAGGTAGAAGGCGCCCCACGTCTGGGCGGCGCCGACGATCAGACTACCCGCCATGGAGCCGCCAAAGCTGCCGAGGCCGCCGATCACGACCACGACGAACGCGTCCACGATGACGCCGACGCCCATGCCCAGGTAGGCGGTGGTCATGGGTGCCGCCGCCGCGCCGCCGAGCCCGGCGAGTGCGCAGGCGGCGCCGAAGACGAGCGTGCGCACGCGCGGGACGTCCGCACCGAGGCAGTCCGCCATCTCGCTGTTCTGCGCAACGGCGCGGACGACGAGCCCGGCGCGGGTCCGCGTGAGGAACAGCCACACCGCGACGCCCACGGCGACGCCCAGCACGACGAGGAAGAGCCGGTAGCGTGGATAGGCGGCGCCGAGGACCTGCACCGACCCCTGCAGGAGCGCGGGGGGATCAACACCCTTTGCCGTGGGGCCGTAGAGCACGTGCACCGACTCCTCGAGGATCAGCGCGAGGCCGAACGTGAGGAGGAGCTGGTAAATCGGCGGCCGGCGGTAGATGAACCGGAGCGTCGAGGCTTCGAGCAGGGCGCCGACGATCCCCACGACGGGTGGCACGAGGAGAAGGGACAGCCAGAACTGGCCGGAGACGGTGACCGCGGTAAACGCGAGATAGGCGCCAAGCATATAAAAGACGCCGTGAGCGAAGTTCACGACGCGCAAGATGCCGAACACGAGTGAGAGCCCGGCGGAGACGAGGAAGAGGAGCGCCGCGAGCGCCAACGCGTTGAGCAGTTGCTCGGCGACAAAGGCCACGGCGCGGGGCTCCACTCGCGACCCGCTACGCGAACTCCTCCGTCCGGCACTTCGGCGTGACCTTGTCGCCGGGGTAGGTGGCGAGGATCTTGGGGACCGGGTGCGGATACTTCGGGTCCTTCACGACCTCGACCACGAAGCCGAGCTGCACCGCTTGGTGGTCGCATTTCCGCATCAGAAACGGGCCCTCCAGCCCCTCGTAGCTCGACCCCTCCCACGCCTCGATCACCTTGTCGACGTCCTCGGCCGTGTCGGCTTTCTGGATTACCTGGGCCAGCCACTCCAGACCCTCATAGGTCTCGCCGTCGAACATGTCAGGGTACGTCCCGTGCATGTCGTGGAAGCGCTTGACGAAGTCCCGATTCTTCGGCGTGTCGACGGTGAAGGGATAGCGACTGGAGCCGATCGTTCCGACCATCGCCTCGCCCACCGTCTTCATGTTCTCGAGCTCCACGATCTCCATGATCGGCTTCACCTCACGCGTGATGCCGAATTGGTGGGCTTGCTTCAGGAAAATCGTGGCGTCCTGTCCAGGCAGCGCCAGATAGCACCCCTGCGCCCGCGATTGCCGGACCTTGGCGATGTAACTTGCGAAGTCCTTGGTGCCGACCGGTGGGAAGTCCTTGCCCACGACCTCCTTCTTGGCCGCGGTGATCTGGCTCTCGAACGACATGACGCTGTCCCGCCCCCACGCGTAGTCGCTGCCAAGGGCGAAGAAGCGCTTCATCGGCGCCTCGGCGAGGTACAGGCTGATCGCGCGGGCTCCCATGGGTCCGCTCGTGTTGACGCGGAAGAAGTAGCGGTTGAACGACTTCGCAGTGAGCGCCCCGGCCCCGTTGATCGTGGACATGAAGATGACCTTCCACTCCGGGCACTTCGCGCTCACGGCCAGGGCTTCGGAGGACAGCACAACCCCGGTGAGGAACTTCACGCCGTCCTTTTCCACAAGTTTCTGGGCCTTGCGGACGGCCGTGGCGGGGTCGCCGGCGGTATCCTCGTAGATGAACTCGACGGGCCGACCTAGAATGCCTTTCGCCTTGATGTCCTTGGCAAAGAGCTCGGCGGCACGCTTCGCCTGAATCCCGTACTGGGCGTTGCCGCCGGACAGCGCTGCCGGCATCCCGATCTTGATCGGATTCTGCGCCCACGCCTGACGGAGGTACACG
>Ga0209160_1003508_pt1 | contig 12754 bp, 8 predicted proteins | sample GraSoiAngelo_153_FD_186167 | JGI IMG/M metagenome (GOLD analysis project Ga0209160, IMG submission 186167) | Grasslands soil microbial communities from the Angelo Coastal Reserve, California, USA - 14_1009_12_40cm (SPAdes) (version 2) | ecosystem: Environmental > Terrestrial > Soil > Grasslands ...
TTGTCTGGTATGGCCGACAGCCTGCAAGGTTGTGACCAATAGGACCCCTTGGGCCACGAAGACAGAAGACAGCGAGAGAATTGACATTGTCAACGCCTCGCCAACGTAAGATGCGCCATAAACAATCTCGAGAGCAGTAGGAGTTATCGCAGCGAGAGCGGCACCGATCGGAAGAACCGTCAAATTGATCAGCCTGAAAGCTGCAGCTAATCTCTCCGAGACTTCTCTCGGATCGCCTGTCGAGTGAGCAGCGGAAAGCGCGGGGTAGATCGCCTGGTTCACTGGCGTCCATAGTACTGATAGGAAGTTCACACTGGACACTACAAGGAAGTAGGGTCCGAGGATGGTTGGACCCAATAGTAAGTATATGATGCCCATGTCACCCCATAGCTGTCCCAGGGTAATCAAGGCAGAAGCGAATACTGGAAGGCTGAACATCAATATCGGACGTAGAGGATAGCTACCTCCTTTTGGAAGCTGGCCATGCCAAAGGTAGACGGATAGAAGAACGGTCGCGATTCCTCCGATGGCCCAGCCTGAGACGATACCTAAGACCCTGAAACCGTAGTATGCTAGAAACAGCCCAAGTCCTCTGCTAAGAGGAACGAACAGCGCATTTTGATAGAGAGTCCTTGCGTAACGCCCAACGCCTAGAAAGAATGCCGTGTAGAGAAGCGTCACATCGATAAAGAAGGAAGCAATGAAAGTCACGAGCAATAGGTTCGCCGGGTCCGTGGCGCCCCGAAGGAAGCCGCTTAGATATGGGGAAAAAAGAACGGCGACCACGACTACCGGCAAAGCTATTGCAATCGACATTCTGAGAGTCACCCTCGCCACGCCAGCAGCGGCTTGGGTATCGCCCGCGACGATACTTCTGGAGATGAAGCGGGTTGCTGCGAGAGGCAATGCTCCGGATATTAGTCCTGTGAGAAGCGCCTGCACCAGAGCGAGAATCGCGACTAGGCCAACCTCTGTCTTGTTCAGAATGCGAGCGAGTAGAACGTAGAATACTAGATAGGTAATGTAGAGGAGAACCTGCTGGCTAGTAAGATAGGCAGTGCCGCGAGGAACATTGTAGACCTCTGCCGTCTTTGTCAAGGAAACTGGGAGAACATCCAGGCGGAGGCTTCTTGTGGCTTATGCTTCGGTCGGAATCGCCGGTGGTTCGATCAACCTCTGGACGATGTGCTATGAGGCACCCGTGAAAGTGAAGTAGAGCAACATAACGTTCAGTCCGATTATGAGAAGAACGAAAATTCCTGCCAGGACCGTCGTAATTCTCCGGTTTGTGAATACTCCCATCAGACTCCTATTCCGAGTAAACCACCAGAGAGGAACCAGAGGCAGAGGAAGCAGGAGGCTCAAGGCAACTTGGCTGTAGACTAGGATAATGAGCGGGTTCAATCCAAGAAGGATCGCGATTGTGGTGGGAATAGTGTTGACGAATCTCGTGACGAGTCGCCTCATCCACGGATTGATCTTCTTACCGAGCATTCCTTCCATGATTGCTTGTCCCGCCAACGTGCCGGTTGTAGATGAGGATAACCCAGATGACAGCAGAGTTATTCCAAAGATCACTGCGGCCGGAGGACCGAAGAGCGGAAGGAGTGTTTCGTACGCGATGTCTATCGTCGGAACGGATATCTTGGGATAAAATGCAGCGGCAGCCATTATCATTATCGCCGCATTAACCAGGCCTGCCATCGTGAACATTATGATACTCTCTGCCTGATGAAGACGCAATACTTGCTTCTTGACTTCCACCCTCGGATCAGTTACTCTATCGTTTGTGAGCGCGGAATGGAGGAAGACCGCGTGAGGCATGACCGTCGCCCCAATGACTCCTACTGCAAGGAGGAGTTCGGGAATCGTGCTAAGAGTTGGTATGATTGAACCTCTTACAATCCCTGCCGCGTTTGGAGATGTTAGGAAGATTTCGTATAGGTATCCGAATCCGATGATCGAAACAAAAAAGAGGAAAGCGTATTCGAGCCGTCGCGCTCTCCCCCGAGTGATCCCTAGTATCAAAAGAACATCAAGGACCGAAAGAAAAGTCCCATAGATCAGGGGAACTCCGAACAGTAGGTATAGTGCTATCACAGTTCCCAAAAACTCTGCCAGGTCAGTCATTGCAGCTGCCGCCTCCGATGCTAGCCAGTAAGGAATGATGTAGCGAGGCTCCTTCAGGTGGAGTCGTATCATGGCGGGCAGCGAATGCCCTGTTGCGATTCCCAGTTTTCCTGAAAGATATTGAAGAAGCATGGCCATAATGCCAGCGAGCCAAACGACCCAGAGCATAGTATAACCAAAGGATGATCCTCCTACGATGTCTGTTCCGTAGTTTCCAGGGTCCATGTAGGCGACACTTACAACAAGAGCAGGCCCAAAATACACGGCGAGGTTACGAATGAAGCTCCGGGACTTGTACTGCAGGGGGACTTCTAGTAGTTCCGTCATCCTCTAACACCTACCCGGTGCCGTAGATAGAACACAATTGATAGTGTTTTAGTTGGGTCTAATAAAGCTAGACTAACCTAAGTTTTTGGGCTCAAGGACTCCCAAATCCTAGGGTTGAATTCCTCTACGTGAAGTGTTCATACCCCCGAGGCTCAACTTTCCTATTCTTTCCGCGGTAATCCATAATCACATCTCCCAAACCACTTTTCACTGTGCCGATTCTTAGAAGGGAAGGAATCTTCCGTTTTAGACTCTCAAATCGGTCTTTCTTGATTGTTAGGACGAGCTCGTATTCTTCGCCCCCGAATAGCGCGAGTTCTTCCGGGACGAGACCATTTTCTCTCGCGAATACTTTCGCCTCTTGCGCGACCGGAATCTCTTCCAAAAAGATACTCACCTCGCTTAGCCGAGCTATTTCGTGAAGGCTCCAGGCCAGACCGTCGCTTGAATCAATCGAACTATTCACAAACCCGGTCCGAGCTAGCTTGAGGCCAGTTTCCAATCTGGCCGCGGGATGGAGAACAGAGTAGACGAGTTTCGAAAATCTCCGAGGCCAAGGCTTTTTTTTCCCAGACAATATTCGGAGTCCAGCACTTGTCTTTCCGAATTCCCCGGTCACTGCTACCACATCTCCTAGTCTTGCACCATCCCTACGGAGGATCCCTCCAGACTCCGCAAATCCGAACCCGATACAGTCGATAACAAGTTCATCGGTCTCACTCGTGTCTCCACCGAGTATTCTACATCCGTATTCGCTTGCGCCTCTCTTGAGACCCGACGCAATTTCCTTCACACTCGACAGTCTTACGGGAGGAGGCATGCCGAGAGATACTAAGAGTCCACGAGGTTGGACCCCTTTCGCCGCGAAATCGCTAACCGTGGCGACGACGGCCTTTCTTGCTGCTTGTCCAAGTGACATGCCGCGAGGGACGTCGGTGCTGCCAACGAGCATGTCAGTCTTCAACACAACGAGTCTACCCTGGGACATTGGGAATGCAGCTACATCGTCGTCGAATCCCAGTGGGAGTTTTGGCCCTGAGTCGAAACGTCGTTTGAAGGTTCCGATGATCTCGCGTTCTGTGAGACCAGTCTTGTCCATGCCCATTCCATTCTAGCCGGGAATCGTAGAGCTTTAAGTCAAGGTTGTGAACGGGGCTCGGCCGGTGCCTCGGTGGCTCAGCCTGGTAGATGCGTCTCGCAACAGAGAGCATCCGCCTCGTAAGCGGAATGGCAGCATTCTGCCCCGCAAGGTCGCGGGTTCAAACCCCGCCCGAGGCTCCACACTGCAAGTGCGGAGCACACGCATTTACCATATACGGAAGCTGCATGAAGACTCCGGCCTTCGATCCACACAACACCGCAGGCGACCTAACTCGGACGCTAGAGGTTCTCAAACAGGATCCGAATCTGTCAGAACAGAACAAGAAGACGATCTTGCGATTCTACGAAGCATGTGGGGCTGAAGGACTGAAGCCTATCCGTCTGCTACGACTGTTGCAACTTCTACGCTTGACCGGAGGCTCGTTGAAAAAGTCGTGCGACAAGGTAACTAGGAGTGATGTACAGAAGTATCTCGCATGACTGGAGAAACAGGATCTCGCTGACTGGACAAAGCATGGCTACAAGGTCGCGTTGAAGAAGTTCTACAAATAGCTCAGGAACAGCGAAACATACCCCCGGAAGTCAGCTGGATTAAGACAATAGTCAACAACGGTCATTGACTTCTTCCCGAGGAACTCTTGACAGAGGATGAGGTGAAGAAGATGACAGAGAAGGTCGAGCGTCCCCGAGACAGCGCACTGATCATGACGTGTACGAGGGTGGTTTTCGAGTTGGAGAAATCTTTGGCCTACAGATGAAACATGTCAGCTTCGACAGCAACGGGGCCCAGATTATGGTCGCAGGGAAGACGGGAATGCGAAGGGTCCGAATCATAGCTTCTGCTCCTCTGCTAACACAGTGGCTAGAGAATCATCCCCGAAAAGAGGACCCCGGGAAGATTATCGTAAATCGTCCAAATTCTATACCAGTCGGGTGAACCCTGGGGAACCCAACGATAGCGATGAATCCTAAGGCCTGACAGGTCTGGGCCAATCCCCTTTCTTGGGTGCACAAGTTCTCTAACGTGACTCGGCTCAGAGGAATCGCTCGTGGCAAATGAACACAAACGACCACATGACGTTCACTCAGCCTCTTCTTCGCACACAAGTGATGGAAACAGTCCATTTGAGACCTAGTGTAGACATCCTGCCCAAATAATTCCTGTCTCATGATCATCAACGTGCGGGCTGGAAGCTAGATGGAGACCAGAATGCGATTCCCATCAATGAGACTTCTCCGAGTTCTCTTGGCAGTGTTTGTCGCTGTCATCATCTGCCTTGGCTCTCTTAGCCTCTTCACGGCCATCACATTCTCACCCGCAAACGCTGCAACTGGGACGAATTATCCGAACTGCGGCCCACCAACCATGATAACCCTGTCACAATTCGAGGCTGGTAATCTCAACCTTAACCCAGACAAGAACAGCCTAAATCCGCCATGCAATAGCTACTATGAGTTGGATGGTCAGACAATCAGTTCTAACCCATACACGGGAGACTGCAACCTCTATGCTCAGGGCTACTGTGATGTTCACCTACCATTCAGCTGCTCCGTCTCCCCTGGCTGTCTTTTCGAGATAGCCGCAACCTGGTCAGCTGCAGGCCATACGTATCCAACCGGATGCACTAACGGAACCGTTCAGTCAAACGTGTGCGTGACGAAAGGGGAGACCGTCAACGGACAAGGGTTTTTCTTCATAGACGCAGCCGGGAACCATGAGTTCCACTCGCTAGCCAATGTCGTAATAGTGGGTGGCTCAGGCTCGGGTCCGTCACCGCTATCGGCCAGCTTCACCTATAGTCCAACCTCACCATCGACCGGCCAACCAATAACTTTCACTGCTACAGCGAGCGGTGGAACCAGCCCGTACAGTTACGGTTGGAGTTTCGGTGACGGTTCGACTGGAACAGGCGCCACTGTAACGCACATCTACTCGTCACCAGGATCCTACACTGTCACCCTCACCGTCACGGATACCGGGTCACCACAACAGACGGCCTCGTCCCGGCAAACAATCACGGTTTCTGCGCCGATCCCGCCCCCAACGCTTACTGCAAGTTTCACGTATAGTCCATCGTCGCCCCTGGTCGGACAGTCTATTTCGTTCACCGGATCCGCTTCTGGGGGGACATCGCCCTATACATACTCCTGGAGCTTTGGTGATGGATCTAATGGAACCGGAGCTTCGGTAACTCACGCATATTCGTCAGCAGGAACCTACACTGTCACGCTAACAGTCAAGGATAGCGGGTCGCCTCAGCAGACCGCATCGTCGATGAAGTCCATCGCCGTGTCCAGTGCGTCTTCGCCTCTGAGCGCGAGCTTCACCCACAGCCCCTCAAACCCAACGATTCTCTCTCCCGTAACATTCTCTGGCAGCGCCACAGGAGGAACACAGCCATACACATTCAGCTGGGACTTCGGTGACGGGACGACGGCCACAGGACAGTCAGCCAGCCACTCGTATCTACTTCCGGGAACTTACACGGTCACACTTACCGTCACTGCAAACGGCCAGACAGCCACGACCTCACAGACGATAACAGTTTCCCTAGGAATATAGTGCGGTTGCAAACAGATTGCTGACTACCTAAGACACGATTGAGTTAGATCCAGATGTGACGCTTCTACCCATTGTTTGGGTCCACGTTTTCTTGAAGAGCCACCTATGTTGGAGAAGCGGGCCTCTTCGAATCATGGTCGAAGTTGGCCAGGATCATGGCTTTGTCTGTGCGCGAAAGTTCTAGGGGGTTCTTTCTTGACTAGGAAGAGGGGTTCACGAGACTGGTAACGTTGTTCGTTGTAGTTGAACATCTACGGCGTATCTCCTATTCCGTCGTGGCTGCGGCAGATGTTCTACTGTGCTCCACTGCAGTAGTCCACTTCTGGATAGTCTGACCAGTAGTTGCCGCTCTTGGCGTATCCGTGTCCCAGAGAAATGCTAGAGAAAATAGTCAGGTCTTATGGGCCTGGACCCTAGGACGGTGCTTAACAGCAAAGCTCTATCAGAACCACACCAAGTCCATCCAACACAACAACAGCGCGAGGAAGAGGATAAGCGACTGCTGACAGAGCTTTCGTGGACTAGGTCCTCGAACAAGTAAAGCAAGGCCCGGACAAATCGCGGCCGCGAAATTCATCGTTACCATGATGGCACCGGTGGGATTTAGACCCAAACGGGTATAAAATCCAGTCCCAAAGAGATCCTATGGAGGGAACACCAGGCCGGTCGCCTACTGGTCTCTTGGAAGACTCATCGTCATTCGGCCCCGCGCACTCATCCTGCTAGCTCACGACACCAAGGCCAGCCGGAGCGACAATCGTTTGCTTTTACATATGTCCGGCAACCATGACCATTGACTGGCAAGTATCAATCTAGGAGATCATTGCTAGACCGTCGAATGGCGTTTGAGACTATGCTTGCGTTTATAGAACTCCAAAGCTAACACTGCACTGGCAGACAGCGCGACTCCGGTTCCTGCCATAAGCAAAACGATCGAGAAGGGCGGTGATGGGTTTGAGGGCTGTTGAGGGTTAGCCGAATAAACAGTCAGCGTCTGTGACGGAGCTCCGCAGGGTGTGGAGGAGGGATTGTTGTTCGGGTCTCCATCATAACGTACGAACCAATAGTAGGTTCCGTTGGTTTGAGGATGAAATGGTGGAGAGAGATAGACTCCGTTTCCATTCTGAACCGGAGTAGAGCCTGTAAACACGGCTGTTCCGGCGCACGTCGGTTTTTCGAATACTGAGAATGAGACGATCCCGGTCGGGTTGAATCCATGTGATAATGTTGCAGTATCCGAGGCCGATACTGGCGACGAGCCTAGGGTAAGGTTGGATGGATTGACGCCCGCATCTATCTCGGGGGAAGTTCTAGCTACCTTTATCAAAACCGTTCCGCTGGTCGAATTGGTCTCATCTGTCAGTGTGAATCTGGCAGTGTAGGTTTGTGCCAAACGGCCGCTGCTCGGGCCCCATCTGAAGGTACCTGTGGATTGAGACGTACTAGTTGTCACAAACGTCGCGCCTAGAACATTACAGTTGAGACAGGCCAAAATTAGCTGACTCGTCGGGTTGTTGGGGTCCGTGGCGGTCACGTTAAACAGTAGCACATCGCTAACTATCACAGTTTGATTGGTGGGAATTGTGAGGATTGGCGGCTTGTGGGTCGATGATGTGTTTGATGCATGGACTGTTATGGAGACTGTTGCGTTAGAGTTCTCCGCGCCGTCAGTGACCGTGAACGTGACATCGTGGGGGCCTGCTTGAGCATCGTTCGGGGTCCAGGCGAATACGCCAGAAACATTGCCCATACCCGTTACCGTGGGGAAGCTTGCCCCGTAGGGGCAGTTGTTGCACGACAGAGTCAGGTTCTGAAGGGGAAGGTCAGGGTCTGTAGCGTTTACCTGAAACGCCAACGTTGATCCTGCAGTGACGCTCTGTCCAGTGGGCGCTTCTAGGGATGGCGGGTTCTCCTGTGGAGAAGGCTTGGTCTGTTGGAAAGAGAGAAGGCTTCCCCAAGTGTCTAGGGCGCCGCAGCAGGATCCCTCGCCAGCCTCCCACCAGAGCCATCCCATGCCTCTTGAATCCATCAGAGTGGTGAGATACTGGATGAAGTGAAAGGTTGTCACTGAGTAGCTAGCGTCGTCTGTTCCAACAGCATCCGGCGGTCTAGCGCAGACATTATTGCAACTGTAGTAGACCGCGCCGCCCTCTGTGTCGAGAATCGGTATATGGTATTTGGCCGTCGACTGTAGCATTGCACTGTAGTAGATGTTCGCTACACACTCAGCGGTTCCGTTTCCCCAGGTATTGGTGGCGCTAGGGCTGCAGCTCCCGTATCCTCCCTGCTCCCAACTGTTGTAGAAGAAGTATGGATGTATCGAGAGAAGTGTCTCATTCAACGGGTCTGTCACAAAGGGGTAACAGGCCACGAGTGCTGATACGTCGAAGGTACAACTAGGATTACTTCCGTTGCTCCAAGAGTTCTCTATTACTATCCAGTGTGTATCGCCGAGACTTCTCGCCTGGGTAATCCAGGCCTGGTACTCAGTGGATAGCAAAGCCACGGAACCTGCTGGCTCGTTGATCGGTTCCCATATTATCTTGTCATAGTTCCAGTTTGTGGAAAGAACTCCACTCCAGAAGGCCAGCCATTCCATCTGGCACGATAGGTCGGTTAGGTCATTGTAACTGTGATAGTCAAGGATGACCCACATACTGTATTGTCGGGCCATTTGTATCGCCTGGGTAAACTGCGCGGGATCCCAAGCCCCGAGTTCTCCCGACGAGCAACCGATGCTCGTGCCCCCGCCGAATCCAATCCTCACGGCATTGTAACCTGACTGGTTGAGCCTCTGTAGCGTGGCCTGCAACTCTCCATTTCCTGCCTCGTACAGGCTGACGCCTCCCCATCCTTGGATCATGGGTTCTAGGGCTGGAGTAGCGGCCAGTCGGATCCCCGGAGTTTCCGAGTCGAGTAACCTAGTTGGTGCTGAGCCTTCGCCACGGTGGATGGACTGGTTGTGAAGAATTTGGGTAGTGACGATCCCGAGCACGGCCAGGGAACAGAGGAGGAACGCCCTAGACTTTCTCACTTGGGGAAAAATCAACAGCAATTTCAACACTTCCGCAATGAGCCGGTATAGTAGGGTAGACAGTGATCTAGATAGGACGATTTGACATTTTGCCGTATCGTTACCAGTCTCGTGGGATCAGCACGCTTCCGAGTGGCGAAATGCAGGCTTCCATGAGTGTCTTTGCAAACAGCCTTGACGACCGATTGTCTCAACAAGCCAATCTGTCGTGCCGATCCTGAATCTCCTGTGATTCACGATACGTACCTAGTGGGCCCGCCCGGATTCAACCCTTTTGGGGAGGTGGGCCTGAAGAATTGAGGGCTGCTACCCTTTTTTTGGCAATTACCAAACGAAGAAGAATCTCGCACTCGGATTCGACGAGCCTCGGGCCGAAGAACTGCTCAGGCTACGACCACACGCAGATCTGGTGGGTAATCCCTACGATTGTCAGAATGTAAATCCGGAGGCGCAGTTCGCATTGGGTGACGCTTAGATCCATCTGGCGCTCATCGCCTTCCCCTGCCAGGCCATCGGAGAGGCGGGGACCGGTGGGATTTGGCCCCGTATGGGTTCATGTACCGACCCCTCTTTTTCGAAGCACATCAGTAAGCCAGCAATGCTTTTGCTCGTCGAACATAAAGTTGCAAAAGCTGCGCAAAGCGCTTGAGATATCCATCTTGAGCCACATAATTCTATTTCCAGATGTCGGTCGATTGAAAAATATGCTGTCCTGGCCAGTACCTTTAAGGTCGCAGAACATGGAATCCCGTCGTATGACTTCTAGACTTTCAATTTGGTGCCTAGTGGGCTTTATCGCCGTACTCGGTTTCCTTCCTCAGGTTGAAGGGCGAGGAGTTCAAAGTTCTTGGGAACTACGAACGTTCATCTTCTTCACCGACGGCTCTAGAAACCCTCTATCAGCAGATTCGACTGGTAATCCCATGGTGACCGCCGTTGTCTCTGGGAATACTGTGCAGACCACCACTCCCGGTCAAGTGGTCATATGGGTTGAGGTGCAGCATACTGGCTTCAACGCGACTTTCCAGTCTCTCGCTGTTAATGCAACACTGCCCGTCGATTGGGTGATCAGCCCAAACTGGGGGCAGGCTAGGGGAGCGATCCATGTCTACTTTGTTAACACGACAACTCTCGATTCGCCCGACAGCGCAAGCTTTGCCTCTTCAGTATTGCCGAACGCATTCGACATCACTCAACCATCCAGGATCTCCGTGTCTAACGGGGGAGTGCAAGTGTTGATTCCGGATCTTGCAGCAACTCCGATTGGGCATCACCTGATGCCGGACCAAACAATACTGCTGTCAATAAAATTGGGCTATGCGCTCAAAGGGACCATTCAACCGGCAAATAGCTATCCAAGGCAATACGTTTCGAGTGCCAGTTCGAAAGGCTGGATTGGCTTCCCGACATATCCAGGGTCCGCCGCCTTCTCTCCCTCGGCCTGCTACGACTCAATGGGGATGCCGCACGACTGTTTCTTCACAGCCTACGCCAGGGGTTGACGCTTAACCCTGTTCGTAGACTAGTGACAAGTCCAGTCATTTTGGGACGCAAAAAAAGGCCAGGCCAAGGACAGGACTTGGAACACAGGCGATTGCTCTGTGAGCAGGGAAGCGTCAGAGACTAATCGAGGATAGACACAGCCAACTTTGAACGGCACATAACTTCATTCTGACCCCGGGCATCGAGAACAAGGATAGGCGTTTATTGCCCACGAATCCAATGTTCTTATCGGGAATACAAATGTTTGACAGTAGCAACCGAACCAAGCGCAAATATTGACTCCCATAGTTCACCCGTCTTAACCAAAATGGCGACATTATCTGAGTTCGAACCTCCTTCTGGACTCCGAGCTCGTTCATCTCCTAACCTCAGGGCGGACGCAAGCCTGCCAGCCCCCATCAATCAATTATCTAGGACTCGGTCGGTCATATCCTGGACTCCGTGCTTTTCGGGCCTCGAAGGTAATGAACACTCGACGGAGAGGCCCTCTTCGCCAAGAGACTTACTCTCAACACGGGCCCTTGCAGGCACTATAGGGTGCAAACCTGTCTTGGATAACCAAGTTACCTTTCCAAAGGCTTGACGGCTCAAAAACAAATGGACGTTGGCAAGTCGAGGGCAATTCTTCCTGTCTTTGCGGGGGGCAGGAAGCTATGAGATTCGCCTTTCTTTCGATGAGATTAGTGTCGATCTTTCAATGTTTGAACAGCTGGAAGATAGACCTAGTGTAACGTACTGGCCGACTTCCGCTACCTCGCTCGTCCCTATGCCAACTTCTTCTCGCTACAAGAAGATAATCCAGAGGACCATACCCTGTCGTTTTTCCACGACCGTGGCGTCAAGGTTTCCATTCTATGGAAGGAAATAATCAGTTACGCCTTAAAAGAGATAGCTGGCGTGGAAGTGCAGATCGAACATACGGAGAATCAGATCACGGTTCGTTACACGATTCCAAAGTAAACCCACACTGGAAAGCCAGAACTCGCACATCTAAAAGACAAGACCCTATCAGCTTAATAACCAAAACGTGACACGGGGAGACCTCATGGGAACTGGGGGAACTAAAATATTCCAGACTCCCTACGGCAAACCACTGATCCTAATTCTCATAGGAATCCTGTTTATCGGCGCAGCGGTGGCCGCTACGAGTCTGACTATCCCAGCAACGACAATACCCGCTGGCACAGCTGTCACAACCAGCACTTGCGGCGGAACACTCGCCCTAAGCGGCGGACCCACTCCTGGATCAGGAACAGTCAGATACAATTGTCCGCCCTCGTCTGGTGCCTTCACAGTAACCACGGCGGGGTCCGATACTCCTACGTTCAACCCGCCATCCCAGATATCCACCGTTGGATACGTTTCGCATTCAGCATCGAGCTGTTCAGGGTTCACAACCCTGACTTCAGGGTCCTCAACGATATTAAACACAGGCGACTACGATATCTGCGCTGACTACTCCTGCCCGACAGGGTGCACGATTAGCTCATGGACCATCACATGGTCAAGCTGAGCACGCGTAGACTCTTCCCTTCCCCTTCTTTTGATGGTTTTTGGCCAGACCGTCAAATAACAGGCTAAGCAACCGGCTTCCAACCTACTCAGTGGAGTCACTGAACTCGGGATCGCGCAAGTAAAGTTCTATAATCGCTCGCCGACCACTATTCATATCCGAGTCTAACCGGATAGGAGTGCGACTGATCGCCAATACTCTTTACGGGATACCGCTACTCCTCTACGGGATAGGTCTTGTCTTCTTCTTTTCAGGAATTGTCTGGACCGCCCATATTCGCAGACAACGATCTATCGCGATTCCTAGATCCAGTGGAATAGGTGGTGAAGACTCGACCGGGCAATTCGACGAGTCCCATGATGCCTCAATCGCCACCGCCGAGAACGATATCGGGCAAGGTCGAACTGGATCGCACAGAGGAGTCCGATCGCTCTTCTCCGATAATGACCAGAGCTCATCAAGACAACTCCCGTCAAGGAAATCCTGGAACTCCAGAAAGTTCCTTGTGGGTGTTATCGAGTGGAGCTTAGCCACCCTCATCTACTCTTGGCTTGTCGAGCAGTACAACTCGAATGTGTACATG
>Ga0209160_1003516_pt1 | contig 12736 bp, 14 predicted proteins | sample GraSoiAngelo_153_FD_186167 | JGI IMG/M metagenome (GOLD analysis project Ga0209160, IMG submission 186167) | Grasslands soil microbial communities from the Angelo Coastal Reserve, California, USA - 14_1009_12_40cm (SPAdes) (version 2) | ecosystem: Environmental > Terrestrial > Soil > Grasslands ...
TCTGGGTCAGCATTGGCGGAAACAGGTGGGTGCGCAGCAGTGGACCGGCAAATCCCTCGCCGCCGGTCATCTGCTCCTTGACCGTTCCCAGCCCGCGCTGGAAAACCTTGTTGCCGGTGCCGGCGATCACAGCGTCGAACGTCTGCCCGAGGGGCACGCCGGCTTTCAGCACCATGGCCAGCGTGCGGGAAAAGCGATTGAGCACGGCCGAGAGGACGATCGGTCCCATCACCGGGAGCTTCAGCGAGATCTGGTCTTTGACATACTGGCCACGCTGCGTTCGCAGCGCGAACGCGACCGCGCCGATGATCGATGCGATCACGGCACCGATTACCAGTCCCCAGGCTCGAGTGAAGGCGACGATCGCAATCAGGATTCGGGTCGACAAGGGCAGCTTCACCCGAAATTCGGCGAAGATCTTGACGAAGGCCGGGAGGGCAAAGAAAACGAGGATGATGACGACCGCCGTGGCGACCACCAGGATGACGGCGGGATAGATCATGGCGGTACGGACGCGACGCACCGTATTCAGATCCCGCCGCAAATAGCCGGCGAGCTCCTTGAGCGTCGCTTCGAGGTTACCGGTGAGCTCGGCGACCCGGATCAGATCCACATAGAGGCTGGGGAAGACTTTCGGATGTTTGACAAGCGACTCAGATAGATTCTGTCCGCGCTCCAGGTCGTCGAGCACGGTCAGGATCACGCGCTTGAACAGCGGCGATGCGGTCTCTTCCGCGATGACCGTCAGTGCCCGGGTCATCGCGACGCCGGCGCCGACGAAGGTGGCGAGCTGACGGGTGAAGAGGATGAGGTCTTGTCGCGAGATCTGGTAGAGGGACGGAAAGTAGTCCGCCATCGTCTTTTTCGGCGGCGCCGGATTGAGCTCGACGATCTTGAGACCCTCGAGCCAGAGGGCCTGCTCGGCGTCGGAGGTACCGGCGGCCTCGATCCGACCTTCCCGTTTCTTCCCGCGCTCGGTATAGGCCTTGTAGGCGTAGCTAGGCATTATTCCCCTCGCTGACATGCACGGACCGGATGACTTCGGCGATGGTGGTCAGCCCTTCGTCGATCCGGGCCACACCCGCCGAACGTAGCGTCGTCATGCCTTCACGGATCGCCTGCTGGCGGAGTTCCTCGTGCGGCGCTTCGCGCACGAGGAGCCGTTTGAGCCCGTCGGTCATCGGCAATACCTCGAAGACGCCGATGCGACCGCGGAACCCGGTGTGCACGCAGTGGGCACATCCGGTGCCACGGTGAAAGATGAGGCCCTGCCCACCGACCGCTCGGTAGAACTCGAGCTCCTCCGCCGAGGGCTCGTAGACGGTTGTGCAGTCGGGGCAGTTCCGACGGACGAGCCGCTGCGCGAGCACGCCAATCACCGCCGACGTCACCATGAACGACTCGATGCCCATCTCGAGGAAGCGATAGATGGCACCGACGGCGTCGGTCGCATGCAGCGACGAGAGCACGAGGTGCCCGGTAAGCGCGGACTGCACCGAGATCTCGGCGGTCTCCTTGTCGCGGATCTCACCGACGAGGATGGCGTCGGGGTCCTGGCGGAGGATGCCCCGCAGCCCGTTGGCAAAAGTGATGCCCGCCAACCGGTTGATCTGGATCTGGTTGACGTCCTCGAAGGTGTATTCCACCGGGTCTTCGATCGTCATCACGTTCTTCTCGACGCGGTTGAGCTCGTTCAATGCGGCGTAGAGGGTGGTCGTCTTGCCGCTTCCCGTCGGGCCGGTGACGAGGATCATCCCGTAGGGCGACTGGACCAGGCCGCGGAACATTTTCAGCGTGGCCGTCGAAAAGCCCAGGGTGTCCAGTCGAAGGATGGAGCGCGACCGTTCCAGCAGGCGAAGCACCGCCTTTTCGCCCCAGATGGTCTCGATGGTGCCGACCCGGATGTCAAGCGGTCGTCCGTCGACCGTCGTTTGGATCTGTCCGTCCTGGCTGTGCCGTCGATCGACGATGTCGAGGTTGGCCAGCAGTTTGACCCTGGAGATGATCGGCGCCGCCAGCGTGGCCGGGAGCTTAGTGGCGTCGTGCAGCACGCCGTCGATCCGGAAGCGGATCCGCAGGTGATCCTGTTGGGGCTCGATGTGGATGTCCGAGGCGCGTTCTTCGGCGCCCTGGGCGATGATGAGGTCGACGATCTGAACGACGGGGGCGTCCTGCTTCACCTCCGCCAGGCGGCGGTTCGCCAGCGTGGGCCGGTACGTCTCCTCGAAGGAGCGCACATGCCGGTCGACACCGGTGCGCAGTTTGTAGGACTGGGTGATCGCCAGGTCGATCTGCGATTTGACCCCGAGCACCGGCTTGATCCGCTTGCGGGTCAGCACTTTGAGCTCGGCGAAGAGGGCCAGGTCGCCCGGGTCGACGGTGGCGACTTCGAGCTCGTCCTTGTCGACCCGGATCGGCAGGATGGTGTGCTCGCGCGCGTACGACTCTGAAATCAGCGCCAGCGCTTCCTTCTCCACCCGGGCCTTGGCGAAATCGATCTGCGGCACGTCGAAGTGCAGGCTCAGCACACCGGCGAGCGCCTTCTCATCGACCAGGCCCTGGGCGAGCAGCACTTGCCCCAGGGGTCGCCGCTCCCGCCGCTGCACCGCCAGCGCCGCCTCCAGCTGCTCTGCGGTCAGCAAGCCGTTTTCGAGGAGCAGCTCGCCCAGCCGTTTCTCGGGGCGCATGCCGAACCGGGCGCCCGGCTGGCGCTCGACGGCGCTCATACGGCTGCCCTCACCGGCGCCTCCAGCTGGTGCCGGATCTCCCGCAGGGAGTCGAGGGTGAAGCGGAGGTGCCGCCCCGGTGTCCGGAAGGCGGGCTGGATATCGCCGCGGTTCACCGCGCGGATCAGTGTCGACTTACTGATCCCGAGCCAGCGCGCCGCCTCGCTAGTGGAAAGCGCCGGCTTCATCTAATCCCTCTGACCGGAGCAAACGCGTCAAGCGGCGCAAACCTGCGGCAAACTGAACCGGGCGATGGCGTCGTCCAGCGGCCCATTGCGCACTCGGCCGAAGTCACGATGGCCTCGTGTACGCGTACAGGCCGCATTCGACGCCCGCCCTCCTACGCGCGAAAGCGCGGCGGCCTGAAGGCCGCTAGGCGGCGAGGCGGCGCAGCTCGTCGAGGTGTTGGGTCCGCGCAGCGGCGATGTTGAAGTCGACGAGGCCCGCCTTGACCAGCTCCCCGAGGCTCCGATCCATGGTGTTCATGCCTTCCTTGCTGCCGGTCTCGAGCACGTTGCGCAGCTGGCGCGTCTTGCCCTCTTTGATCAGGTTCTGAACCGCGATCGTGTTGAGCAATACCTCGAAGGCCGCAACCCGGCCCGGCCCGTCCCGGCGCGGCAGAAGCTGCTGATAGATGACGGCGGCCAGCGTGTTGGACAGCTGCACGCGGACCTGCTGCTGCTGCTCGGCGGCAAAAACGTCGACGATCCGGTCGACCGCCTGCGTTGTGTCGTTGGTGTGAAGCGTGGCCAGCACCAGGTGGCCGGTTTCCGCGATCGTGATCGCGGCGGCGATGGTCTCGAGGTCTCGCATCTCGCCGATCAGGAGCACATCCGGCGTCTGCCGCAAGGCCGCCCGCAAGCCATCGGCGAAGGTTGCGACGTCCGCGCCGACCTCGCGTTGCTCGACAATACTGCGCTGATGCCGGTACACATACTCGATGGGATCCTCGATCGTGATGACATGGCAGGGGCGGGTCATGACGATGTCATTCAGCATCGCGGCCAGGGTCGACGATTTGCCGGAGCCGGTGGGCCCGGTGACGAGGATCAGGCCCTGGGGCAGCCGCGTCAGGCCCCGGATCACCATCGGTACGCCGAGCTGATCGTAGTTGGGAATCTGGTAGGGAATCAGTCGCAGCGCCATGGCGACCGACCCGCGCTGCCTGAAGGCGTTGATCCGAAATCGCGCCATGCCTTTCCAGTTGAAGGAGAAGTCGAGGTCACCGCGCGCCTGGAAGCTCGCCCAGCGCTCGGGCGAGAGCAGCTCGCGAGCCATCTGCTCGACCTGGTCGGGACGAAGCGGATCGGGCGCGATCGGCACCAGGCCGCCGTCCTTGCGCATGGTGGGCGGGGCCCCCGCCGTCAAGATCAGGTCGGACGCCACCTGTTCGAGCAAGACCTGCAGGTAGGCGTCGATGATCAGGGGATGAGGCTCAGCACGCTGGCCAGGAGCTGCCATTGATGGACATCATGTGCAACCTGCTGGGTGCAGCCTTCTTGCTTCCGCTCGGGGCGGCGCTGGGCAGCTTCTTCGAAGTCGTGCTCGATCGCGTCCCTCGCGGGGAGTCGCTGCTGTGGCCACCGTCGCACTGCCGCACCTGCCGGCACCGCCTGACTGCGGACGAACTGATCCCGGTGATCAGCTACCTGGCGCAGCGCGGGCGCTGCCGCGCCTGTGACACCCCCATCGGCCGCGGCGTCCCGATCCGGGAGGCGCTGAGCGGGTTGGCGCTGGCCCTCCCCTGGGCGCTTGGCGGTTGTGGCCATCCCGTTGTCGTGCTGATCGGCGGACTGGTGCTGCTAGTCGCGATCTGGATCACCCAGGGTGTCCGCCAAGCGCGCCGCCCGCCGGCCGGCGCCGCCCGCAATTAACCCCGCGCTCCGCTCGTTATCCATGCTGCGGTGGCGGCATGAATCTCACACGGCCCCTGCTCCGCAATGGGATCGGCGTGCGTCGGATCCTGGCCCTCGCCATGTTGCTGGCGGCGGTGGCCGCCGTTGCCTACCTCGAGCGATGGATCGGCGGGGAGCTGGACCTCCGCCTGCTCTACTTCCTGATCGTCCTCACCGGTGCGATTTTGCTTCCGCGCATGCTGGCGCTGACGATCGCGGCGGCGGTCACGGTGGTCAGCATCGGGATCAGTGGGGCCCAGGGAGTCAGCCTCGTCGTGAACGGCCTCACCCACCTGCTGATGTATGGCTATGCCGCCCTGCTCACCAACAACTGGGAGTACGAGCGCCGGCGACTGATGCGGATGAGCCGTGTCGACGAGCTAACCGGGCTGCCGAACCTTCGGGCGCTGCAGGAGCAACTCCCGTCCCGGCTGGGGCCCGCGCAGCGAGCCGGCCGCCGGATGGCGGTGATGATGATGGACGTCGATGGTTTCAAGGCGGTCAACGACCGGCTGGGACACGGCGTTGGGAACGAGCTCTTGAAGGAAGTCGCGAACCTGCTCCGTTTCGCGGTCCGGGTCGGCGACGAGCCGTTCCGGTTTGGCGGCGATGAGTTCGTCCTCTTGCTCTCGGATGCGGACGGCGCCGGGGCGAAGGTGGTCGCCTCGCGCATCCAGGAGATCTACAACTCGATGGGGCAAACCCTTCGTGGCACCGACGTCGAAGTCTCCTTCAGCATTGGCATCGCCGTTTTCCCGGAAGATGGCGGGACGCCCGAGACGTTACTGCAGCGGGCGGACGAGGCGCTGCTCCGCGCCAAGCGGAGTGGGACAGGAACGATCGCCCGCTACCAACAGCAGACCGCCGCCTAAGGCCGGCAGGTGAACGACTGCGGTGCGACCGCAAAGGCTGGGTTGGTGAAGACGAGCTGCTCGCTACCATTGCTGGCCGGGATCCACTGGTCCGCCGCCACGGCGTGCGCGCTGCTGTCCCCTACTGCCACCACGATCGACTGCAGCGGCAGGACCTGCGTACCATTGCTATCCTTGCGAATCCACTGGTAGGTCACGGTTCCGCCGACGCCATTGGTGCGGAAGGCGCCATTGGCGGTAATGGTGTCGAGCTTGCACTTGTTTGATCCGTTGACCTTCCACGCCACGATCTCAGTTGGTGTGCCGGTGAAGGCAAATGGGACCGGTGTAGGCGTCGGCGTTGGCGTCGGTGTAGGCGTCGGCGTTGGCGTCGGTGTTGGTGTCGGTGTTGGTGTTGGTGTTGGCGTGGGTGTCGGGGTTGGGGTGGGGGTCGGCGTGGGCGTGGGCGTCGGCGACGGCGACGCGCTCGGGCTGGCCGAAGGCGACGGGCTCGGGCTGGCCGAGGGGGACGCGCTCGGGCTGGCTGACCCTGACGGGCTCGCGCTCGGAGACGCTGAGGGAGTCGCGCTGCCACTCGGCGACGCCGAGGCGCTCGACGACGGGCTGGTGCTGGGCGACGTGCTGCCCGACGGCGTTGAGGTGGGGGTTTTGGTGGGCGCAAGCGCAACCGGCCGCGCCGTGCTATTCGGCCTGGCCGCGAAGAAACGGGGCGGAAGGTTGAAGGTTGGGACCAGCAGCCAGAAGGGCGCGTGTGGGTCATCCGAGAAGTAGATGCTCGCCGCCGAGTCGGCGGCGCTTCCGCTGGCATCGATGCGGAACGGCCCGATTTCCCAGTCGGCGGGAATCGCCCGAACCACGAAGAAGATAAAGATCAGGGCGGCGAAGAAGAGCAGGAAACCGAACCGCCGCCGGCGGCGACGGTCCGATTCGTCGCGCAAGCGAGGCGCGAGGCTGGTTGGCGGGGCGATGACGACGGGCTGAACGAGCACGAGGCTGGTTGGCGTTGCGGTGAGGGCGGGCTCCACAAGCATGAGGCTGGTTGCTGTTGCCGTGAGCGCCGGCTCCGCGGGCGTCGGGCTGGTTGGCGCTGCGCTGACGACGGGCTCCGCCGGCGCCGCTGGGGACACGGAGACCGTATCCTGCGCGATCGGCTCCGTCTCGGTATGTCCCGGCTGGATCGGCGCGCTCGCCTCGGGCGTGGCGCCACCGCCGGTCAGCTTGTCAAGCCGCGCCTGCAGCTTCGCTTGATCGGCAGCGAGATCGTGCGCTTGGACGGCACGCCATGGGAGAAGGCGCATGTGCGACCAAGGTAGCGCCGGTCGCTTACGACCCCTCTTTCGCGCGTCTTCAGGCCGCGGTCAGGCTGCGACAGCGGTGTGACAATAGCTTCGCAAGCGCGTGCCAGGGCCAGTTCAGCCGGGAGGCCAGGACATCACGCGGCCACCCAGCAGGTGCAGGTGGAGGTGATAGACGGTCTGTCCGGCCTGGGGACCCTTGTTGACGACCAGGCGGTAACCATCGCGATCGATCTTGCGCTCATCGGCAATCCGATTGGCGACCTGAAACATCCGGATCAGCATCGGCCCTTGGGCGGGCAGCAGGTCGTGAACCGTGGGAATGTGCTCCTTGGGGATCACCACGACGTGGGTCGGCGCCACCGGCCGGATGTCCTCGAAGGCGACGATCTCTTCATCGCGGAAGACCTCCGTGGCTGGAATCTCGCGGGCAAAGATCTTGCAGAAAAGGCAGTCGTCGGCCATCGGCCAAGCTTACCCGCAGAGAAGACCGTCAGGGCTCGGCGCCAGCGGACGAACGGTGGCGAGCGACCCCAACGCCTGGTGGCGCGCGGGGGCGCGCACCGTGATGTAGTTGTCGCTCAATCCCCGCATCTGCTGCGGGAGGCGCCGGTCCCAGATCACCTCCAGGTCGCGGTCGATGAACCGAGCCTCGTAGGCTCGCCGTTGCGCGTCCGCCTGACGCTGCAATTGGTGACTGCGCTCGCGGCTCAGCGGGTCGTCCACCGGGAGACCGAGTCGCGGGGCCGACGTCCCTGCCCGTGGCGAATAGCGAAAGACATGCATGCCGCTAAGGCCTGCGTCCCGCGCCACGGCCTGGGTATCAACAAAGTCCTCGTCCGTCTCACCCGGAAAGCCGACGATGACATCGGCAGTGACGGCGAGGTCCGGCGATTGGCGGCGCAACGCGGCGACCACCTCGAGATAATCCCGGCGGCGATAGAGGCGCCCCATGCGTTTCAGGACGCGGTCGCTGCCGGACTGGAGCGGGATGTGCAGGTGCCGGCAAAAGCGCGGCGCGCCGGCCAGTTCGACCAGGTCGGGCGTGATGTCATTGGCGTTGATCGAGCTCAGGCGAAGCCGCGCCGGCGCGATGGCGTCCAGCAGCCGTTGCACGAAGGGTGCGAACCCCAGATTGCGGTCGCGGCCGAAGGCCCCGAGGTCGACGCCGGTCAACACGATCTCGCCGTAGCCCTCGGCCACGGCCTGCTGGGCGCGGTCGATCAACACCGCTTCCTCTTCGCTGCGGGAGACGCCGCGCGTCCGCCAAACGATGCAGTAGGTGCAGCGGTGATTGCAGCCATCCTGCACCTTGAGAAAGTAGCGCGACCGACTAAAGGTGGTCGATCCGCCGCCTGCCGCCGGCTCGAAGGTCGACGCGAGGTAATCGAAGATCTCGCGTTTACGCGCATTGGGGAAGGCGACATCGACGTCGGGCACCGCCGACACGCGCGGGTTCGGGTTGTCGACATGGCAGCCGGTCAAGACCAGGTGCGCCTTCGGGTGCCGGCGTCGCAGGCCGTGGACCAGGGTGCGCAGCTTTCGGTCCGCCTGCGCGGTCACGGTGCAGCTGTTGATGACGCAGATGTCGGCCTGCTCGTCGCTGTCCGACACCGTGAAACCGGCACGCGCCAGCCGGTCGCCCAGCTCGGCCATCTCCGCGAAGTTCACCTTGCAACCGAGCGTTTGGATGGAGACGTTCATTACCGTTGGACGAGGATAGCAGCGGCCACGATCGGCGCCAGGCGGGCGCGCAGGACGCGTGGACCGAGGTTGACCGCGACGGCGCCGCCGTCTTGCAGGCTGGCCAGCTCCTCCTCGGTCCAACCGCCTTCGGGGCCGACCGCGATGGTGTAGGCCGCCGAGCCATCGATGGCCTGCGCCAGTGGTAGCGAGGCGGACGGGTCGAGCGCGAGCAAGCGGCTGTCGCTTGCGTGGGCGAGGGCCGACGAGAGCGTGACCGGCCCGGTCACGGTCGGGATCACGCCGCGGTGACTCTGCTCGGCGGCGGACTCGACGATGGCCTCCCAACGGCTGAGGCGTCCGGCCGGGGGGCGGCCGATGGAACGCGCTGCCTGGACGGCGACAAACTGCCGGATGCCGACGGCGGTTCCCCCCTCGAGGACGGCGTCGAAATCGGGGTTGGGCAGCACCGCCTGCCAGAGCCTGATCGTGGTGGTTGGTTCTCCGCGAGCCGGCCGGTCCCCGAGCACACGGGCATCGATGCGCGCACCGTCCACCGCGGCAACCTCTACCTCATATTCGCGCCCGGCATAGACCGCGATGCCGTGCTCACCCGGGCGGACCCGCAGGACCCGGGCAAGGTGGTGTCCCTTTTTTCCGTCGATCTGGACCGATCCGCCCACGGCTGGGGTCGCCTCGACAAACGTCCAGAACATGCCGGCCTCATGCTATCGAGGCTTGCCGGCGACGGAAGCTCCAGCAGGCGACGTTGTATTCGCCAGCATGACCACGCCTCGCCACGGCTCGCTGCGGCTGCATCGTGCGACGCTCAAGGTAGCGGCGGTCTCGTTTTGGGGGCTGGCGACCATTGTGATGGCCAGTGACTATCTAGGAACCGGGCTGCGAGTCAATTACGCAACGGAATGGGTGATCACGGCGCTTGCCTGCGCGGCGGGCGTGGTGTGCTGGATGCTGCCATGGGCGGAGGTCCCCGCCCGATGGTTCGTCCCGGTGGTTTTTGCTGGGATCGCGATGCTGACCGTCGGTGTCTTCGCCACGGGTGGCACGCACTCGCATTTACCCGTGCTGTACCTGGTTATCGTCGTCTTCACCGCGTCGATTCTCGAATTCCAGACGGCTGTCGCCGTGCTGGTCACTGCGATCCTCGCGGCTGCCCTGCCGCTCGCGGTCTGGGGGTGGGACAGTTATTACGCCCGCTCCATGGTCTTGCTGGCGGCGTCGATGGTGATTTGTGCCTATGTCCCGGGCCTCGTGCGCAAGGCGTTGCGCGCGGAGAACCAGGTGGCTGAGCAGCGGCGTGAGGAGCTCGAACAGAGCTACCTGGCCACCGTCGCTGCGCTTGCGGCCGCCCTCGACGCCAAGGACCGTCATACCGAGGCGCACTCGCGTGAGACCGCCGCGCTCGCCAAGGCGGTCGGCCACCGCCTCGGACTCGAGGGAGAGACCTTGCGTTTTCTGGAGTACGGCGCGCTGCTCCATGACATCGGAAAGATCGGCGTGCCGGGCTACATCCTGCACAAACCCGGACCCCTCGATGACGAGGAGACGGCCGTCATGCGGGAGCATCCCGTAATCGGCGAACGGATCGTGGCCTCGGTCCCCTTCCTGGCGCGGATCCGACCGATCATTCGCGCCGAGCACGAGCGATGGGACGGCGGAGGCTACCCGGATCGGCTCGGCGGCGAGCGCATTCCAATCGAAGCCCGCATCATCCATGCCTGCGACGCGTTCCAGGCGATGGCCAGCGACCGGCCCTACCGACGGGCCCGGCCACGCGAGTGGATCATGGAGGAGATCCGAGCCCAGGCCGGCCGCCAGTTCGATCCTCAGGTCGCGCGGGCCTTGCTCGAGGTCATCGAATCCGGCGAGGTCGTGGTGGCGGGGACGGTCGAGAGCGCACTCCACGAAGATCGCAAGCTACCCCTGAACCACTCATGGACCCAGCACCTGGATGCGGTCCAGCAGCTCGGTCGGCAGCTGGCGACCGTGGTCAGCGTACCCGAGATCTGCGACACCATCGGGCGCACCATCACGACCCTGCTGCCCTATGACCAGTGCCGAGTCTACCTGCTCGAAGATGATGGCCGCACGCTCCGACCGGTGTACTTCAGCGATACGCAACGTCCGGAGTACGACGGCGTCACCGCCGAAACGCTGGCCGTCCAGGTCGGAGAGGGCATCACCGGCTGGGTCGCCGAGACCAAGCAGGGGGCGCTCGTCGGTGATACCGTGCGGCATCCGAAGGCGATGCATGTCCCGGGCACGTCGGAGACCGACGAATCGATGCTGGCGCTCCCCGTGATCTTCGAGGACAACCTGATCGGCGTCATCGTCACCGCCAAGCTCGGCTTGCATCAGTACAACGGCGACCACCTGCGATTGATGACGATCCTCGCCAACCAGGCCGCCGTCTCCATCTTCAATGCCCGGCTGATCGAGCGGCTGGCGGCGACCGCGCGGACTGACCCGCTGACGGGACTGGCGAACCGCCGCGCGTTCGAGCGCGAGCTGGAGCGGCGGCTCGCGGCAGGGTCGCCGGAGCCGTTCTGCGTGATCATGCTTGACGTCGATGGGCTGAAGCAGGTCAACGATGCCCGCGGTCACGCGGCCGGTGATGCGGTGCTGAAGCGGGTGGCGTCGGTGCTCTCCTCCAACCTGCGCTCGGTCGATGTCGTCACCCGCTGGGGTGGCGATGAGTTCGTTCTGCTGATGCCCGGGACCGACCAGGTGGGCGCGATCTCGCTCGCGCGTCGCGTCGGCGGGACGCTCCGTGGCCCCGACGGCCCCTCAGGTCCGATCTCCGTATCGATCGGGACGGCATCCTTTCCTGTCGACGGGACGACGGCGGTCGCCCTGATGGGCGCGGCCGACCGCTCGATGTACGTCGACAAGCGGCAGCGGGCCGCCTGACCGTTAGGCGGATTCCGAGCGGGCCCAGTCCTCGACGTTTTCCGTCAGCGACGTCAGGGCAGCGTTGGCGCGCACCACGTAGTCCATCACGTTTGCCGTCAATCCGCGGCTGACCATCTCCTCGGCCCGATGGTCCGAGAGGATGATGACCGGCACGTCTCTGGTTGGCCCGCCGTCGCGCAAGGCGCGAAGCATCTCGATGCCGTCCTGCTCCCTTCGGCGGATATCGAGATAGACGAGGTCGGGCCGCACGGTGGTGCTCGCATCGATCAGCTGCTGCCGGCCCGAGACGATGGTGACCTGGTAGCCATCAAGCTCGAGCTTCAACTTGTACATCTCCGCCACCGCCGGATCGTCTTGGACGAAGAGCACGCGAATCGTGTCGTCGACCGGATGCGTGACTCGCGCCATGGTCGCCCCCTTCCTCGAGCTCAACCCGAGGCCTGGAAATCGCTGCCACCCTCACCACACACTATCGGCGTGGCTGGCCAGGATGTCAATGTCCTCTGAAGTGCTACTCCGCCTGATACGGTTGGCGAACTTCCTCGGGCAGCTCGTACCAACTCATTCGGTCGCCGACCTTCGCACGGAGTCGCCACTTCAGTGACTTGGGGTGCGCTTCGGTGCGCGCCCAGAGTTCATCGAGCCGCTGATTGACCGTGTCCGCGGCGACGGGGAGTTGTTTAGCCGTATCCCGGATCCGCGCCGTGTTCAGCTGCATCGTTCGGTGCAAACCCCAGTCCTCCGACAGGAGCCGAGCCAGATAGGTGCCGTTGATGGCGTCGTCGTCGTGATCCGCGATCGGGTGGTCGAGCAGCAGCGCGATGGAATCGACGAGGTCTTTCATGTTGACCTCGAAGACCTGTAGCTTGCTGAGCAGGAGATCGGCCGGGGTAAGGCAGGGGTCATCGCCGCCAAGGCGGTCGGCCAGCTCGATGACGTGGCACATCCGCATACGGTCGATGAAGATATCGATCTGCCGGCCGTTCACCGGGTCCAGATAGAGGAGCCGCTGGTGGCCGTTGAGCGTATTGAATCGCCGGTCGCCCTGGTAGCCGAGTGACTCGAACAACTTCTCGGCCGCCTGGCGCTGCTTGGAGGCTGCGACGAAATCGAGGTCGCCGTACTTCCGCTTCAGGGGCGCCTCGCGCGCGCTGCGCGAATGGAGGTTGACGGCCGCACCCCCCACCAGCTTGACCGGGACCTTCAGGGCACGGGCGGCCGCGGTGATCCGCTCGGCTTCGGCGATGACGTCCGCCACTGGCAAGTTGGTTCCCGTCACCGCCACCTAGGTCTCCCTGACGTCGACGATGATTGTCTTCAGGTCGGTCATC
>Ga0209160_1003517_pt1 | contig 12735 bp, 17 predicted proteins | sample GraSoiAngelo_153_FD_186167 | JGI IMG/M metagenome (GOLD analysis project Ga0209160, IMG submission 186167) | Grasslands soil microbial communities from the Angelo Coastal Reserve, California, USA - 14_1009_12_40cm (SPAdes) (version 2) | ecosystem: Environmental > Terrestrial > Soil > Grasslands ...
CTGACGATTGATTGGGAGCGCAGCCGCCTGTCCCATCACCTCCGCCGAATGGAGAGGCGGAAGCTGATCCGGCGGGACGACTGCGCTACCGACAGCCGCGGAGCTGAGGTCTCGCTGACCGCCGAGGGCGCGCGCGTCTTCCGGCGCTCGACCGCACCGCACATGAGGTCGATCAAGAGGCATTTCGCCGATGCGCTGACGCCTGAGCAATTCGCGGCGCTCGCCGATGTCCTGCGGTCGCTGCAAAACCATCTCCATCCATACCTGGTGGCACGAGCCGGGGACGATCAAAAGTGAGCCGCTCAGTGATCCCGGCGGCGGTGCAGCGGATGGCCGTCCTCGGAGCGGGCCACGTTGGTCCTGTCATCGCAAGGCTCGCGCTCGACGCCGGGTTCGAAGTGGCGATCGCCGCCTCTGGGAGCCCAGAAAACCTCGAGCTCATCACTCAGGTCGTGATGCCAGGCGTGGAGGCACGCTGGGCTGCGGATGCCGTCGCGGCTTCAGACGTGGTGGTGCTGGCGATACCGCTCCACAGATTCCCGGCGCTTGACCCCGCTCAGTTGTCCGGCAAGCTCGTCGTCGACGCCATGAACTACTGGGCGCCCGCGGATGGAGTCGTGCCGATGTTTCAGGGTCAAGAGCTGTCGAGCAGCGAGATCGTGCAGCGCCGGCTTTCTCGATCAACGGTGATCAAGTCCCTCAACCACATCGCCTATCAAGACCTGGAAAACGGCCGCCGACCGGTGGGCTCACCCGACCGACATGCCATCGGCGTTGCCGGAGACGATCCCGGTGCGGTGAAGCTCGTCGGAGAGATCATCGACCGCCTCGGCTACGACCCGGTCTTGCTGGAAAGCCTGGGCGCAGGGCGGGTTCTGCAGCCGGGCGGACCGGTGTTCGGCGCGGTTCTTATCAGGTCCGAGTTCGAGCGCGCCATCGACACGACGGCGGTGCAGGCATGAAGACCTTTCCTCTCGTGCTCGGATTGGACACGTTCGGCGATCACGAGCACGACGCCGCAGACCGTCCGCTTTCGCACGCGCAGACCATTCGCAACGTCGTCGAGGAAGGCGTTCTCGCCGAGCAGGTGGGTGTCGACTTCTTCGGCATCGGCGAGCACCACACTGACGACTTCCCGATGCCTGCGGCTGACGTGGTGCTGGCCGCAATCGCGGCGCGCACGAAGCGCATCCATGTCGGGTCGGCGGTGACAGTGCTGAGCTCGGACGATCCGGTGAGGGTGTTCCAACGCTTCTCCACCCTCAACGCCATCTCGAACGGGCGCGCCGAAGTCATCCTGGGTCGAGGATCGAGCATCGACTCGTTCCCGCTCTTCGGCTATGACCTCGCCGACTACGAGGACCTCTTCGAGGAGAAGGTCAACCTGTTCGCGGAGCTCCGGAAGGGCGGACCGGTCACCTGGCAGGGCAACCTGCGGCCCTCTCTCCACAACCAGGATGTCGTGCCGTTTGCCGAGGCCGGCGCGTTCCCGGCGTGGATCGGTGTGGGCGGAAGCCCGCAGTCGGTCGTGCGCGCCGCGCGCTACGGTTTCTCGCTGATGCTCGCGATCATCGGCGGGTCGCCCGCGCGCTTCCGGCCTTTCTCGCAGCTCTTCCTGCAGGCGCTGGAGAAGTTCGGCCGGGATCCGCTGCCGGTCGGCGTTCACTCGCCGGGCCACGTCGCGGATACCGATGAGAAGGCTCTTGAAGAGTTCTGGCCGCGCTGGCTGAACATCATCACCAAGATGAGCAAGGTCCGCGGATTCGCGATTCCGACCATGGAATCGTTCAAGTTCGAGGTCGGGCCGCGGGGCGCGCTCTTCATCGGATCTCCGGAGACGGTCGCTCAGAAGATCGCGGCCAACCTCACCATCCTGGGCGCCAACCGTTTCGATCTCAAATTCGGCATGCCTGGCCTGTCGCCAGATTCGGTGATGAAAAACGTCGAGCTCTACGGCACGAAGGTGATCCCTCGGGTGCGAGAGCTCCTAGCCGAATCGACGGGGCGGGACGCGCCGCAGAACCATCTCCAGCCGGATCTGATCACGCAGTCCGATGCGTGACGGCCCCGAAAACCATTCCCAGGAACATGCCGCCGCCGATCCCGATGAGTCCGCCGCCGGCCGCGGCCGCCAGGAGCACCCGCCAGTAACGTCTCGACACCGTGGTCCAAAACGCGTTCCGTGGTGGGGGCGCCGCGGGGGGCGTTTCTGGCGGGGCCAGCGATGAAGCCGGTTGGTGACGCCGAGTTTGATAGGGCAGCCAGCGCGCGCCCGGTGGAAGGTTGGCCGGCCAGACATCGAGCGCTTCCCGCACAGGTGGCGTCACGGCAGGACTCGGAACCACAAGAGGCTGACCAGAGCTCCGATCAGCACCAGGCTGATTCCCGAGATGAGGAGCGGAACCATCAGGTTGACCTGCTGGAACTGCCACCCGACCTGCGACGCGAGAGTGCTGTAGATAGTCTGCAGCTCCCCTGCCGCCTGGGCGTAGGTCGTGGTCGCCTGGTCAGGCCTAGTATGTCCGTCTTGAAAAAGTGGATCGGCTTTGACGAGCCTGCTAGTGGTTGGACTAGCCTCGCGTTAAGTTCCGCCGGAATCCTCGCCCTTGGGCTGGGAGTCACTTTGTTTACGCGAGGCATTCCAGGCTCATGCCGGGGTTCCGACGGCGCTTGTCTCTATCTCGCCGGCGTCTACCTCTCTCCGGTTGCTGCCATCGGGCTGATCGTTTTCATCGTTTTGGCTCCATTCCTATTCATAACCGGCTGGAGGATTGGCAGTCGCTACACCGAGTCATCCGACTCGGACCACAGCCACCATGTCATCTCACTGGTGCCGGATGGCCGGACGCTGGGCATGATCGGTCTTGTTACTGCGGCGCTGCTTGTGCTGGCCGCGGCAGGCCTCTCTATTGTTTTCCTGCTAGGTCTTAGAGGTCGAATTGTGTGAGGGTTCGCCTGGACCTTGGCGTTTGCTAGCCTCTGCTTGATGCCTTTCAAAAGCAAGGCACAGCGCCGAAAGTTCGCGCAGCTGCTTGTCGAGGGCAAGATCACCGAAGACCAGTACGAGGAGTGGAACCGCTCGACAGGCAAGAAGGTGTTGCCCGAGCGCCTCCATCCAAAGGCGTTGGCGAAGAAGACAACGTCGCGCAATACGACCGCCAAGAAACGAATCGAGAAGTAGGGTCCGCGTTGCGGCCGAAGGTCCAACTCCATAGAGTCGATCCTTCGCCACAGTCAGGCGCCGGACCAAGGTCACGAGGGGGCCCGGCTGACGGCCCGTCAACACATCCAGGATCGACGAGGGCAGTATTCCGCTGTGCGCACGATCGTCTTGGTCGAGGGGGTGACCGACGAGCTCGCTTTGACGCTGGCCGCCCGGCGATCGGGACGCGACCTCAAGGCCGAAGGCGTGTCCATTGTTCCGATCAACGGCGCGCACGCCATCAACCGGTTCTTGCGGCAGCTGGCTGCCGAGGAACCTGGAGCAAAGCTCGGCGGCCTTTATGACGAGGGCGAGGAGGAAGTCATCCGAGCGGCGCTGGAGCGGGCCGGCTTTGGTCCAAACCTTGATCGCAGCCGGCTGGAAGGGATTGGGTTCTTCGCTTGCGTCGCCGACCTGGAGGACGAGCTGATTCGGGCTGCCGGCGAAACCAACCTATCAAGGCTCATCGAGGTCGAAGGCGACGCGCAGCCATGGCGCACGTTCCGGAACCAGCACGCGTGGCGCGGACGCCCAGTAGATCAACAATTCCGCCGCTTCATCCGGAGCGTGTCGGAGCGCAACAGCCGATATATCCGGGCCATCGTCGAGACGATCGATCTCTCCCGGCTGCCTCGGCCGTTGCGACTGCTACTCGATTACGTTGAGCCCCGACGAGCTCGAGCGTAGAAATGCCGAAGCGAGCCGATTTGACCCGTGAACGAGTCGCGCCCACAATAGGCACCCATTGAGCGTGGGCACCGTTCGCGACGGCTACGTGACCATCTCCGGGCGCGGCCTCGACTGGGAGTCCGTTCCGATGCGACTGTTCCAGAAGGCCAAACGGCTGGGCACGTGGGACCCGCAGACCCTCGACTTCACGCGAGATGCCACTGACTGGGCGTCATTCAACGACACAGAGCGCGACTTCCTGCTCCGCACGCTGACTCTCTTTCAAGCGGGCGAGGAAGGCGTGACCACGGACCTTCTTCCTTTGATCATGGCCGTCGCCGACGAAGGCAGGATCGAAGAGGAGATCTACCTCACGTCATTCCTCTGGGAGGAGGCGAAGCACGTTGAGTTCTTCCGCCGCTGGCTCGACGAGATCGCGCTTGCGCCCGACGACCTCGAACGCTATCTGACCCCGAGCTACAGGAAGCTCTTCCTCGAAGAGCTTCCGACATCGCTGAGGGCGCTCAAGATCGATCGTTCGGCCGAAGCGCAGATCCGGGCGTCAGTGACCTACAACATGGTTATCGAGGGAGTCCTCGCGGAGACCGGCTACCACGGATTCCGGCAAGCTCTTGAAGCGAACCAGAAACTGTCCGGCCTTCTCGACGGCATACGGCTGATCTCGCGTGACGAGAGCCGTCACATCCGGTACGGCGTTTTCCTCCTGGACCGGCTGATCAACGAGTCGGCGGACGGCTGGGACGTGATGAACCGGCGCATGAACGAGCTGCTCGGCCCGGCGATGGCGGTGGTCAGTGAGTTTTGGGAGAGCTACGACGACGCGAACGCCCCGTTCGGTCAGCGAATGGAGACCTACCTCGAGTATGCCGCCTCGCAGTTCGATAAGCGCATGAAAGTGCTTGAGCGCGACCGCGGCAAGAGCATCGAGGACATCGTCAAGGCTTCGGTGGCGGACCTGGTCGAGGAAGAGGCACTAGGAGGCATCGGCTCCTGAGCAGCTCGACCGTGAATTCAATACTTGGTCCCACCTCTCACCCTCCCTCGTCCGGAGGGCGATAGAGGTGTTTCCTGGTACCACCTGAGCACGCGCATCGCGCGGAGCGTGTTCCACCGGCTTGGTCTGCCATCGCCCTCGTCCATCGCGAAATGCAGCCGGCCAGGATGGAGATTCTCGAGGGGCCAGCGACCGTCGGCATCCCGCTTGGACTCGACCAGGTCGATCGCCTCGGCCATCCGCTTGTCCGGAGGAACGCTGGCGGCGCGCAGGTAGTCGAGACCTCGGAGCACGTCGTAGTGCCAGTACGTCGGGTAGGAGAACCGCATGAAAGCCGGGTCGATGAGCTCACCGCTCGACAGCCTGCGCAGCATGCGGCGTTCGAGTAGGTACTCCTGGCCGCGGAGGCGGGCAGCCCGCACTTCGGGCGAGTCGGGCATGACTCGCTCGTACTCCAGCAGGCCATCGAGCACGTCGATCGTCGAGTGGAATGACCCCCGCGTCGACCCGCTCTCCTGCTCGCAGTTCCACCCGCCATCGCTCATCTGCTCACCGAGCAGCCGATCGACGATGCCGTGGACGTGCTGGCCAAAGTAGGCTCCGAGCGCCGCGACCTTGCCGTTGATGCAAGGCTCAACCTCGCCCGCGAAGAAGGGCTCGCCATCGTGCTCCCATGCAACCTGATCGTGGACCCGGCGGATCGCCTCGCGGGCTTGCGCGCAGTCGGGATCGAGTCCGAAGGCGCGCAACAGCATCAAGCTCCAGGCGGTCGAGGTCCATTCTGGAAAGAGCGTGCCTTGCCTCGAGGGTGGCAGGGACTGCCACCAGCTGATCGCCTCAGCCGAGGTCAGCCTGGCGGGAATGCTTTTGTCCCAGTGGCCATCGTGCCGCTGGAGAGTCAGCAACCGCGCGCCCCAACCCTCTGTGGCGACGCGGGCCCGTTCGGCCGCGACTTCATCGTCGGGCGCATCGATCAGGTCACGCATCACCTGCCAGCGAATCGCCGGGTCGGAGTCCAACAACCATTCAACGACGTCCACGGTCCACCTCATCTGCGGATGATTCCAGGTCGAGTGGCGGCGCGTCGAGTGTGCCGAACCGACTTGGTGCTTGTCGTCAACATCCACGTCGGTGCATCAGGCAAGGTTGAAATAGCAGGCCCTTCGCTTCGGGCTTTTCATTTTCGAGATACTTACTGCGACCCGGCGCTTACGCGTATCAGGGTTTTGGGTTGCGTTGACCCAGCGAACGCACTTCCAGCGCGCCATCCGCGTAATTGCGGTCTCAGGTCTTGGTCCTCTGAGGGGCAACATTTTCGCAGGCTTACGACCGACTGGTGCTTACCCTCTGCGGATACAAGAGCGAGGTGCAAGCTGGTGATCCTCCCCAAGATCCGGGATCCGCGGTTCATCACCGTGCGTCGCGGCGGCAGCCTCCAAGACGACGATCACCGCCTTCTGGCAATCTGGGCGGCTGACTGCGCGCAGCACGTGCTGCATCACTTCGAGCAGGTGCGGCCGAAGGACGAACGTCCACGTCGGGCGATCGACCTCGGGCGTGCCTGGGCGCGGGGTGAGATCACGTGGGGAGAGGCCCGCACGGCGGCCGGCCATGCAAACGCCGCGGCCAGAGACCTGAGTGGGGCAGCACGGCATGCCGCGTACGCTGCCGGCCAAGCCGCGGCGGTGGGCCATGTGGCGGCCCACGAGCTCGGTGCTGCGGCCTTCGCGATAAGGGCGGCGCGGGCGGCAGCGGCTGAAGACGAACGCGAGGCGGCTGGCCGCTTGGAGTGCCAATGGCAACGCGCTCAACTCCCCCACGAGATCCGAGAACTTGTGCTCGACGACCAGCGGCTGCGCAACGAGTTGTGCTGGTTTGCGTTCGACTGCTGACACTCGCTCCTGGCGGCCGCTACACCGTCAGGTCGGCTCGACTCGCAGCCGGCCGGTCGCGATCCGCTCCGTCGTGAACAACCAGTGACCCCCGGCGAGCGGCCGGGGGTCTCGAGTGAGATCTTTCGTTTCTGCCGCGACCTAGTTCCGGTGGAGGACGATCTGACCACTGATCAGAAGCTCATCGCATACGGGGGGGTTGGTTAGCTTTCCGGGGGTCAGGGTCCAGTGGCCCACCCCCGCGCCGCCGAAGCTTTGAATCGTAAAGATGGGATGCCCGCCACCGTGAAAGACAGTGCCGCCGTGGGTCCCGACGAGCGAGCCGTCGGTGACGTACAAGCTGATGTAGCCAGTTACGGCGTCCTGTGTCCAACGCCCCCCGCGATTGATGGTCGCGACCACCGTCACCCATTGGCTGCAGCAGCAGCCGGATGCGACGCAAGACCTCTCGCGATGTTCTGGTCCACTCAAATCGCCCGCGCTATTTGAGACCAATTTTGAAACCCTGGTGAGACTGGCTTTGAGACGGCTTTCCTCTGAGCATCAGCGCCGTTCCGGCCACAGGTTCTATGAGGTGACCAATGATGGTAAAACGGCTCCTTCGACTCGGCGCCCTGACTCCGGTCCTGTTGCTAGCGGTCCTTCCCGTCGCGGCATCCGCCGACTCCGGCCTGGCAGTCTCAGTGGGCGCACCCGCGACCCGTGCGTCGCTCGGCCTATTGGTGCCAGTATCGGTAACTTGCCCGGCACCCTCCTCGGACCCCACTATCAGCCAATCGCTATTTGGCACGCTCAAAGTTATCCAGGCGAACGGAAACTCGAATGTCGCTGTTGGCGTTGCGACGCTCGCCTCCGGCGGTAAGGGTGCGTTCGGATCTCCCCAGCCGGGAGTGGATCTCATCTGCGATGGGAGCTCGCACGCCTATCAGGCACTCGTTGTGCCGGATGTGCAAACTGATCCGTTTACAGCGGCCTTCACTGGCGGGCAGGCCACGGCCACTCTATCTCTGACCCTGTTCACCTTTACATGCCCGCCATGTTTGTCCCCCGACACCACGACAGTTACCACCGGACCCGTAGGGATCCACATCAAGGGCTGAAAGCACCCCAATACATCCCCGACATCCCAGGCGGGTCGCGACCAGCTGGTTGCAACCCTCCTGGGGCCTTCCCCTGATCCAAAGGTGGTCGGGGGCCCGGGACACTATTTGAACTCAGGCAGCGAATCAACAAGTGGCCAACTTAGGAAGTGGACGTCCGTCGCCGATCTCAGCTTCGATTGAGACGGACACCTTCGACAATGAGCGCCCTCAAAGCGGATTCTTTGATGGCGTCAGCCTCGTGGAAGTCGATGGCACGAACCGTCTTGCTCTCCAGACGCGTGTTGAAGAGGCCCTTCGGATCCTTCAGCTGGGCACCCTTTGGAAACGTCAGCCTCACCGCGTTCTTGAGGGCCTCGCCGATGCAGACGATGCCGTCGTGGGACCAGACGGGCACACCCTCAGGTCGGGAGGGCTTCTTCCACTTCACCTCTTCGATTACGCCCGGGTCGGCCCCCCTGATGAGAGCCCGCAGTTGGCTCAACCTCTCACCCCTCCAGCCGGCCATCCTGCGGACGATGTCATCGATCTGTTGGGACGCGGATGCGTCGCTCATGCCGACGCTTTGCCGCGGCTGCTTAGGACCCAGCGGACCGAAGGGCTCAGTTCCTTGTCCTTGCGGTGGATGCAGCCAAGCCAACAACACGGCCGCCGCTTCCCCTCCCGCAGCTCGGATTGCAATCGCTGGATGTGCTGGCTTCTCGTTTCGGCTTTCTTCGGCCATAGCACCCAACAGATCCACTCATTGCGGGCAAGAGGCGTGAGGTCTTGCCACGTCGCCAGAAGCTTTGGGTTGGCATTCAGGACGCGTCTCAAATCCATCGGGACTGTATGCACCACTCCGCCGGAGACCACCCTGAAACTCATCGATCGCCCATCCTAGCTCCGATTCGCACGAAGGCGGCCTTGGGGTCGGCTGAGCGCGGGGTCAGTCGATTCGCTGGGCCAGGGCCACGATGATTCCCTCCGGCCCGCGCACGTAGGCCTGGCGCCAGATGTCCTCGTATTGACCGATGCCGCCGACCAGGCCGTAACCGTCCGCAGCCAGCCGGTCGACAACCCCCTGGAGGTTTTCCACTTCGAAGCAAACGTTGCGCAACCCCAGCTCGTTGGACATGGCTTCGGGCGATCCCGGTTCGTGGCTGGGCCGGATGAAGCTCGACAGCTCCAGCCCGGTTCCTCCGTCGGGCGGCCGCAGCATGACGATCTCGGAACGGGAGTTCGGTATGCCAATGACGGTGTCGACGAACTCGCCTTCCATGAACATCCTGCCCTCAACCTCGAGACCTAGCCCGACGAAGAACGCCGTCGCGGCGTCGAGGTCCGCGACCGTGACGCCGACGTGGTCGAAGCGTCGAATACTCGGCACGGGTACCCTCCTCTGTTGGTCAATCCGGTCTGGTTCGCGTTGCTGCCTCTTGCCTACGACGTCCACGTTACGGGGTTGCCGCGGATGGCTAGGCATGACCGGTTACTGGGTAGATGTGGCTTGGCTGGCGAAGGCGGACGCTCCAGTTCGATGGATAGAGCCGCGCCCGTGGGCTACCGTTGAGGTTGCTGTATCTCTGAGCGCGGCACGAGTTTGATCGTCGTAGATCGCGCCTCTGGAGTCAGCACGCTGTTGAGGATGCTTCCGGCGTATTGGCGGTACTTGGCCCGGTAGGCAGCGTCAATTTCGTCCTCGATGCCGTGGTCGGCGTCGACAAATGTGACGTCTTGCTGAACACGACCGGCTCGTATCCGACCCTCGTGCCTTTCCTGGATACCCCGGAACCAATGACCACTGCGTCCCCTTACGGACCGAACGTATAGGTCCTCGCCGTGACGGACAGCCCACACAGTCACCGGCTTCCGCAGCTTACCGTCACTGCCAAGCGACGCAATCTGCACTTCTTCTGCTCTTCCCACGTTGTCGAGCTGGTCGCTCGTCCACTGTGTCATTGGTACCTCTCCTTGTTTCAATCCCCATCTCCGTTCAGAACTCGATCAGCGCAGAACGCTCCACATACTCTTTGAACACCGGACGCTTCATAGCGAATTCAGAAAGAGACTCGTGACATCAGTCGACGCCACGACACGCCTGCGGGGTGGTGACTCGTGGAGGCGCCCTGTAGCTGAGCGAACTTGACGAAGGAGCTGACTCCAGGCCGTACCGCCGGGACATGTAGATCAAGCCATCGAACCGGCAGCAGACGTTACGTATGTATGGTCGGCCGTGGTCGATGCGTCCTCGCAGGCCTTCTAACTTTGGCGCTGGTGACGACCCTGCTCGTGAGCTTAAATGGGTCGCGCATCGACGTGCAGGCCGCAGCCAGCGTCGTCTCTCCACCCTGGAGCCCCGGTGGAACATTGGGATTCCCGATTTACTACGACTACTCCAACAACCAACCCGGTGAATATGGGATCGACGTCCCGCTGGTCGCTGGAACCGTAATCCACGCCCCGGAGGCAGGCTCGGTGCAATATCGCGCCTGTCGGTCATGCAAGGATTGTTGGAGCCCTGGCTACATCGTGGAGCAGCTCGACCGGAGGCCTGCGGTCGTCCAGTTTGGACACGTGCGCGCGTTGTCCCGGTACACCGACGGTCGATTCCATCACGTCAATGCCGGCGACCCGATCGGCTTGGTGCAGGTTGGTTTCGCCCCCAAGACTGGCGCGCCTTGTGGTGGCGCTCACGTGGAGTTCATGTACAACTCGTGGGGCAACCTCTCGAGGCAGAACTATTACCTTCCCCCCAAACCTCTCTATCTGCCGACACCCGGGTGTCCTATTTCTAAAGGCACGATTCCGTCCGGAGGGGTGGGCTTTGATCCTTGCTACGTCCTCTATTCGTACATGACCGGCCATGTGCCGATCGGACCCCGCCGGTCGCTTTCGATGATCTCGGGGACATCTGGCTACGTCGGCACCGGAAGTGGTCAGGTCATCCCATTCGGCGGCGCCACCATCACCGGCCAGGGGGCATCGCCCCTATGGGGCGCCGATTACGGGCGTGGTGTCGCCACCTGCTCAGGTTTCGATGACTACGGTTACGAGCTCGACCTCCATGGTGGAGTCCACGCGCTGGGCACCGCGCCTCCCGTCACGATCACCGCCTCCTGGCCGAAATCGGACATGGCGCGAGGCCTGGTTCTGCGCCCCGATTGCCAGTCTGGTTACGTGCTCGACGGCTGGGGCGGGCTGCACCCTTTTTACAGCGCGGCCGTTGGGCCGACATTGGACACAAACCCGCACGTCACCGGCTTCTGGCCCAATATGGATATTGCGCGGTCCGTCGACTACGTCGGCGAGATCAACGGCGTCGACTCAGGTTACGTGCTCGATGGCCACGGCGGCGTGCACGAATGGGGCGATGCCGCGCCCTTGTCAAGCTCGGAATATCCGTACTGGCCCGACCTGGACATGGCGAGGACGATCATTCCGTACATGCTCGATCCAAATGGCGCGGGGTACGTGTTGGACGCCTGGGGCGGAGTGCACCCTATTGGCAGCGCTCCGAGAGTTGTGTCCACATCGTGGTACTGGGAGGTGGATATCGCTCGAGGAATGGCGCTCTCGCCTGGGTCAACCACTGGTTACTACGTGGATTCCTTAGGCAGCGTGCAGACCTTCAGCATCTCGGCGCCGTCCTAGGCGCGGCATCCGAACGCTGACTCTGAGCATGTTGAGCCAGCCACGTGACCCGGCTGAGGCGCTGCAGTCGCTTCGCTCTTGGGTCAAGCAAGCCGAGATCGATGGCGGCCTGCGTCCCGGCTTGACCGCCGACGAACGTCAGTGCCTCACTGAGCTCGAGAGGGAGAACCGGGAGCTGCGGCGGGCCAACGAGATCCTCAAGTCGGCCTCGGCTTTTTTCGCGCGGGAGCTCGACCCGCGACCGCCACATTCGTGAAATGCGTCGAGGCCCACAAGGCGACCTACGGGGTCGATCCGATCTGCCAAACGTTGGAGATCGCCCGTCCACTTACTACTGTTCATAGCGAAGCTGCACGCTGCGCGAGTCAGACGCGAGGGTGCACTTCGAGGGGTCGAGGCCTCGCGCCTCGGCTAATCTCCTTAGGAATTCGACTGACTGGCGCGTTGCCTCGCGCCGTCTAGCTGAGTTGTGAGAGGCAATAGCATTTTGCGTTGCGGCCTCAAGCCGCTCCAATTCAGTCTGCTCATTTGTCGGCAACTTGATAGTTCGGAACCGCGGCATGGCGAAAGACTATCGCTGTTGGTAATCACGGTTCGAAACTTCTGATCCGGCCTTCTTGCTGGTCCAGAAATCGGTCAATCTTCGGCCGAATTACTACATGAAGTACTACAGGCCGAATTACTACATGAAGTACTACACGCCGCTATTGGCGCATCGGCGGCTGCATTGGCCGACCGTCGATCGCCCCGACCAAATGCCAGCGGCCACGTACTTATAGGAAGACGCGCGAGGCCTCGCACTCCCCACGGTTTTGACGTTCGACAAATTCAAGCGGCGGCCGATGGCGATTTTCCTTTCAAGACAACGTGGCTCCTTTCAAGCCGCCTGCAGGGCGGCGCCCTCGGCAAGCGCGATCAACTCATCCACGGACCACTGGTCATAGGCATGGGTCCCGTATTTCGCCGCTTTGATCCGCCCGGACGGCGCGATTAGAAAGTCGCCCGGGAGGCCGAACGGGCCTCCCGCAAGCCGGAAGCCAAGATGGCCATGCGCGATCCCGCGTATGGCGGCGCCCAGGGACTTGAGGCTAATGAACCCAAGCGACGATTTCACGCCAAATTCTTTGTAGAGGGCCTTCTTCGGATCGCCAACCAGCACGAATGGAACATCCTTCTGGTACGACCGGATCGACTTAGCGGAGGAGTGAAAGACGATCACCTCTT
>Ga0209160_1003518_pt1 | contig 12735 bp, 11 predicted proteins | sample GraSoiAngelo_153_FD_186167 | JGI IMG/M metagenome (GOLD analysis project Ga0209160, IMG submission 186167) | Grasslands soil microbial communities from the Angelo Coastal Reserve, California, USA - 14_1009_12_40cm (SPAdes) (version 2) | ecosystem: Environmental > Terrestrial > Soil > Grasslands ...
CCTGCACGCCCACCACCGCAGAATGGATCGGTGTCGGAGACCCCACGCGCCCCGCGCTTATTCCCTGGGGAATAATCCCGCTGCCCACGGAGTCCTTACTCGAAGGCGTACCGCGACATTTAGAGGACCGGTTGGAGCCGAGCGAGCTGGAGCGATTCGAAGCGATGGTGTTGCCGCACCTGGACGCCGCCTACACGCTGGCGCGCTACCTCACGCGCAACGACCACGACGCGCAGGACATCGTGCAGGACGCTTATCTGCGCGCGCTCAAGTATTTCAGTGGATTCCGGGGAGGCGACGGTGGCGAGGGGCGCGCCTGGCTGCTGGCGATCGTCCGCAACACCGCGCACACCTGGGGGCGCCGGCACCGCGCCGACGCGCTCACGACCGAGTTCGACGAGGAGCAGCACAGCGATGTGGTGGCGGAGTACCATCCGGCGGCGGCGCTCGAGCGGGACAGCGCGCGCGAGACTCTGCACGGGGCGCTCGATCGCCTGCCACCCGAATTCCGGGAGGTGATCGTGTTGCGCGAGCTCGAGGGGTTGTCCTACAAGGAGATCGGCGACGTGACGGGCGTTCCCATCGGCACCGTCATGTCGCGCCTGTCGCGCGCGCGCCTACGGCTCCAAGAGGCGTTATGTGCCGGAAAGAAAGGAGAGTAAGGTGACGCACCGCGAGCTGGAGCTGCAACTCGATGCCTACGTGGATGGCGAGCTCGAGTCGGAGGACGCGAGCGATCTCGAGGCGCACCTGAAGGCATGCGATGACTGCGCCCGCCTCCACGAGGCCCGCGTCACGCTCAGCGCCGCGATCCGGGAGCAAGTCCCCACGTTGCGTGCGCCGGACGCGCTGCGTAGTCGCGTACGCGCGACGCTGCGCGACGCTGCGGGAGCAAAGCGCTCGCGACGCGTGGTGTCACCTGTCGCCGCGCGCTGGCTGGCGCTCGCGGCGTCGCTGGCGGTGGTCGCGGTCGGGGGCTGGCGGCTCGGGCTGAGCCGTGCGGGCGAGGACGCGCTCGCCGGGCAGGTGCTGGCGAGTCACGTCCGCTCGCTCATGCCGGGCCACCTCACCGACGTAATCTCCTCGGATCAACACACGGTGAAACCGTGGTTCAACGGCAAGCTCGACTTCTCGCCCCCGGTGTACGACTTCGCCGGGCGCGGGTTCCCCCTCACCGGCGGGCGGCTCGACTACGTGGGCGGACGGCCGGTCGCGGCGCTCGTGTACGGGCGGCGCCAGCACCTGATCAACGTGTTCCTCTGGCCCGCGACACGAGGGTCGGTGGGCGGCCCCCGCCCCGTGGCCACGCGGCAGGGCTATCACCTGCTGCAGTGGACGACGCCCGAGTACGCCTACTGGGTCGTCTCCGATTTGGGAATGGCGGAGCTGCACGATTTCGCGCAGCTGGTGCAACAGGCGGATTCGGCGGCCACGCGACCAGCCGCTGCGCGCCCTCTCCCTTGAGCCAGTGTTCGATGACTAGCTAACCATTCCGGCGCCACCGGCGTGCGACCTCGACGCCGGAGATGCACGCCGAGAGCCACAACACTCCTGCGGCGTACCCACCCACCACATCACTGAAATAGTGCACGCCGAGGTACAGCCGACTGAACCCGATGGCGATGATCAACAGGGCGGCACCGAGCACCACGGCGATTTGCGCGCTCCGATGGTGGATCCAGAGAAGCGTGAGCACGTAGGCGAGCATACCGTACCCGATGAGCGAGGCCATCGCGTGGCCGCTCGGAAAGCTCCAACTGAAATGCTGGAGGAACGCGGCGGCACCGGGCGGCCGCGGGCGGCGAATCACGAGCTTGAGCACCACATCGAGCAGGCCGCCGCCGGCGAACGCCGCGAGCCAGCCGGCCAGCAGAATCCACTCACGGCGGGCCGCGAGCACGAGGCCGACCGCGAGCGCCAAGATGGTCAGCGTCACCGCCGCGCCGAGGGAGCTGATCGTATTGAATACCGCGTACCCGGTGGGTGTGGCTCGTGCGTGCAGCCAATCGAGCAGCGCTACGTCCAATTGGGTGAGCGGGTCATGATGGATCACGTCTTCGGTGACCGCCGCAAACAGCCATAACCCCGCGAGACTGATTGCCAACCCGATCGTGAGGTGCAGCCCGAGGTATTCACCGCGCGCAAAGCGCGCGGCTGCGAACGTCCACCAGTGCTGCGTGCGTGCGACGAGGCTGGTGCGGTTTCTCTCGAACCACCGCCACCCGAGCACGAGCGCCACCACCAGCGCGACGAGGAGGGCCCCCGCAAGGCTGGCCTGACCTATGTAATGCTCGAGCCGTGGCAGGTTGCGGCCGAACACGTAGCCAAGCGCGCCAAAAGCCGTGGCCCAACACACTGCGCCGAGCGCGTTGTAGAGCATGAAACGGCCGTACGGCATCCGTGCCGCTCCCGCCAGCACGGCGGTCCAGGTGCGCAGCAGCGCGACGAAGCGGCCAATGAAGACGGTCGGGGGGCCGTGCCGCGCAAAGAAGTGACGCGCGCGCTCGAGGTGCGCTTCGTTGAGATGAAGGAAGCGCCCATAGCGCCGCACCAACGCGATGCCGCCTGTTCGCCCGATCCAGTAGCCGCCGTTGTCGCCGATCACGGCCGCAGCGACGGCGGTCGCCACGACCCCGTAGATCGAGAGATGTCCCAGCGCGGCGAAGGCGGCCGCCGTGACCAGGGCGGTCTCGCCCGGGAGTGGGAGTCCGAGGCTCTCGAGGCCGACCAGGAAAAAGAGTACGACGTAGCCGTAGGAAGCAACGAGCCCGGATACAGTCCCCTGCATGGTGCAACATTAGTCACCTGCGAATTCTTTGCGCAACGCGGGTGCGACCCTGGTGCCGAGCGCTTCGATGGCTTGCATGAGCTTCGCATGAGGTAACGAAGCCGCGTTCATTTGGAAGGTGATGCGGGAGATCAGCCGGTTGAGGCGCTGTTCGCTCTCACGCAGCGCCTCGTCCGTCCGCTTCTGGTCATCGATGTCGATGTCCACGCCGTACCAGCCGATCTCCTGGCTCATGGGATCGCGGACCCGTACGGCGGAGGCGCGAAACCACCGGTAGGTGCCGTCGAATCGCCGAACCCGGTGCTCGACGACATATGGGTCGCCGGTTGCGACGGAGTGAGCTGCCGCTTTCCGCGTGTCGGAGACGTCGTCGGGGTGCAGCACTTCAGTACGCCCGAAGCTCGTCACGCCCGCAACGCGATCGAAATCCTCGATGCGTTTGCCGGTGTATTCCAGAAATCGTTGATTCAGGTATCGCAGCTTCCCATCCTGACCCGCCGACCAGGCAAATCCCGGCATGTGCTCGACGATCAGCCGAGCTTCGCAGTCGCTGTGATGGATTGACTCAGAAGACGCTTTCATGGCGAGAGCTATCAGCCTCGAATTTGCAGCGGGCCCACGCCGGCATCCTGCCAGAGTGGGGCAACGCCGACTAACGCACAATAATAGAAAGGTGTTATAGAGAGACCCTTGGGAAGACCCGCGTTCTCAGCCCCGGGCGTTCTTCTTCACTTTCTTCCCGCCGCGGTGGGTGAGCCCCAGTTGGTCCGCTGCGTCCTCGCCGCGATCCGCCAGGTCCGCTCTCAGGCCGGCATCCGAGAGATCGAGCGGGTGCGAGTGTTCCTTGTCGTGCTTGGCGATCGCGTGCAGCCGGTCCACGACCGCCGCATCGCGCACCTCGATCGCGAGCTCGCGCCGGCTGTCGAAGCTCCCCGGCGCGAGGTTGATCGACCCGACGATCGCGCTGACCCCATCGGCGAGCAGCATCTTTCCGTGGAGTTTCAGCCCTTTGAGTTTGTGGATTTTGACCCCGACGTCGTCCAGAATCCGCAGGCCGCCAACCCCCTCGACCAACTGATCCTTCTTCAACGAATGCGGCGGGCGCGCCATCACGTGCACCTTGACGCCGCGCCGGGCCGCCCGAACGAGCCGCTCGAGGATCACGGAATCCTGGTACCGCTCGTTCTGGACGAACAGCGTGTGCTTCGCTTCGTCGATGAAATGCGCGATGCGGTCCCGTCCATTGATGGGACACCAGAGCAGATGCACGGCGGCGCCCGGATCGAAGGGCTCCCGATGCCAGTCCGCCTCGAAGCACGCTACGATCTCAGCGACCTCGTGCCGGTGATCCGTGACGACCGCGTAGTCACGGGTCCGGGTCAGGTTCTTCGTCTCCCAGTTGAGTGACTTGACGAACGCCGTCGAGTCGTCGACGACCATCGACTTCTCGTGCGTGAGGGCGAGGGCCGGGTTGCTGTCGATGACGTCGACACCCGCGCGCGCGAGCTGCTGGCGCGTGTCCTCGTTCTCTTCCTCGCCGCTGCGGCGCGCCGGGTTGAGCATCACGCGGACGTGCACACCGCGGCGCTGGGCGGCGATGACGGCGCCGATCAGGGCCGGATCGGAGAAGACGAACATCTTGATGCGGAGCGATTTCCTCGCCTGGCCGATCGCGTCGAGGATCGGCGTAGCGGCATCATCCGGCAGGACGATCAGCGAACGAGACGCCATCGAGACTCCTGGGCTTGTCGGGGTGTAGGAGGCTGCAACGCGACGAAATGCGTCACGTGCTCCCGGCCGGTGTAGAACGTGCGGAGCGCGTCCTCCACCTCGCGGTCCGATTGGGTGGTGCGACCGTGCTGCCGCAGATGCTCCGCCCACGATTCGACCAGATAACATTCGACACAGCGGTGCGGGTTCGCCGCGTCCACAAACAGCTCCCAGAACACGGCTCCGTCCCGCCGGCGAATGGGTCTCACCAGACGACGCAGCGCCGCGGCGAACCTGGCGCGCTGCGACGGCTCAAGCGTGTATTCGACGGTGACCAGCACCGGCCCCGCCTCGGCCGCGAGGGCTTCCGCCACCACGGGGTCGTCCCAGATGCGGGCCGGGTCCAAATTCATGCTTTCGGCGGCGGCCAGGCGATATCGAGGGATCAGACCGAGTCCCACGAGCAGGCCGACGCCGGCCGCCGTCAGCGCAAATGTAATACCGGCCTGGTTCGCCACGACGCCCCACAACAATGCGCCGACTGCGAACGACCCGAACAACGTGAGGGTCGAGACCGCGAGCGCGCGACCCCGTACCCACTCGGCCGCCCCGCGCTGCGCCGCGAGAATCAGGCTCGACAGCACGATCATCCAGCCGATGCCGGCGACGAGCATCGCGCCGAGCAGCATGCCGAAGTGGGTGACCCAAGCGAGCGCGAGACATCCGACGGCGAACACCACGGTTGCCACCGCCGTGATCGCGTCCGTCGACTGGCGCCTGCGCCATCCGGGTAAGACCGCAGCCCCCAGCAGGCCCCCCAGGCCGAGACAACCGACGAGGGCTCCATACGCTACCGGGCCGCGTCCCAACGATGTCTTTGCGACCAGCGGCAGTAGTGCCCAGAGCGCGCTGGCGAACAGCACGAAGGCCGCGGTACGGACGATGACCGCACGCAGCGCCGGCGTGTACCGGACATACCTGATGCCGGCGCGCACGGCGGACGCCATACGCTCCGCCGGCAGCGTGGCCCGGTGCGTTTCGCGCCGCCACCGCCACAGCACGAAGAACACGCCCAGCACCGAGGCGGCATTGATGAGAAACACCGGCCCCGGTCCGCCCGCGACAATGATCACCCCCGCGATGGCCGGTCCAACGGCGCGGGCCACATTGATCGCGACGGTCCCCAGCCCCACGCTCGCCGGTAGCTCGTCCCGGGGCACGACCTCGGGAATCATCGCCTGCCACGCGGGGATGTCGACCGCGCTCCCCGCGCCGATGGCGAGCGTGATCACGAGGAGCATCCACGGCTGGATCATACCCGTCACCGTCAGCACACCCAGCATCGCAGCCATCAGGAACAGCCACACCTGAGTCGCGAGCAGGATGCGTCGCCGGTCCAGGATGTCGGCCAGGGCACCCCCGGGAAGGGCCAGCAAGAATAGCGGGAGGGTGGTGGCGGCCTGCACCAGGGATACCATCAGCGGGGATGGGGCGAGCAACGTCATCAACCAGGCGGCCGCGGAATCATGCATCCACGTGCCGATGCTCGACACCACATCAGAGATCCACAGCGCGCGGAATAACGGCCGCCGCAATGGGGCCCAGGCACCCTTCGGAGTCGCGGTCATCCGGGGCTCGTGAAAAAGCCCTTCCTCCTCGAAGTAGGGAGGAAGGGCTGGTCGTTTCCGAGAATGACTCGAGCCGGGGAACGGCTCAGCATCGCTTCACTGGAGCCGCCCTTTGTCAACCGCTGGCTTTCCCCCGACCGTGATGGAGGCGCCTCCCAGCTGGGCCGCAAACTGGAAGTCGGCGTTGTTATCTCCTCCCGAGAACACGTCGTTACCAATCACAACCGTCACTGCTCCAGCTTGCGGCCACACGATGGCACCGGTGGCGAGCGGGAAGTCGACGGCGGGATTGAGCCCGATGTCGATCACGCCGAACCGTTCTTTGCCCGGACCTGCCGCGTCATACGTGGCCTTGAGGGGCTCCAGCCCCGACTTCGCGGTCATGCTCGTCAGCTTGCCCTGACTGAATACGAGGCTGAGGCCCCGGATCACCTTACCGCGCCACAGCGCCTTGTCGATCACGATCTTGCCTTCCGCACTGCCCGGCACCGTGGCAAGCTGAAACTCGCCAGCGGGGAGCCAGGTAAACAGGGCAGCGCCGCCCTGCGTGGCTTGCGCCTGCGTCAGAACTCCACTGCTGATCGTCGGCGTCCGGCCGGTCACGTCAAACGTCAGGCTGGTCCCGTTCGGATGGGTGAGCTGTGCGCTACCACCGCTCGCGAACACGCTACGCAGCCGCTCCCCAGCCGCCTGCATCTGCTCCGGTTGCAGCGCGACCGCCTTCCAGAAGCCCGAAGCGAGTCGCGTCTGGGTGATTCCGAGCCGCTTCGCGAGCGTCGCGGTCGGATAGAGGCCGTTCCCCAGGTTGACGAAATGCACGTCGCGCTTGAGGAACGCTTCATTCACCGGCGCACCGGCCTTCGCCCGGGCCGCGATCCTCTCCTCGGGAACCCCGGCGAGGAGGCCTTCGGACTCACCGAAATCGATGGCGATCTGCGCGTCGAACAGCTTCGCCACGACGAGATCCAGCTTGGGCTCCTGGTCGTCGTATTTCGGCGGGACCTCATCGTAGGACCGCCGGGTCAGGCGCTCGCTCCAGATGCTCAGCAGCGGTTGCGCGCCGAGCTTGCGCGCTTCGATCGCCAGATCCTCCATCAGCCCGGCATCGCGCAGGCTGCCGGTGACGAGCACACTCTGGCCCTCGTGCAACATCGCGCTCGCGATCAGCTGATGCGCGACCGCTCTCAGGTCCGGCTTCCTCGACTGCTGGGCAATGCCTGTGGTGGCGACCGAAGCGCCACCGAGCACCAGGAGAACGGACTTCCCGATCATGGGTGCCTCCCTTCCACGCGGACGACGGCTCGGAAAACAAGAACCGGCAAGCGAGTAGCTCGCTCAGCCGGTTTCGCGATTTGCTCCCCTCGAGGCATGGGCGATCCGCACGACGGCGCGCCTCGCGGTTCATGGCATCTGAGTCGGGTTCAACGTACCGCCCGGCAGGCTGAAGGCAAGGCGCGCGCCTCGCGTTGCGGGCGCCGCGACCGCGTGCCATTATCTTCGCCCGGCCCGAGAACGGCCCTCGCCCTCGCCCTGACGCCTCTGCTCCGACGCCACTCCGATCCCGACAAGCCGTCCAGAACCCGGGTCGCTACGTCACCCATCCAGCCCGGAGGATCACGCCATGTTCGGTCTCCATCCACTCTCCCGTCACGCCGTCCGGCTCGGTATCGCCGTCGGCAGCCTCGCCGCCGCGGCCTGCGGCGAGAACACCATCAGCGGGCCGACCCTCGATGTCAACCTCAGTCGGGTCGCGGGCTTCGACCACCTGAAGGCGGCGCTGGTCAAGGCGCGGAAGGAAGCCAACGGGGGCTTCAATCTCGACATGTGGGCGGCCGTGGTGGATCGCAACGGCCTCGTCGTCGCCGTCGTGTTCACGGGAGCCACGGCCACCGACCAGTGGCCGGGCAGCCGCGTGATCGCCGCGCAAAAGGCCAACACCGCGAACGCGTTCAGCCTGCCGCACCTCGCCCTCTCGACCGCGAATTTGTACGCCGCCACGCAACCGGGCGGAACCCTGTTCGGTCTCCAGGAAGCCAACCCCACCAACGATGAGGTTGCGTATGGCGGGGATGCGGCCGACTACGGCACTGCGCGGGACTTCATGGTAGGGAAGCGCATCGGCGGGACCAACGTGTTCGGCGGCGGCCTGCCGCTGTACAATGATGATGGCAAGCTCGTCGGCGGCCTCGGCGTGAGCGGTGACGCCTCCTGCGCGGATCACAACATCGCGTGGAAGATGCGCTACAACCTCCAGCTCGATCACGTGCCGGCCGGCGTAGCGGACGGCGGGAAGGACGACAACATCATCTACGACTTCCAGAACGGCGTGAGCGCCAGCGGGTTCGGTCACCCCGAGTGCTCCGCCGCGGCGACCCAGATCGGCGAGGCGCTCCCCACGACGCATCCGATCGGCCACTGAGCCATGACGCAGCGCGCCGCCCTCACCGTCGAGGGCGGCGCCGCCGTGGCTTCGCACAAGTGTAAGCAGTTTACGCCGCGCTATTCACCGGCCCCGCGTACCAGCGTCTCCACGACGGCGATGTTGGGCAACAGCGCCTCGGGCACGCCGTGCCGGTCTTGCAGGTACGCAGGACTATTGTAGGAGAGCCAGGCCCTTCCCCGCGCATCCTCCCACACCAGGATCTTCAGCGGCAGATCGATGGCGACGCTCGGGGCGGCCAGCATCAGCGGCGTGCCGGCCTTCGGGTTGCCGAAGATCAGCAGCTTGGTCGCAGGCATTTTCATTCCGACCTTCGCCGCTTCCCCGCTGTGGTCCACCAGCGCGAACAGCGTGACGCCTTTGGCGCGCAGCAGGTCCGTGAGCCTCTCCACCGTCTGCTCGACGGAATGTTTGCTCCGCTCGTCGATAATCCCGCTGTCGCTGTGTGGCGTCATTGTGGAACCGCCCCCCCCGGTCGTCAGTCGACCTGCGTCTGCACCACCGGCCCGGGCTGAGCCGGCGTGCCCGACGCGATCACCAAGTAGCGGCGGTCCGCAGGCGTCGAAGCCCGCACGATCTGCCGGATCGGTCCGATCGCGTCGACGACGGCCGCTCCCGCCGGGTTGGTGGTAAATGCCGCGAGCGGCTCCAGCGGACCACCACCGTCCCGGCGGTGCGAGAGCGCGAGCAGGTACGGCTTACCGGGCTCGAGCCCCGTCACCGCGGCCTGGAGCACCTGAATGAGCCCCTGATCGAACAACGACACGCTCGTGAGCTGGCCGTCGCTGGGCGCCGCGAGGGTAACGTGGGCCGCCTCTCCGGCGACGCCGAGGGGTTGGAGACCTTCTGTTCCTGCCCCGGTCGGAACGGCGTCGGACACGTAGATCGCCGCCTGCGGCGCCTGCCCGATCGGGATCGTCGCGACCACCTGATTGGTCAGCGTGTTGATGGCGACCAGCCGGTCGTCGTTCTCCAATCCCACGTAGACCCGGGTCCCGTCGCCCGATTCCCATACCCCATGGGGCAGCTTCCCGACCGGGATCGTCGTCACTTTGGAGAAATCGTCGGTGCGGAAGACCTGGACCTGGTTCAAGCCCCCGACGGTCACGTACGCGAACGTGCCGCTCGAATTGCGCACGATCTTCACGTGGTTCGTGATCGGTCCGGTCGCAAGGATCTTCAGCACCGCGAACGGCGGGCGCCCGCTGAACACCATGGTCTTGCCGACGTCCTTCAGTGTGAACCAGACCTGCGCGCCGTCCGGAGTCACCGCGATGTTGGGGCAGAACGGACTCTCCTGGGGGATCCGGCCGACGATCTGGTGATCCTTCACCGTGATCACCACCGTCTCCGGGGTGAAGGAGGAGCAGACGTACCCGTACTGGCCGTCCGGGGAGAAGATCTGCATGCCCGGTCCGCCGGGGACGACGACCCGGGTTTTCTCTTCGTAGGTGTGGGCGTCCAGGACGGCGACATAGTTCTCGCCACGCACCGTGACCCATACCTCGGAGCCGTCCGGAGTGAAGAACGCCTCGTGCGGAGACCGCCCGACGTATGTGATGTGCTTCACCGCATTGGTCGCAGTCTCGATGAATGTCACGGAATTCGAGCCGATCGAGACCACCACGATCGTACGGTGATCGGGCGAGAACCCCAGGCCATGCACCAACGCCTGCCCGCGGTACAACGGGCTGAAATTGCCGGGCGCCGGATCTCCCAGGCGAATCACGCCGACCAGCCTGTTGTCCGCGGGATCGGTGACGGAAACGGTGTTCGAGAACTGCTCCGCCGCGTACACCCGGTCGCGGTGACTGACGGGAATCCCCTGCCCCGCGAGGTTGCACTCGGGTGTCACGGCTGTGGCCGCCACGAGCGCGGCGATGGCGATGACGGGTTTCATCTCAGCGCCAGCCGCATCGCAGCGATCTCCTGCTGCTGCGTGACGACGATCTCCTGCGCCATGCGCCGCAGCTGCTCATTCTTGCCATAACGGAGTTCGGCCTGTGCCATGGCGATCGCACTCGCGTGATGCGGCACCATCAGGGCGACGAAATCGCGGTCCACATCACCGGACGGTCGGATTGCCACCGCCTTCATCATCTGCTCCATTGCGGCACCGCTGGCGGCGATGAACCGCTCGTCCGCAGCGCCGCCAGTCTGCCGCACTGCGGAATCGCCCGCGGCGCCCGTGCAACCCATGACCGCCGCGGTGAGACCGAGGGCCAAGAGGAGTTCGTGCTTCGCGCTCATCGTGCCGGTACCACGCGCACGCGGGCCCCGTCGCGCAGATCATCGGCAGGATTGACAACCACCACGCTGCCCTCCGCGAGCCCCCCCGTGACCTCGACCCAGCTCCCGAGATCGCGGCCGATGGTCACCGTCTGATACCGCACCGTCGAATCGGGACCCACCGTCACGACCTGCGGCGGGCCGTCGCGGATGACTAGGGCCGTGGCGGGCACGCGCAGCGGCGGCGCGCCCGCGCCGAGTGCAAGCCGCACCTGGGCATACATCCCGGGCAGGAATACCCCCGTTGGGTTGGCCACCCGCACCTCCGTGAGCAGGGTACGGGCGGTGGCATCGAGCGCGCCGGCGGTGCGCGCCACGCGCCCGAGCAGCGTGTCGCCGGGGAGCGCGGGCACGGTGACCACGGCAGGCTTCCCGATCGCCACGGCCGCGGCGTTGTCTTCAGGCACGGTCACATACACGCTCAGCGTGTCCGTCTGCACCAGCGTGAACAGGCTCCCTGGCGCGCTCCCGGTAGCTGCGGTCAGCGTGCCGCTCACGCCGCCCGCCGTTCCGACCAGGGTCCCGGCGTCCACGTTGCGCGCCGTGATCACGCCGGCGAACGGCGCGACTACCCGCTCGTAGACCTGCAGCTGCACCAGCCGCTGCAGGTTGGCCTCCGCGCTATTCGAGTTGGCCACCGCCTCGTTGAAGGCGGCCTGCATCTGATCGACTTCCTGGGCCGTCACCGCACTGTCGACGGCCAGCGCCCGCCAGCGCACCAGGTTCGCCTGCGCGAGCTGCTGCGCTGCCCGCGTCTGAAGGACCACGCCCCGCGCTTGCGCCACTTGCTGATCGAGGTCGGGCGCGTCGATATCGGCCAAGAGCTGACCCGCCCGCACGCGACTGCCGATATCGACATATCGCCGGCGCACGTAACCTGGAGTCCGTGCGTAGATGGCGGCGGTCTGCACCGCGGTGAGGGCGCCCGGAAGGCTGACGCTCGACGGGCTCGTGTCGTGCGTTACCGTCGTCACGCTCACCGTGGGCAGCGTGACCGCGACGGCGGCGGCCGCGTCGGCCAGCCGGCGCTGCCGCGCCACCCGCGGCACGGTGCCGGCCAGGAGGGCCGCCGCCAATACGGCCCCGACGATCGCGCCGCCGAACGTGCTGGACCGCCGGCGACGCGGAGCGGAGGCCGCGTGGGGTTGCTCCATGGGCTCTGGTACGGCGTTCATGCGTGTCCCTCCGGGATGACAATCGGTGGTGTGGGCGGTGCGACGCGCAGGAGGCTGTAGAGCACCGGCACGACCACCAGGGTGAAGCACGTGGCGACGAGCAGCCCGCCGATCACGGCGCGGCCGAGCGGGGCGTTCTGCTCGCCCCCTTCGCCCAGCCCAAGCGCCATCGGCAGCATGCCGATGATCATCGCGAGCGCCGTCATGCAGACAGGCCGGAGGCGTACGAAGCCGGCATTGAGCGCCGCCTCGAGCGCAGCGCGACCTTCCAGACGCTGGTCATCAGCGAAGGTGATGAGCAGCACGCTGTTGGCGGTGGCGACGCCGAGCGACATGATGGTGCCCATCAGCGACGGCACGTTGAACGTGGTCTGGGTGGTGAAGAGCATCCAGACGACACCCGCGAGCGCCCCCGGCAGCGCCGTGACGATCACCAGCGGGTCGAGCCAGGACTGGAAGTTGATCACGAGCAAGAGGTACACGAGCACCATGGCGAAGAGCACCCCTAACCCAAGCCCCAGGAAGGACGACCGCATGCTCGCCACCTGGCCCCGCAAGACGATGTTCGTCCCTTTGGGCAGCGACGGCCGCATCTGGGCGATGACCCGGTCGACGTCCGCGGCGACGCCGCCGAGGTCTCTCTGGTCCGGGGCCGCATAGACGTCGGACACCGGCCGCAGGTTGTAGTGGTTCACCACGCCGAGC
>Ga0209160_1003521_pt1 | contig 12727 bp, 11 predicted proteins | sample GraSoiAngelo_153_FD_186167 | JGI IMG/M metagenome (GOLD analysis project Ga0209160, IMG submission 186167) | Grasslands soil microbial communities from the Angelo Coastal Reserve, California, USA - 14_1009_12_40cm (SPAdes) (version 2) | ecosystem: Environmental > Terrestrial > Soil > Grasslands ...
ATGTTACCTTTTTTAGTAAGACGTGGGAAAACTGTGAATATGCATTTTGTTATTTTAACAGAATTAGGAATTGCTGTATTTGATGAAAATACCCGTGTAAAATCAATTCCATTTTCAGATGCTGCACGAGAATATGTTGAGATAAAAAAAGGAGAGTCAGATCTTACACAATTGGTGGATTTTCTTTCAAAATTGAGTCCTGGAATTTCTGTTAATGATTCTTCATTACTAAAATTTCTGAAAAACAATTCAATTGATGTAGAATTGATGGACGAATCCAAGATAGAAAACATACAATCGTCAAAGCTGCATGTTCTTGTTGATTCTGGTTTTGCAAAAGATGAAGCTGAGGGTAGAACTAAACTGCGTGACTTTGCTGTTCAACTTTCTTCATCCAGAGTAACTGAAACTTCAGAGAGTCCTGATTTGCACATAATTCAGGGAATAAACATGTTGGATGAAACTGATAAGATAATAAATGCACTAAGTTCAAGGCTACGAGAGTGGTATGGATTACATTTTCCAGAGCTTGACAATCTTATTGATAGTATAATAGGCTACTCAAAAATTGTTCTAGCTGGGAAACGTGATGACATTACAGAAAGTGTGTACACTGATGCAGGATTTCCTGAAACAAAGGTTGAGATGCTTTCTCTTTTGCAAAAAAAGAGTAAGGGAGGCCAGATCTCAGATGAGAACCTTGCAATTGTTCAAATAATTGCAAAACAGATTTTGGAACTTTTTGAATTGCGCAATACTTTAGAAAAACATGTAGAAACTCAAATGGAAGCTATAGCTCCAAACCTTGCTGGTATCCTTGGGACAGCTGTTGGAGCAAGAATTCTAGCAAGAGCTGGAAGTCTCAAAAGACTCTCGTCTATGCCTGCTAGTACCATACAGATACTTGGAGCTGAAAAAGCCCTTTTCCGTTCTCTTAAGACTGGAGCACAACCTCCAAAACATGGATTACTTTTCCAGCATACTTTGGTTCATGCAGCACCACGATGGCAACGAGGAAAGATTGCAAGAGCCATAGCCGCCAAAGCAGCTATTGCTTCTCGTGTAGACGTTTTTGGTGCAGGAAAGAATCAGATGTTATTTGAGAAGCTTAATGTAAGAATCAAGGAGATAAGTGAAAAATACAAAGAACCTAGTGAAAAAGATACTCTTAGGGCCAAATCGTACGATGCAGGTTATCAGAGAGGACAAAGAAGATTCAGTGAAGATAGAAGTCAAGTGCATAGAAGATTTGGTGGCGAACATGGCAAGCAAGGAGAGAGAACAAGAGACGATTGGAAGAAAGGAAAAAGAAAAAAGTTTGGAAAACGAAGAAGATAATATTTTTTGGGTTAAAATAGACGGCGAAAAAAGACTTGCTACAATCAATCTGGTTCCAGGCAACCAAGTCTACAAAGAAAAATTAGTAAAAATTAAAGATGAAGAATTTAGAGCCTGGGATCCCTTCAGAAGTAAGCTTGCATCCGCTATTATGAATGGTCTTGAAAGTTTACCAATTATTAGAAAATCAAGAGTTCTTTATCTCGGAGTTTCAACTGGAACTACAGCAAGTCATGTTTCAGATATTGTTGGACCAAATGGTATTGTCTTTTGTGTTGAACATGCAAGCAGAGTTGCACGAGATTTTTTGGATAGAGTTGCGTCAGTTAGATCAAACATTGTTCCAATTTTGCAAGATGCAAGACAACCAAAAGAATACTTTTCCATTTATGGAACAGTAGATGTTGTCTATGTTGATATTGCACAGCCAGATCAGACAGAGATAGCCATTCTTAATTGTAAAACTTATTTAAAAAAAGGAGGTTACATGATGCTTGTAATTAAAACAAGAAGTATTGATGTAACAAAGGATCCTTTTCAAGTAATCCAAAGCGAGGTCAAAAAACTAGGTCCTAACTTTGAGATAGTACAAGAAATTAACCTAGATCCATATGAAAAAGACCATGGAATGGTAATTGCAAAATACCTAGGCTAGATTTTGATTCATCATTATCTTCACAGGCTTCCAGCTTTTGCGTACAAATACTGGCGTTTCATTATGATCTAAAATCCAGTCCTTAATGAAGTGCATTGTCTTAGAATCAGATGGATATCCACTTCCTAGGTCGTATTTTTTTCGTAGTTTTCTTATGGCTTTGTCCCTGTTTACTTTTGCCACAATAGAAGCAGCAGAAACTATAGTAAACAGACTATCTGCATGATGTCTTGAATAAATTCTACCAGAATTAGCAAGATTTGAAATCTCTTTACCAAATCTAGATGGGTTTACATCACATGAATCAACATAGGAAGAATCTGGTCTAAGTTTTGAAATTACTTTGGCCATGTATTTTGCTTCCAAGTGGTTTAGTCGGTTCTTTTGAACACTTTGATCTATTATTTTAGGAGAAATCCTTGCAATATAATAGTCCTCAACTATAGCAATGATTTTTTTATAGAGCATTTCTCTTGCATTAGGGCTTAGTTGTTTAGAGTCTTTAACTCCAATTTCTGATAGGTGTTTTATCTTGGTGCGTTCCATAATGACTCCTGCAATGACAAGCGGGCCTAATACTGAACCCCTTCCTGCATCATCTACACCACAAATTATCATTTGTGTTTTTGTTGCGCTAGATGTATTAAATCATTCAGAGACTGATTTTTTTATGAAAAAATTGGGTGTGAATTATTTCTAAGATAGTAATTGGGTCTTACCAGCTCTGAATCTCTGAGAAAAGAACTTGGTATAAAAGATCTCTAATCAATTTACACTATAAAATCAGTCTTATCGACAACAATCATTTGATGAGACAAACAAACTTTTTTGGAAAGTCAATAATATTAGTAACAATCATGTAATCATATATTGTTCTCAAGAATTCTTGTTGCAATAGATGGGTCAGAATCAGCAAAAAAGGCGTTTGAAGAATCAATTTACCTTGCACAAAAATGTAATTCAAAATTAGATGTAGTTCATGTTGTACAATGCGAACTAGGGGGTGATAGTGCTACAACTTTTGAGCTAATAGACGAGCTTAAAACCAAAGCTGAAAAAATGCTAGGTGAGTATAAGATTCAAGCTGCAAAAAATAATGTGCCAATAGAAATAATGGTAACACAAGGCGATCCTGCCCAAGTAATAATTGATATTGCCAAAACCAAAAGCCATGACTTGATCATTATGGGAACCCGGGGCAGGAATGCATTTCAAGAATTGCTAATTGGCAGCGTCTCACAAAAAGTAATGCATCATGCAAGCTCTCCCGTTATGGTAGTTCGATAGAATTGTCTAAATTATTTTCTAACTGTCTCTTCAACAAATCATAACGTACGATATTATCTGCTCATTACGAAAAACCGGCACAAAATACCATAGTAGAGGGAGCTTCCTTTATTCAACGAGTTCGTTTGAAAAATTAAAATAAAAAATTAGAAAGAGTTTTGTAGCTACCACGATAAGCTTACTGCAATTTTTTGTAAAATTGTTTTCACAAACCCTCTCGGTTCTCGGACTGACTGTCAGTTCAAAAACCAGGGCCCGCTGAATTTTTTCTTTGCAATTAGAAAATTGGCAGGAATTAGAAATATTTCTTATGGACATAACACCATTTCCAAGACATTGTTGGAAGTGCAACCATTACAGGATGACCAGTCTTTTCAAAATGATTAGTAGCATGTTTACCAACTGATGAATCGCAACATCCTACATGTCCACAAGTTAAACAAAGTCGAAGTGCTACCCAATCCGTGCCTTTTTTTTCACATTTTTCACAGCCCTCGGTTTTTTGTGTTATGTTTTCTTTGGCGGATTCAAAATGATCACAATCGTTTTTCATACTAAAATCATGTAAAGACGAATCATTCATATATCATTTTTTAATATTTACTTCATGACCACCGCTACAACTGAAAATGTAAAAAGCGATAACCCTCAATTATATGAATTTAAAAATACTAGAGCAAGAACCTTAGAGATAGTACAACCTTTAGAAAAAGAAGATTATGTAGTTCAAACTGCTGTTTTTATGAGCCCGCCAAAATGGCATCTTGGTCATATGAGTTGGTTTTATGAAGTAATTATGAATCAAATAGACAATAGTTATGAATTTTATTCAAAAGATTTCTCAAGAATTTTCAATTCATATTATCAATCATTTGGTCAACCACATGATAAAGCAAAAAGGGGTATATTGTCTAGGCCTACTGTTAATGAAACACTTGCTTACTATCAATTGATAAATGAGCGAGTCGAAGATTTTCTTAAAAACAGAATTGATGAAAATGACACAAATCTCATAAAGATGGCTTTGAATCATGAGTGTCAACACCAAGAGCTTTTAGTTTATGACATTCAGCATCTTCTTGCCAGTACATACAAGCCTATCAAGAAGAATTCTTTGCCGCATCCACCAAAAGTTGAAAATATTTCTGTTAAGGTCCAAGGCGGTTTGTATGAGATGGGCTATTCAGGCAAAGATTTTTGCTATGATATCGAACTTCCAGAACACAAAGTCTACCTGAATCCATACAAGATTGATGCATTTCCTATAACAAACGGAAAGTATTTGGAATTCATTGAAGACTGTGGATATGAAGATTTTAGATTCTGGTTGTCTGATGGTTGGGATGCAGTAAAAAAGAATGGATGGAACGCTCCCATGTACTGGGAAAAAGAAGATGGGAAATGGTTAAGACACGACTTTAGAGGAAATCTAAAGTTCAATCCAAATGAACCAGTTTGCAATGTGAGTTTTTATGAAGCAGACGCATATTGCAAATGGGCAAAAAAAAGACTTCCAACAGAAGCAGAATGGGAAAAAGCAGCGTGCTGGAACGAGACTAAACAGAAAAAGACTATCTACCCATGGGGTGATGAACCACCTACGGACAACCACGCAAATCTTTTAGAATCGTACATCTGGGCACCTTCAGAAATTGGATCCTATCCACAAGGAAAAAGCCATTACGGATGTTATCAAATGATGGGGGACGTCTGGGAATGGACGTCGTCAGAGTTTGTGGGACATCCTGGATTCAAGTCTGGTTTTGCAGAGTATAATGACAAGTGGTTTACCAGCCAGAAAGTTCTACGCGGCTCTTCTTTTGCAACTCCAAAGTATTCCATTAGAAATAGTTATAGAAACTTTTTCAGACCAGACGATAGATGGATGTTTGCAGGATTTAGATGTGCTGAAAATGTTTAATTTTTAATGGAAAAAAGAACTAGTGCAAAATAATTGTCCTTGTCACGCCATATTTTCACAGGTTTCAAGCCAGCCTTTTCTGCCATGTCTTTGATCCCAGATACAGTATACTTGTAAGAATATTCTGTGTGAATCAATTCATCTTTTTCTAATTTTAATGCAAGATTAATTGCTGAAATGAGAACCTCATGTTTTTCTTTTGAGCGAAGGTACATTTCTATCCTTTTTTCTTCAATGTTAAATAATGACACGTGCTCAAATTTGTCTAAATCAAAGTTTGCAGCTAATTCATCATTGATTCTCTTTAATAGATTCAAATTGAATTTAGAAGTTACACCTTTACTATCATTGTAAGCCTTTTCTAGAATTTTTGTGTCCTTTACCAAATCCAAACCCAGTAAGAACAAATCATTTTCTTTCATTAGAGCACGGATTTTTTTAAGAAATTTCATGTTTTCTTCTAGGTTGAAATTCCCTAAACTAGATCCAAGAAAAACAATTAACTGATTTTGAATACTCAGTTTTTTTATAAATTTTAACCCAGTCTCATATTGATCAATAATTCCCATGATATTCAAATTATCATAATCTCTTTGTAGATTCTCAGAGGTTTCTTTTAGTATCTCAGAGATATCTATGGGATAGTATTCAACAGATTTTTGTTTTCGAGTCAATATTTCTAAAAGTGTCCTTGTTTTTGTGGCCGAACCGCTCCCAAGTTCTATTAATGCATAATCGCCACTCAAATGATTTGCCATCTCCAGTTTTATTGACCGTAAAATTTCAAGCTCAGTTCTTGTGAGATAATATTCTTGCAACACGCATATCTCTTCAAATAATTTGGAGCCTTTTTCATCATAGAAGAACTTGGGATGGATGAATTTGTTTTTCCTTGTTAGGCTATAAGATATCTCTGTGGCAAAATCTGATTGATTCTCCAGATTTTCAGATCTAAAGTAACAAAATCGAGGTGTTATTTTGATTTTTCTGTACTTTTGCTTTAGACGCGGTTTGGAGAGAGTCTGTGCCATGGTGTTCGTACTTTCTCATATAGATAACAATTCCTGCTATAAGGAGCATGTTTTAACTTATCAAATCATTTTAGAAAGCATTGGTGAAATAGAATTGGAAATTGAGGACCTTGTAGAGATTGTTGAAGGAAAGACCAAACTTCTTGTTCCCAAGGATTCACTTAGTGTAAACGCCCCTCCAAAACAACCTGCTTTTTTTAATCCTCGAGCGAGGATAAGTAGAGATTTTTCTATTATTGCATATTCAACGTTTTTACAAAATTTTAAGGGGCCAAAAATTTTTCTTGATTCCCTTGCAGGTATTGGTGCCCGTAGTATTCGAGTTGCAAATGAAATCGAAACAATTGAACAAGTTTTTGCCAATGATGTAAATCCAAGTGCTATCGAAATTGCCATGAGAGCGGCAAAGTTAAACAAGGGTACAAAATGCGATTTTTCAGAAAATGAAGCATGTAGGTTTCTAAGCTCACATTCTAAAAGAGATACTCGCGGGGCAATTGTAGATATTGATCCTTTTGGTTCCCCCACTAGGTTTCTTGATTGTGGTATCCGTGCCACATCTCATGGAGGTCTTCTTTCAATTACTGCTACTGATCTTCCCGTTTTACACGGATTATATCAAGATGCATGTAAGAGAAAATATTATGGAGTTCCTGTAAAAACAGAATATGGAAACGAAATTGCGATACGATTGATTCTTGGTTGCATTCATCTTGTTGCAGGTAGGCTAGATGTTCAAATCGTTCCACTTTTTGTTCAAACCAATATGCATTACTACAAAGTCTATGTCAAGGTGTTAGTACGAACAGATTCTCAAAAAAATATGGGTTATATTGTTCACTGCAAGAGCTGTGGTCATCGAAAAGTTCAAAATGAAAAAGAATTTTCATGTGAAATTTGTAGTACAAAATTGGATTCAGCGGGTCCACTTTGGATAGGCAATCTATATGACAAAGCATTTGTGAATCAAATGCTAGAAGAGCAAAAAAAATTCCTAGTTGACAAATCTTGTGAGAAAACATTACTTAAGTGTCAGAATGAAATCTGTATGCCAGGTACATATTTTACTCTTGATGAAATAGCCAGAAAAAAGCGATGTGCACCTATTTCCCTATCAAAGATAATAGAAAAGCTTCAAAAAGATGGATTTCAAGTCAGTCAAACCTCTCTAGATCCTTCAGGATTTAGGACAAATGCGAGAATAGACAAAATATTACAAATTTTTTAATTTAAGATAAATATCCCAGGCAGATAAAGTAGAGCTCACTGCTTGTTTTTCTGCTTGCCTTTGGTTTTCGTAACTGGACTTTGGTAAATTTCTTTTTGATATAATCCCGAAATTCGTTAGAATATTCTCCATCAAATACCTTAAACAACGCATTTCCTTTGTAAGCCAAAACGTAATCCATTATTTTGGTTGCAGAATAGTTTAATGCAATCTGTTTTGCATGATCAACTGCCCACGTTCCACTTACTTGTGGAGATAAATCACAAATTATTGCGTTTACTTTTTTTCCAAAATACGAAAACACTTCCTCAACAATGGATTCATCTTCAATGTTTCCCCTTATGATGTGAACGTTTGGAATTTCTTCCACATAAGAGGTATCTACACCCATTACTTTGCCTTTATTTCCTGCAAGTTCTGTTGCAACTTGTGTCCATCCCCCAGGTGAACATCCAAGATCAAGAACATAAAAACCAGGACCTATTATCCTGTATGATTTGTTTAATTCTTTAAGTTTGTATGCTGCTCTACTTCTATATCCTTCTTGATGAGCTAGTTTTCTGTAAAAATCTCGTCGTGCGTCTATTAGTTTCATTTCTTCGTCTTTTTGATATTAGTTAATTCTGTTATAACCCATTGTTCAATTAACGGACAGGTTCTTGGACTAATTTCTCCTTCCAGTGTACATTTTTGTTCGACAGGACAGATTAAACAGGGCGCAGCTTCAATTGATTGTGTACTGACTGGTGCATGTGCAATTTTCAGCTTGTATGTCCAACGACCATTTTCTAAAACCTTTTCGCGTTTTATCATATGTTGTCTCTCAAGCTTGAGAGCTAGCCTTGAACCATCTCGGCTAGTTAGCTTCATCTTTTTCCACAGATCACTTTGAAATATCCCTTCGTCGCCGCTTTTTGCTACGAGATTACAAACGGTTGCAGTAAGCTTTTCCATGTTCAATCCTTCAATCTCAAAGTTTTCTAGTTCTTTATCTGAAATTTCTTCAAATTCGTCTACCTCGGGTTCTTTTTTAGGTACTGTTTTCTTTTCAGCTAAACGCTTCTTGTCGACTAATTTTTTCTTTTCAACTTGTTTCTTTTCTAGTTTCTTTTCAACTGGTTTCTTTTCCATTGTTTTTTTTACAGATTTCTTCTCTTTCTTTTTGGTCATAAATATCCCCTAAATAACTAGTACTCCCAAGAGTCCTTGTTTCAAAGCAATATAATAACATAGCATTTGTATTATTGAACTTTAAAGTGAGAAGTGGCAGTTATCGTGTTCTGATTGTTTTTGTCTTTCATTTCTGTTACAATTTCATAATTACCTAGTTTCTCAATTATCTGTGAAAATGTATCATCAATTGGCAAACTTGAATTGTTTGCTACAAAGCATTGCGAGAAGTAACCATTTTGCGCTGCTACTTGTCTTGGAGAAGTGTCAAGGTCATAAATTGTAATGTAAAGATCTCCACAATCAAATGCAGTGTTATTGATTCTCACAGTAATGCTTACCGGAATTGAAATGGAATAAGAATTCAAAAGATTTTGAATTATAATGTCTTTGTCTCCAGGTTGAGATGGTTGTTTAGTATTAACAAACTGCCACATGTTGAGATGTCGATCAGGTTGCCCCAACACATCTGATAGAACCGATACACCAAAAGCTATAGAGATTACAACTGGAAAGACAAAAACAAGCAAAGCCATCTTTTGCACAGCCATTTTGTTATCTAACCATTTTCATTCCCTTATATCTATTTAGTCAAAAAATTAGTTATGTAACAGATCACTTTGACGAATAAGTTAAATCATAGACAAGCACATAGCCGCTAGATGCGTCTTCGAAAATTTAGAATACGTGCATTTCGTTGTATTCATGATTCTGGTGAAATCAAAGTTGGCGATTTGGCTGCTTTCATTGGAAGAAATGAAAGTGGAAAAACAACAATACTTGAAGCACTTACTTTACTGAACAAGGGTTCCAAAGTTTCTGAATTAGATTTATGCGATGAGATGGCAGATGAATTAAAGTCAGAATTAAGATTAGCCGAGGGGGATTTTGAACTAAGTGAGAAAGAAATCAAGTTAATTCAGGAAAGGTTTCCAAACTTACAAGACATCAAGACGGTAAAAATTTACAGGACTCAAACAAGTCCAAGAATACAGTACGACTTTGGCGATGTAAAAATCAGCGGTGAGGCTAGTAAAAGACTAAATTCATGGGAAAACTTTGTTGAACGCATACAAAATTTTGTGTCTAATATTCCAAACTCCATTCGTATACGGCTAGATACCAAATTATTACAAGGCAATCCTCCAAGGACAAGGGATGCTTTTACCAATATGATAGCAGAATTCAACAATCAAATTTACCTATTAGCATCAGAAGAAAGACAGATAGTTTCTGAATGGGAAAAAATATACCAAGACATCGATAATATCTATGATAATCTCCTTGTAGGAACAAGTGAACGTTCTGCCCTTGAAAATTTTATAGAAGATAAATTACACCCTCGGTTTGTTTATTTTTCAGATTACAAAAAGATTTTAGGAAATATTGATCTTAATGAGTTTTTAAAAGAAACAAAGGGAATAAGACCAAAAGGATTAGAATATATTGAGGAATTCGATAAGGCCGAAACAGTCAAGAATTTATTTTATCTAGCAGAACTTGATGCAGATAAACTTGAAGAGGTAGCAAATACTCCCTCAAGATTGATAAAACTTTTGCACACATCAAGTCGAAAGTTAAGTGAGAGACTAAATCCTGCATGGAAAGGAGACCCGATTCATGTAGAATTGCGTTATAATCCTGGAAACATATTGAGTGTAGTAATTTCTGACGTTCACAAAGATGGCACTGTTACAAACACAGGGCTATTGAATAGGAGAGCAGAGGGATTTAAGTGGACATTTTCATTTATTGTGAATTTTGCTGCAGAAACACAGAGATCTGAACTAAAAGAAGCCATTTTACTTCTTGATGAACCTGCAAGAAATTTACACCCAACTCAGCAACGAGGAATTTCTGATTTGTTAAAGAACCTTGCAGGATCTAATCAAATTCTATATGCAACTCATTCTCCATTTATGATATTTGATTATACTCCCGGAAACTTACTTGTTGTAGAACTTGATAAGAGAAAACATCTTAGTCATATTTATTATGATTATTGGAATGCCGATGATCAAACCTTAACCCCAATTCTTTATGGTTTATCAAGAGGTCTTGTAGAATCAATTATTGATAGGGGAATTGGATACAATTCAAGACCTGTAATCATTGTAGAAACAATGACAGATTCTATGTATCTAAATTCGTTTGATAAATTATTAAAAGATCCTAATCTTTCAATGAATCCATTAAACATAGTTCCAGCATACAACAAAAATTCAGTTTTACCATTATCCATATTTTACAGAAACCATGGTTACAATACATTTGTACTTCTTGATAACACAGACCAGTCACGTCAAATTTCGACATTATTACAAGCAAATGGTTTCAAATCAGTCCAGATGATATTTTTTGAACTCGGCGGTCAGACAAAGCAGTCAATAGAAGACCTAATTGTAGATGATGATTACCTCTATGCAGTAAATCAGACATATGAAATTAAACTAAGAAAAGAAGGATATACAAATTTAACCCGGGAAAATCTTGTTGCAAAAGGTAAAAAAAGCATAATAGAAAATCTAAATGAGATTTGGAAAGAGAAACAACATCTAGGTTGGGAAAAATTTGATAGGGAAGATATTTGCAGATACATCTGTGAGAAAATTGCACTTGAAGAAACAGAATTTTTGTCTGATAAAACAAAGGATCAATTCAGGTCAATATACAGACTGATTGCTGAGAGAATAAGACAAAACCAGAATATTCTTTCGGAGACTATTCCATATAAAAGGTAAATCGTCCCTGAGGCTAGAATTTGTACTTTACTCATCTTTCCCATCATTCAAGTTGTAAAAAAGTATAGTCATTGTATAAAAGCTGGTTAAGGTTTAATTTGGAGAAAGATTTTGTTTTGTTATGATAGTTACGTCATTTAGAGCAATTCTTCTTTTGATTTTATTTGTATCTACTACCTTTACTTCATTAATATTCACAGGAGCACATGCTACAACTAACCTTGTTACAGTAACTGCTTCAAACAATGACATGATAACAACTTTGCATTTTACCAATAATGGTAAAAACATTTCTGATATTAGTTCTGTAATTTTGCAAATTGGTCAAGGCGGGAATTTTAAATCGTTCAAGTCAGATAATGGTTGGTTTGGCATAAAGAGTTCTCCTAACACGTTAACCTTTTCTTCCACAAACCCAACAAAACCAGGTCAATCTGTAAATTTTATAGTTAAAACTGACCAATCAAATCCTGTTATAACATGGAAAGCATTGAATAACATTAACAACGAATTGGGTTCAGGAGAAATTGGTACATCTTCAACTGGAACTCCTACAAGTCCAATTGGAACTCCTGAAAACAAACCTCCCATTAAACCACCTGGTGTGTTAGATGGGTCAAGTTTCAGAATAATTCCCTCTACGCCAAGAACAGGTTCAGATGTACGAGTTATTGGCCTTAGTTTTGCTGCTACAGCAAGCCTAGATTTGTATATTGGGACAAACAAGATTAATTCCTTTACAACTAATGATAAAGGTAATTTTATAATAACTACAAAAATTTCAGATGACCAACCAATTGGAAGTGTAAGCTTTTTTGTTAAAGATCAAATCGGTAATTCAAAAATATTCAGCACTCTAATTCAAGAAGCACACCAAAGAAACATTGTAAATCAGAATATACCGTTAACTGTTGTTGCTGATACGATATATCATAGAGGAGATACAAAGACTGTTTCAGGAACCGCCCCTTCTGGGAGTACTTTGACTATAACTATACTAGATTCAAGTGGTAAAAGTCTTACAACATTTACAACAACAGCAGATAAAACAGGTCATTATTCTTTAACTAGAACAATTCCCATAGATGCACCCTTTGGAGCATACACCATTGTGGTGTCAGATGGTAAAAATAAAGTGTCTCATTCCAACAATGTAGTAACCACTCATCAAATTTTACTTTCAACATCACAATCAAAAATAGATCCAGGTCAAACTCTAGTTATCAATGGTACATCAATTTCCAATCAGCCCATATCCTTTAGAATTATTGATCCTACAGGCAATCAAGTCTTTACAAAGGATGCCAATGTCACATCTAATGGAAAGATAGCAATAACTTATTCAACAGATAGTGC
>Ga0209160_1003525_pt1 | contig 12716 bp, 10 predicted proteins | sample GraSoiAngelo_153_FD_186167 | JGI IMG/M metagenome (GOLD analysis project Ga0209160, IMG submission 186167) | Grasslands soil microbial communities from the Angelo Coastal Reserve, California, USA - 14_1009_12_40cm (SPAdes) (version 2) | ecosystem: Environmental > Terrestrial > Soil > Grasslands ...
ATGATCAGAACCGGCCTGAAGCGCGCGCTCATCGGGCCACCGCTCGCGACCAGCCAGCTCATCCACGAGCGCATCTCCAAACTCAAGGGTCTGGCGGTCTTTTCGTCTGACGCCCTCAGCAGCACCGCCTACGCCACAGAGGAGATCCTGATTGTCCTGGTCACCGCCGGCACGGCTGCCGTTGCGCTGGCGCTGCCGGTGGCGATCGCGATCTCCGCGGTGCTGGCCATCGTCGCATTTTCCTACCATCAGACGATTCACGCCTATCCGTCAGGCGGGGGCGCGTACATCGTCGCGCACGACAACCTGGGGATGTGGCCCGGGCTGGCGGCGGCCGCGGCGCTGTTGATTGACTACGTCCTTACCGTTTCGGTGAGCGTCGCGGCCGGCATCGCGGCGGTGACGTCGGCGGCGCCGGAGTTGTTCCACATGCGGGTCTCGCTGGCCGTGCTGGCCATCGCGGTCGTCGCGCTGATCAACCTGCGGGGGGTCCGCGAGTCGGCGACGATCTTTGCGGTTCCCACGTATCTCTTCATCGGCGCCGTGGGACTGACCGTGATCGTGGGCCTGTGGCGTACGCTCGGGCAGGCCCCTCTTTCCCCGCAGGTCGTCCCTGGGCCATCGCTGGCACCCATCTCGCTCTGGCTGATCCTTCGCGCCTACGCCTCCGGCTCGGCGGCCATGACCGGAGTGGAGGCGATCAGCAACGGCATTCCGGCCTTCCGTCCACCGGAGGCCCGCAACGCCGGCATCACTCTGATCTGGATGGCGGGGATCCTCATTGCGCTCTTCGTGGGCCTAACGTTCCTGGCGCATCAACTCGGCATCGCGCCGAACGACCGGGAGACCGTCGTCTCCCAGATCGTGCGCACGATCCTCGGCACTGGACCCTTCTACTTCCTGGTCCAGGCGTCGACCGCGTTGATCTTAATCCTGGCCGCCAACACCAGCTTTGCCGACTTCCCGCGGTTGGCCTCGATCCTGGCCAGCGATGGGTTTCTGCCCCGCCAGCTGGCCAACCTCGGCGACCGGCTCGTGTTTGCCAACGGCATCGTGGTGCTGGCATTGCTGAGTGGCGGCCTGGTTTACCTCTTTCGCGCCAGCACCCACGCGCTGATCCCGCTTTACGCCCTGGGCGTGTTTCTGTCGTTTACCCTGTCGCAGGCCGGGATGGTGAAGCGGTGGTGGACGCACCGGGAGCCTGGCTGGATCCGCCACATGGTGATCAACGGTATCGGCGCCACGGTCACCGCGATCGTCCTGGTCGTAGTGGTGGCCACGAAGTTCCTGCACGGTGCCTGGATTGTCCTGGTCCTGATTCCGGTGAACATTTGGATGATGTATAAGATCCACCGGCACTATGACGAGGTGCGGAGCCAGCTCACGCTGGAAGGCGCGAAGATCCCCGACCCGATCCGCCGGCATAAAGTGGTGATCCCGGTGGGGGATCTGCACCGCGGGGTGCTGCCCGCGCTGCGCTATGCGAAGTCGCTGAGCGGTGATGTTGTGGCCGTGGCGGTGGAGATCGACCCGCGGAGGACCCAGGCGCTCAAAGAGAAGTGGGAACGCTGGGGGATGGGGGTGCCGCTGCGCATCCTGAGTTCGCCGTATCGCTCGGTACTCGGTCCCCTGCTGCGGTTCCTGGACGGCCTGGAGTGGGAGACGGGATTCGACCAGCAGATCACGGTGGTGCTGCCGGAGTTTGTGCCGGCGAAGTGGTGGCACTTCTTCCTGCACGGGCAGACGCCGCTGCTCCTGAAACTCGCTCTCTACTTCCGCCGGCGTCAAGGTCACCGCGTCACGGTGGTGACCGACGTTCCATACTATCTGAGCCCGGCCGAACAACCTGTGGCCACGGGGGACGCGGAGCGGGTGCCGGCCCGTCTGTCGGGATCGCTGGCGGCGGTGAGCACCCTGTTTGTCACGGTGGGCGTGTTGTTCGGGGCAGCGCTCATCCGTGGATGGCCGCAGGCGGTGGTGGCGGTGCTGGGGCTGTCGTTGGTGGTGTTGCTGGCGACGCTGGCGTTCGTCTTGATCATCCAATCCTTCCTGGCCTAACCGCGCAGGTGGCCGTGTTACCTGCCCCCCGCGTTTCGGCGTTTGGCCGTGTTACCTGCCCCCCGCGTTTCGGCGTTCGCTCCATTACGGCATCGCGACTTCCGGCTGTTGTGGATCGGGCTGGTGATCTCGAACACCGGGTCCTGGATGCAGTTTGTCGCGCTGGGGTATCTCGTCGACCGGCTTACCCAATCGCCCCTCTACCTGGGGATCCTGGCCTTCGCTCAGGCGGTGCCCCGGCTGATGTTCGCGCTGGTCGGCGGCACCGCCGCCGACCGTATGGACCGCCGCCGGGTGCTGCTCGCCACCAACCTCTTTCTGTTGATCAGCGCCGGTGTGCTGGGGCTGCTCACGGCCACAGGCCGTATTCAGATCTGGCAGGTGCTGGTGCTGGGTGCGCTCAACTCGCTGGTGCAATCGTTTGACGTCCCGGCGCGGCATTCTTTGGTGCCGCAGCTGGTGGAGGAACGCGAAGTGCTGACGGCTGTCACGCTCAACTCCGTGGCTTTCAACGGGTCTGGGATTTTTGGCCCGTCGCTGGGCGGCGTGATCATTGCCGCCGCCGGCGAGGCGGGGTGCTTCTACTTGAATGCGGCGTCGTTTCTTGCGGTCGTGGCCGCCCTGTGGGTCATGACCGTGCCGCCTCAGCAGGCCCCATCGCGCGCTCCGCTGTCAGACGATCTCCGCGAAAGCGTTCAGCTGCTGCGCGCGGACCGGCGGGTGCGGCGATTTCTGGGGGCGCTCCTGGTGCTTAGTTTCTTCGGCCGGCCCTACATCCGGATGATGCCGGCGTTTGCCCGCGAGGTGCTGCATGTCGGCGCCACCTCGCTGGGGTTGCTGCAGGCCGCCCCCGGCGCCGGGACGCTTGCGGCCGTCCTCCTGGTGGGACGGGTCTCGGAAGCGCGGGGAATGGGAGTCCTGCTGGGGACGGCCACGCTCATCTTCGGAATCTGGTGGGACGGGTCTCGGAAGCGCGGGGAATGGGAGTCCTGCTGGGGACGGCCACGCTCATCTTCGGAATCCTGGTGGCGGCGTTTGGCGTCGTGCCGTCGTTCCATGTAGCGCTGGCGCTGCTCGTGCTCATCGGCACCGCGCAGTCACTGGCGCTGTCCACGGCCAACACGCTGATACAACTCGCCGCGCCGCCGCATGCCCGCGGGCGGTTGATGGGCCTTTACAGCATGGTCACGTTCGGCGGATTTGCCCTGGGCAGCCTTCCGGTGGGCGCCGCGGCGGACGTGATCGGCGTCGGGCCCGCGGTCTCCCTTGGTGGGGTGATCGTCGTGTTGCTGGCGATATGGTTCCTTCCCCGGCTACGCGATCGGGAGCGGTGATTAGTGATTCGTGATTCGTGATTCGCAAAGCTCCGAGATGCGCACGGTCATCAAGAAAGGATCGGCCGAATCACTAATCACGACTCACTAATCACGGGTTGTATCTTCCCAGCACCAGACTCGCGTTGATTCCACCGAACCCGAACGAGTTGCTCAGGATGGTGTCCACGTGCACGTCGCGGCCTTCGTGCGGGATGTAGTCGAGATCGCACTCCGGGTCAGGCGCGTCCAGGTTGATCGTCGGCGGGAGATAGTCATGCCGCAATGCCAGCAGCGAGATCGCCGCTTCGATCGCCCCCGTGGCGCCCAGCGCGTGGCCGTGCATGGCCTTGGTCCCGCTGACCGGCACGCGGTAGGCGTGTTCGCCGAAGACGGTCTTGATGGCCTTTGTCTCCACCGTGTCGTTGAGCGGCGTGCTGCTGGCGTGTGCGTTGATGTAGCCGACCTGCTCGACGGTTCGATCCGCCTCACGCAGGGCGAGGCGCATCGCTCGAGCCGCCTGGGCTCCAGACGGCAGGGGGGCCGTCATATGGTAGGCGTCGTTGGTGGTGCCGTAGCCCAGGATCTCCCCGTAGATGGGGGCGTCACGCCTCATGGCGTGGTCCAGCGATTCCAGCACCAGCACCGCCGCCCCTTCGGCCATCACAAAGCCGTCGCGGTCCCGGTCGAAAGGCCGGCAGGCGCGCGCCGGTTCCTCGTTGCGGGTCGACATGGCCCGGATCACATCGAACGCCCCGAAGATGAGGGGCGAGAGCGGGCACTCCACGCCGCCGGCCAGCATCAGGTCGGCCTCCTCCGCCTTGATCCACCGGAACGCCTCACCGATGGCGATTGCCCCCGAGCTGCAGCTGTCGGAGTTGGCGCTCGTGGGTCCCGTGAGCCCGAACTCGATGGCGATGTTGCACGACGCCGACCCGCTGAACACCGCCAGGGCCAGCGTTGGTCGTACCTTTTTGATGCCTTCGCGCAGGAAGATCTCGTGTTGCTCCTCGGCAAACGCGCCGCCCCCCAGCGCGCCTCCCATGAAACATCCACAGCGATCGCGGTCCTCGTCTTCCAGGTGCAGGCCGGCATCGCCCACTGCCTGGCGGGCGGCCGCCACCGCGAATTGCGCGAAGCGGTCCAGGCGCTTTACCCGCTTCGCGTCCATGTAGGCGAGCGGGTCAAAGTCTCCAACCTCGGCGGCCACCTGGCAGCGAAATGGTGACGGGTCAAAGCGCGTGATCCGCGCCACCGCCGATTGCGCCCGGCGCATTCCAGCATACAGACCCGCCGCCGCGGTGCCGATTGGAGTGACCGCTCCGATCCCTGTGACCACGACGCGTGGCATCGAGGTTCCTCCTCTAGGGCGTGCCAATCTATCCGATCCTTGCCTGCGCGCCTTCAGCCGCCTGTTTAATGGCCGAGAGCGTCTGGCGCGCGATCCAGTCGATGAAGACGGGTCCGACGATCAGGTCCGAGATCGCACGGCCCACCAGCGGCCACCGCATGATCAGCTCGTGCTCGATGATCACGGCGGTGCCGCCGCGCTGCGGGGAGAGGGACCACGCCACCCGCATACCGGTGGTGATGCCCTTGATGTGTTGGAAGACCAGCCGGTTGGCGGCCGGTTGGCGCTCCTGCACCGCTGTCCACCGCGCCGGCCAGCCGCGGATGCGGCCGGTCATCTCGAAGACGAGCCCGTCCGGCGTCCGCGCCAGGACGCGGCACCACCGGTAGGCGCGGTGCAGCGACGGCCACCGTTCCACATCCGCCGCCAGGGCATAGACCGTCTCAGGAGAGGCATCCACCAGGGCCTCGTGCCGGAGATGCATCGCGTCAGGTGAACAGGCGCGCCAGGTACGCTGGCGAGAGGACGCTGCCGGGCCGGAGGACGTCCCCGGTGGCGCCGAGCAGATCTCCGGCCAGCGATGGATGCGCCCTGAGCCGCCCCACCAGCAGCGGGGTGATCCCTGGATGCAGGGCCAGGCGCTGCAGCCAGCGCGAGACAGCGAGCTTCCCCGCGATTTCCAGCCGGCGGCGCTGCGCATACGTCGCGAGCCGCCGCCGCGACAGATCGCCGGTGCGGACCGCTTCGAGAGCCACACCGGCCGCGAGCGACGCGGAGTGCAGGGCCAGAAAAATTCCCTGACCCGTCATCGGTTCGATCTGCCCTCCCGCATCTCCGATCAGCAACACGCGGTCGGCCACAGGATCGCGGGCGGCGAACCCGACCGGCCCGCAGCAGCGGAAGGCGCTCTCCCGCCGAGCACCGGCCATCGCCTCCGCCAGGGCCGGCAGGCATGTCAGGGCAGCCTCAAACGTCGGCTGCGGGCCCGCCCGCCGCCACAGCCGGCGGGGCAGGGCCATGCAGACATTGGCGACGCCACCGCCGAAGTGGGCGACGCCCGCGTACAGACCGGAGCCGAGATGCAGTTCACCTCCGGGCGTGGTGTGGCTGAGGCTCGAGAAATAGGCACCAACCGTGTATCGCGCCGCCGCGGGCACGCGCAGGCGCCCCAGCCGCCTGGCGATCGTGGAGTGCATCCCATCCGCAGCGATGAGCAGTCGCGCCCGCAGCCGGCGGCCGGAGGCCATCTGCACGTCGACAGCGTCCGGGTGGATGCGCACCGACTCCACCGCGACGCCTTCCTCGATCACCGCGCCCGCGCGCGAGGCGTGGCCCAGCAATGCCGCATCGAGGCGCAACCGCGGGAGCAGCAGGCCATCCCCCACCGGGAACGGCGCCTCGAATCGGCTGCCATCCTGCGCATACACCCGCATCGCGGAAATCACCGCGGCCCCCGCGTCGAGCACGGCCGGAAGCATCCCCAGGTCGCGGAGGAGGCCGACGGCACCGGGGTTGCAGTAGTCGCCGCATGGTTTGTCGCGCGGAAACGTGGCTCGGTCGACGATCCGCACCCGCACGCTGCTCGCGGCGAGAAGCATGGCGACCGTGCTCCCCGCCGGCCCGGCGCCCACCACGATGACGTCGGCGTCGAAACTCATGTCCGTGGAGATACAGTTTCGCGTTCCCGCGCTCCGCCCCGAGCCGGCGGGGCCGGCGTGGGGGATTCCGCGTTCCCGCGCTCCGCCCCGAGCCGGCGGGGCCGGCGTGGGGGATCCCGCGTGGGGGGCCAGCGGATTAGTGCGACCCGAAACATCGGATGCCTGCGTACCTCAACGCCAGACAGACCAGCCTGGGTCACCATGGCGCGAAACTCGTCGACGGTGAACGAGCGCAGCACTGACAGCGGGCCGTCGTGGCGCGCGAGGCGGTTGCGACTCAACAGCCGCGTGTCCAGCCACGCGCCCAGGTATGCGCCCCACGAGCGGAGGATGTCGTTGACGATAAACCCATGTCGCGCCACGCGGGCGATCTCCCGGAGGACGCGTACGGCCTCGTCATATGGAAAGTGGTGCAGCGCCAGCCCGCAAATCACCACATCCACCGCGCGGTCGGGAAACGGGAGTGCCAGCGCGTTCCCGTGCAGCAGCGTGATCTCCGGATACGCGTCGGTGCGCCGGCGCGCCTGGGCGAGGATCTCCTCGCTAAGATCCAGCGCAACGATGCGCAGGGGGATCTGTTGCCTGCGGGCCCAGGCCGCGATCGCGCGGGGGACATCGGCGCCGGCCGTGGCTACATCGAGCAGGGTGATCGGGCGGTGCGAGAGGACTCTCACGACGCGGCGCAGGTATGTCAGCACCAGCGGATATCCGCCGAACCACCGGTTGGTGCGGCGAATGTCATTGAGCAATCTCGCCAGCGCAACCGGATCCTGTCCCGGCGTGTCCAGGAACTCTCTGGCTGATCGCTTCGGCGGGCTGCGCATGGCAGAGACAGGGACTCCGGCCGACAGGACGTCCAGTCATGGGAAGTTCGACGGGCAGGTGCATAGTACCCACCAGGGTGCAACGATCCGGTAACGGCGGCTACTGCGAGGGGTAGGACCGCGGCGTGTTTTGCGGGTCGGGGTCCAGATCGTCGAGGTCCCAGTTGCGTGCCGGAGGATTCAGGGGCCGCGTGCGCGCCGTGGTCATCTGCCCGGCGAGGTTCACCGCATCAGCCCTGTGGACCACCAGCAGCGCGGAGGCGATTGGGCGCTCGAAGCCATCCGACGGATCGTTCACCACACGGCCGCCCACCACCATGGTCGCCGAGGATCCGCCGTCAAGGTTCATCGCATCGCGCGCACCCAGCTGCACCATCAACTCCGCCATCTCGCGGAGCGTCATCCCGGTATTCAGGCGGCCGCCCCGGCCGTCCACCGTCACCAGCAGCACTTTGTTGCCCGCGGTAATCCCGACGGCGGTGCGCGGCGCGCGCTCCTGGACGTGCCGTAGAGAGAACCACTCCCAGGCGAAGGGCACAAAGACCTGGCCATCTTTGACCAGCCGGGGACCCCCGCCGACCGCGCTTGTGATCTCGAGATCGGGCCACAGGTCCAGATGGAGCCACAGACGGGCGCCGACCTTGACGAACTTCGTGATCAGATCGGTATCGCCGGCGTCCACGCCGAGCACATACCCGTCCTGGGGGATCAGAATCCGGCCGGTGGTGAGATGTTCGACGACGTCGTTACGGACGACGGCCGCCATCTGCAACAGTGGAGTGAGCGGGCCATAGAATCGCGTGTACACTGCCAGACCTCCGGCATGCGGCGGATGGTTTACGCCGGATACCCACAGGCTGGTGCGATCGACCGTGACGACTCGGCCGGTGAATTCAAACGGCACGATCGCAGGCTTGCCATCGCGTGTGATGACGAACACGGAGCGCCGGTCGGTCGGAGTGGTCATCAGCTGCCCGTCGATGACCACCATGCCCAGCGGCATGCCGGAGGACGTGCCGAAGTACCCCCCGTTCACCCCCGCCAGGGCCTCATAGCGTGTGGCGATGACGCTGGTGGTCTCGAAGCCCGAGACCATGTCGGCGGCCAGCGCGGGGCGGATCTCCAGCGTTGGGTCCGCCGGATTTACCAGCAAGACGTGAGCGGTGGTCGCGCCGGTGCCGGTGCGGACGCGCTGCCGGTCATACGCCACGCTGGTCGGCAGCGGAGATGTGGCCATCCACGGGGGGATGACGACGATGATCAGCTGGTGCGTATCCTCTCTGAGAAAGGTCTTGTAGCGCGCGGGACGCAGCAGGTCGATGCGCACGCGGGCCAGGTCGTCGGTCAGCTGGTTGATTCGCACCGACCGGACGTACGGATGCGTGACCGCTGGCAACCGCCACTGCGCGTGGCGAGCCTGCCACAGGTCGACCACGATGCTACTCGATGAGGCCTCGGTACGGTATGCGACCGGCCCATCCAGCTGAATGAGGACCCTGCCGATCTGACCCTCGGGTTCCCAGGCGATGTCAGTGATATGGACAGCCGTAGAGTTGGCCGCGGACACCTGCGGGACGAGCAGGACGGCGGCGAGCAGAATGGGGAGTAGTTGCCGCGGCACGCTGGTGATGCTCATCATGCGAGATCTACTCTGAGCATACCCGCCGCGCGTTGCGGACAGTCAGGCCCGGAAAAGAAAAGCGCCCCGGCCCACGAGCCAGGACGCCTACTGGACGGCAATTCGTACCGCCCTACGAAGCTTTTCCTCTCAGGTGGGCCGGGGTCAGTCTACTCATCGTCGGCCTCACCTCCTCTCTGGTCAGCCACCTAAACGGGTCTGATCCCGCTCCAGGGGTCGAAAAACACGAAGAGCGTAGCACGCGGTCTGTGGAGTGTCAAGGGTGCGGCCTCGGGCCCGTCGAACCCCATCCGAAGACCCCCCATGCACATTCCACGACTCATCGTTGCGGGCACGCACAGCGGAGCCGGGAAGACATCGGTGACGCTGGGGGTGCTCCGCGCGCTGCGCCGTCGGGGCCTGACGGTGCAACCGTTCAAGGTCGGTCCCGATTTTCTCGATCCCGGGCTGCACACCCTGGCGGCGGATGGTGGCGCGCGTTCGCGAGTTTCGCGCAACCTGGATACCTGGCTGCTACCTCATGCCACTGTCGTCGAACTGTTCGCGCGCGCGGCAGACGGCGCGGACATCGCGGTCGCCGAGGGCATGATGGGACTCTACGACGGCGTGGACGGCCGGACGGACGCCGGCTCGACTGCTGAGGTCAGTAAGCTGCTCCAGGTCCCGGTGATTCTGGTGGTCGACGCGGCGGGCGCCGTGCGCAGCGCCGCAGCAGCCGCGATGGGGTTTGCCGGGTTCGATCCGGACGTGATCATCGCGGGGGTGATCGCCGATCGCGTTGGAGGGTCCCGGCACGAGCAATGGCTGCGTGACGCACTGCAGACAGCGGGCGTGCCGCTGCTCGGGGTCCTGCCCTGGGACGGCCGGCTTGGCCTGCCTGAGCGCCACCTGGGTCTCGTGCCGGCGGCAGCACAGACATCCGGCAGCGCCGTAGACGCCCTTGCCGACGCGGTGGAGACGCACGTCGATGTCGATGCCCTCATACGGGCGGCAGGTCAGGCGCCGCCACTCGTGGTGCCGGGGCCCTCATGTTTCCCACCCATGCCGGTACTGCAGACGGTGACCATCGCCGTGGCCCACGATGAAGCGTTTTCTTTTTATTATCAGGACGGGCTCGACCTCCTGGAGTCGCGCGGCGCCCGTCTCGTCTCCTTCAGCCCGATGCATGATCGCAGCCTGCCGGCGGTGGACGGCCTGTACCTGGGCGGAGGATTCCCAGAAGTGCACGCCGCCGCGCTGTCGGAGAACGCCCAGATGCGGGCCGCGATCAAGGACGCGGCGGCTTCTGGCGTCCCCATGTATGCGGAGTGCGGGGGGTTGATGTACCTGGCGCGGCAGCTGGTGGACGGGGTCGGCCGGGAGTATGACATGGCGGGCGTCCTTCCCCTAGTCACCTCCATGCAGCCGCGCCTCGCGGCACTCGGGTATGTGACGCTGCGGGCGACCACCGACACGCTTCTGCTGCGAAAAGGTGAGAGCGTGCGGGGGCATGAGTTTCACTTCTCGACGGTCACGGTGAACAGACCGGTAGAGTTCGGATTCGCGTCGGACGGCGGCCGGGGGATCGCCCAAGGCCGCGACGGGATCTGCACGCCATCGCTTCTGGCGTCGTATACCCACCTCCATTTCGCAAGCCATCCGGCGATGGCAGAGCGATTTGTGGAAGCCTGTAAACGATACAAGAGCGGGACTAGGGATTAGGGACTGGGGACTGGATGAGACGATATGTAGTAACCAGTCCCTAGTCCCCAGTCCCTAGTCCCGCAGTTTGGGGGATTGCAATGGCCAAGCTGACGGACAGTGAGATCCGCAATCGCCTCAAAGATCTGCCGGGATGGGAGCTCGCCCCGGCGGGGATCCGCAAGACCTACTCCCGGGCCGACTTCAAGGCGGCGATGCGATTCGTGAACGCCGTCGCCGGCCTGGCCGAGGAGGCCAACCATCATCCCGACATTCTGATCTTCGGGTGGAACAAGGTGACCTTCACGCTGATGACACACAGCGAGAAGGCCGTGACGGAGAAGGACCTGGCGCTCGCTGCGCGGATCGAGCGGGCGGCACAATGAAAAAACGGGAACGCGGTTTCGCGGGAACACGGGAACGCGACATTACTGGCAGGCTCAGTGGGTCATTGTTCCCGCGTTCCCGGTAGTCATACGGGATACCCCATACTCTGCAGGGCCAGGCGGCCGTCGTCGGTGAGGCGGGTGGGGGACCAGGGGGGACTCCAGACGAAGTCGATGGAGACGCGTTCCGCGCCGACCGATTGCAGCTTGTTCTCGATCTCTCCGGCGATGGCCGGGCCGATGGGACAGCCGACCGCTGTCAACGTCATCTTGATGCTGACGTCGTTGCCGGCGATCTGCAGGTCGTAGATCAGCCCGAGATCCCAGATGTTGACCGGAATTTCCGGGTCAAAGATCGCGCACAGCACCTGCACGACCTGTTCGCGCGACAGTGCATCGGTATCCGTCGTCTGGCTCATCACGGTTGATTGTAACAACGACGCCGGAAATGGTCAAATTCTCTCGGAGTCGAGGTCACACTCCGAAGAGACGATCCATGAATGGGTAGGTGGACGGCCGCGGAGCGAGGAGGAGCCCCGAGCCAGCCGCCGCGAAGTCGGACCGGCGCGTATGGTCGCGTTTCAAAGTCGGGGATCGTGATGGAGGCGTGAGGTGCGCATCCGGATCTGGCTGATCGCTGCGTTCGTCGTCTTCTTTATCCTGGTCCCTACACTGGCGCGGTGGTATACAGACTGGCTGTGGTTTGGGGAGGTCGGCTACCGCCGCGTTTTCTGGGTCCCGCTCCTGTCGCGGATCGGGGTCACCACCATTGTCGCCGCTGCCGTTCTGTTGCTGGTGTGGCCAAACCTCCGGCCGTTCCTGCGGGTGACCGAATCCAAGAACGTGATCGACCTGGAGCCTGGCCGCGGCGGCCGGTGGGCATCCCGTCGGGCGGCGCGGCGCGTGCGTTCGTCCGGCATCGTCGTCGGCGGGCTGGCGGCGGTGGCGTTCATCACCGGCGTCTCCGCGTCGGCGCGGTGGCCGATGTTCCAGCAGTTCGTGCACGCGCGGCCGTTCGGCGCCGTCGATCCGCTCTTCGGCCGGGACATCGGGTTCTTTGCCTTCAGGCTTCCGGTCTACCGGTTCATTGAATCGTGGATGTTCTCATGGCTGGTGGTCGTGTTCCTGGCGGTCGCGGCAGGCTACTACTTCAGGCACGCCTCGGAGATGGTGCAGGGCGTGTGGACGCTTCCACCTGGTCCCCGGGCGCATCTGAGCCTGCTGGCCGGCTGCGTTTTGCTGGTGCGGGGCTGGGGGTTCTGGCTCGACGTCTTCGACCTGGAGTATTCGCCGCGCGGTGCCATCGTCGGCGCTTCGTACACAGACGTCCACGCTGTCCTTCCGGCTCTGCGCGCCCTGACCATCCTGTTTGTGGTGTGCGCGGGATTGATGTTTGCGAATGTGCGGCTGCGCACGTTCCGCCTGGCGGCGCTGACGGTCCTCGTGATTGCCGTGGCCTGGACCGTGGGTCTGGGCGTGGTCCCCGGGTTGGTGCAGCAGCTACGGGTGGCGCCCAACGAGTTGACCGTCGAGACGCCGTACATCCGCAACAGCATCACTGCGACGCTGCGGGCGTTCAGGCTGGATCACCTCCAGGAGGGAGAGTTCTCCGCCGATCCGGTCACCCCGGAGATCGCCGCTCGCAATCGGGCCACGATCGAGAACGTGCGGCTGTGGGATTACCGCCCGCTGCTCTCAGCCTACCAGCAGTTGCAGGGGCTGCGCCCGTATTACGTCTTCGGGGACGTGGACATCGACCGGTATCGTCTCGCCGGCGTCCAGCGTCAGGTGATGCTGGCGGCACGTG
>Ga0209160_1003529_pt1 | contig 12712 bp, 13 predicted proteins | sample GraSoiAngelo_153_FD_186167 | JGI IMG/M metagenome (GOLD analysis project Ga0209160, IMG submission 186167) | Grasslands soil microbial communities from the Angelo Coastal Reserve, California, USA - 14_1009_12_40cm (SPAdes) (version 2) | ecosystem: Environmental > Terrestrial > Soil > Grasslands ...
AACGTGTGGGGCACGACCGTGATGTTCATCGCGAATGCGTGGCTCACGTATATGATGTCGCCGCCCCGGGACATCACACCCACCACCGACCCGACCACCATCAAGCTGTGGCACGCCATGGCCAACGCGACCTGGATGCCGATCAACGTGCATCGGGTGATCGCGAACGTGGTGTTCGGTGGCGCCATCGTGGGCGCGTATGCGAGCTACCGGTTTCTCGCGGCACGCACCGACGAGGAACGGGCCCACTACGACTGGATGGGCTACGTCGGGAACTTCATCGCGATGTCGGCGCTCATCGTGCTGCCGTTCGCCGGCTACTGGCTGGGACGCGAGATCTACCAGTACGACCAGTCGATGGGGATCACCATGATGGGCGGCTTCATGAGCTGGCTGTGGGTGATCCAGGCGTTCCTCATCGCGGTGCTGTTCCTGACGGGCAACTACTATCTGTGGATCGGCATGGGCCGGATCCCCGGCGCTGAGCGGTTCCGGCCCTACACCAAGTACCTGCTGATCGTGCTGGTGCTCGGGGCGATCGTGTGGGGCACGCCGCACACGATGATCGCGGACTCGAAGGAGCTCGCGGCCATGGGCGGGTCGCACCATCCGTTCCTGGGCGCCCTCGGCGTGATGAGCGCCAAGAATACGGCCGTGAATCTGATGATCCTCACCACGTTTCTGTCGTTCCTCCTGTACCGCCGGGCCAACACGCGCCCGGTGGTGCCGTGGGCGCGCACGGGGACCATCATCCAGGGGGCGATGTTCGCCGTCGCGGCGGCGGTCGTGCTGTTCTACGGCATCCGCGGCTACTTCGTCGAAGCGATCGTGCGCATCGGGTTCAGCGTCTATCAGGTCCTGGCGGTGCTCTCGTGTATCGTGTTCGTCACGGTGATCGACATCCTCATGGCACGCGGCGCCCAATCGCTGGGCGCGATCCGCTGGGGGAAAATGCCGCCCCGGTCCCAGTACGCCTTGTTCATCCTGGCCGTCACGTTCACCTGGCTGATGGGCCTGATGGGGTTCGCGCGCTCCGGCATCCGTCAGTACTGGCACGTGTGGCAGGTCATGCAGGACACGAGCAAGTACGCCGCCACCCCGGCGCTCGGTTACGCCTCGAAGATGATCAGCCTGTGCGTACTGATCTTCCTGTCCCTCGTGGCATTCGTGTTCTGGCTAGGGGGGCTCGCGGAGAAGTCCACGTTCGTCGCGACGGGCGACGCCGAGAAGGGGGCCCGGCATGTGGGCCACTAACGCGAAGATCGTCGGGATCGTGCTCGGGACGCTGGCGCTCTATACCCTCATCGCCAACGAGATCCCGCAGGTGCAGTCCGAGGTGCCGCAGACACTCACCCTGGGCGCGAACGTCACACCCGAGCAGCTCGTGGCGGCGGGGGAGAAAGTGTTCACCGGGATCGGCGGCTGCCCCACGTGCCACGGCCTGGGCACGCGCGCGCCCAATCTATTGACCGACGAGAAGGGCCAGGGGCCGATCGGCGCCCGCTGCGGCAAGCGCGAGCCCGGAAAGAGCTGCAAGCAATACCTGTACGAATCGCTCGACCAACCCGGCGCGTACGTCGTGGAAGGCTATCAGCCGATCATGCCGGTGATGACGAAGCAGCTCTCGCCCGAGCAGGTCTGGGCGGTGATCGCCTTCCTCGAGGCGCAAGGCGGCACGGTCGATGTAACCGCGTCGGACATCCCCGCAACCTCCAGCACCTCCACAACCTCTCCAACGGGGGGTGGGGGTGGTGGAGGAGGTGCTGGGGGTTTGGCCGGGGGGTCCACCGACCCGAAAGCCATCATCCAGGCCGCGGGGTGCCTCGCCTGTCACAAGCTGGAGGGACAGGGCCAGGTGATCGCGCCCGATCTCACGCACGTCGGCTCGCGGCGCGACGCGGAGTCGATCCGCAAGAAGATCCTCGACCCGGCCTCGTCTGTGACGAAGGGCTACGAGAAGCTCGCGGGGATCATGCCCAAGAGCTTCGGCACCATGATGAACGCCGCGCAGCTCGAAGCGCTGGTACAGTACCTGGGGGCGCACAAATGAGCCCCTCCCTCCCCCCCGCCATCCGCCGGTACGCCGAGCATCCGTTCTGGCAGGCGGTGGGGATCCTGGTCCTCGCGTACATCGTGGTCGTGTGGGTGGTGCCGGTCCTGCCGGGGAGTGCCATCGTCCCGAAAAGCGTCGTGCTGCAGTACATGATCACGGTGCTCGTGGGCGTGCTGATCTACGTCAGCGACAACGAAGAACGCTGGCGTCGCTTCCAGGAGCCGATCCGGGCGGTGCTCGTCGAGCCGCGGCTCAAGCTGGTGCGTGCGGTGGTGCTCGCGGGGGTGACCGCGCTGGTCGGACTCGTCGCCTACGGCCAGGTCACGACGACCGTCGCGGCGCCGCCGAACCTGCGTTCGATCCACCCCGCGCCGCCCGCCGAGGTCACGTTTCGGGGCAAGACGATCACGCTGACGGGACTCGAGAACCCGTTGCGGCAGCACCCCGACTCCCTCTCCGCGTATCTCGCGGAGGGCAAGCACGTCTACTACCGGAACTGTCTTCCGTGTCATGGCGATCACCTCGACGGCCAGGGACACTTCGCATCCGGCTTCAACCCGCTCCCCGCGAACTTCCAGGACAACGGCACGATCGCGCAGCTCACCGAGAGCTTCGTGTTCTGGCGCGTCGCCAAGGGCGGGCCCGGCCTCCCCCGTGAGGGCACGCCGTGGAACTCGGCGATGCCGGTGTGGGAGGACTTCCTCACCGAGCGGGAGATCTGGTCGGTGATTCTGTTCCTGTACGAGCAGACGGGGTGGAAGCCGAGGACGTGGGAGAAAACTGAGGGAGCAGGGAGCGGTCAGGCAGGGAGCAGTCATGACTGAGCGCGTTCGTTGCCGCTATGCCCAGTGGCCGGCTGTGCTCGGGATTCTCCTGCTCCCTGCTCCCGGCTCCCTGCTCGCTCAAGATACCACCGCCGGCAAGTCCGTTTACGTCAAGTGGTGCGCTGGCTGCCACGGCGACGGCGGGGCCGGCGACGGCGCGGCGGCGGCGTCCATGCTCCCGCGCCCGCGCAACTTCACGAGCGGGCTCTACAAGATCCGCACCACGGCGAGCGGCCAGCTTCCGACCGATGCGGATCTCGAGCGGGCGATCGACGAGGGCCTGCCCGGCAGCGCGATGCCCGGGTGGAAGGGGCGGCTCTCTCAGTCCGAGCGGCGCGACGTGCGGGCGTACATCAAGACCTTCTCCTCGTTCTTTGCGGACACGAGCCAGCACGTCGTGGCGCTGAAATTCTCGAGTCCGCCGGGCGGTGCGAGCGTCGCGGCCCTCAAGGTGGGGCGCCAATTTTACGACTCGATCGGGTGCCGCAAATGCCACGGCGACCAGGGGAGGGGCGACGGCCCGTCGGCGCCGACCCTCAAGGATGACGCCGACTTCCCGATTTTCGCGGCCGATCTGCACCAGAGTTGGCGGTTCCGCGGCGGCGGCTCGGTGGAAGACATTTACCGGCGGTTGCGCACCGGGCTGGACGGCACGCCGATGCCGTCGTTCGCCGACCTGATCGACCAGAAGTTCCTGACGGACGAGGAGCTGTGGCGGCTGGCGCAGTACGTGCGCTCGCTCTCGCCGGCGGCCCCGCCCGAGGTGCGCGACGTGGTCCATGCCCCGCAGATCCCGGGCACGGTGCCCGTCTCCCCGGACGATTCGGCCTGGACGCGCGTGGCCCGTTCGTGGTTCCCCCTCGAGGGCCAGGTCATCCACAAGTCCCGCTGGTTTGCGCCGGCGGTGGCGGGCGTGTGGGTGCAAGCCCTGCACGACGGCAAGACGCTCGCGCTGCGGGTGAGTTGGGACGACCGCACCGAGAGCCCCGACACGGCGTGGCTCAAGTTCGAGCAGCGCATCCTCGAGACGGTCGCCGGCGACGATTCCGCTCCCGGTCCCAAGGCGGAGCCCTGGCCCGACCAGCTGGCGGTGCAGTTCCCCCGCCACCTGCCGCAGGGGATGGAGCGGCCCTACTTCCTCATGGGGGCCACGACCGACCCCGTGTATCAGTGGCGCTGGACCAGTCGACCGCGCCGGGCCTTCGCCGGCCTGGCCCGCGGCATCGAGCGCTTCGATACCCTTCCCGGCGCGCCGGCCGGGGAGGCGACCTATGAACATGGCGAGTGGCGCCTGGTGCTGACCCGCGCCCTTGCGACGCCGGATACCGCCAACGAAGTTCAGCTTGAGGCTGGCCGGGCGATTCCGATGGCCTTCTTCGCTTGGGACGGCTCCAGTGGGGAACACGGCTCGCGCATGGCGGTGAGCACCTGGTACTTCCTGGCGCTCGACCGACCCACGCCGCCGGGCGTGTTCATTTCTCCGGTGTTGGCGATGCTCGTGACGCTCGGCCTCGGGCTCGTGGTCGTACGGCGGGCCCAGCGGCGCGGCGCGGCGCGTTCCGGGGTATAGGCGTGCAGGACTCTCATCGAGGAGGCAGGATGCGGAAGCTTGGAGCTGTGGCAGCGACGGGTATGGTGCTGGCCCTGGGCCTCGCGGCGTGGACGCGTCAGCCGGCCCCCCCGGCGCAGGGCGGCGGGACCATCAGCGGCAAAGTGAAGTTCACCGGCGCCAAGCCCGCCATGCCGAAGATCGACATGACCGAGGAGCCCAAGTGCAAGGCCAAGTACCAGGGCGTGCCGACGGACGAAACGGTCGTCGTGAATGCCAACGGCACCCTCGCGAACGTGTTCGTCTACGTGAAGTCCGGTCTCCCGGCGAGCTACACGGCACCGGCACCTGCCGGGCCGGTGACCCTGGACCAGGACGGCTGTCGCTACCATCCGCACGTGCTCGGCATCCAGGTCGGCCAGACGCTCGCGATCAAGAATTCCGACGGCATCCTGCACAACATCAAGGCGAAGGCGAAAGCCAACCGCCCCTTCAACATCAGCCAGCCCGCCGTGATGACCTCGACGAAGACGTTCGACAAACCCGAGGTCATGGTGGCGCTCGAATGCAACGTGCACGGATGGATGCACGCGTCGCTGGGGGTGCTGCCCCATCCGTTCTTCGGGGTGAGCGGCGGGGACGGAAGTTTCGCGCTCAAGGGCCTGCCGCCCGGGACGTACACGATCGAAGCGTGGCACGAGAAGTACGGCACGCAGACCGCCACGGTGACGGTGGCGGGCAGCGAAACCAAGACGGCGGACTTCAGCTTCGCAGCCAAGTGAACTAACCGAGGAGAGAGCCTCATGCATTGGTGGCTGCCGCTCAAGGGTTCGACATTCGCGGGGGAAGTGGACGGCCTGTTCCTGGCGATCACGATCATCACCGGGATCGCGTTCGTGCTGGTGGAGGTGGGCCTGATCTGGTTCGTCGTGAAGTACCGGCAGCGCCCGGGCCAGAAGGCCTTCTACACGCACGGCAACACGCGCGCGGAGGTGATCTGGACCACGATCCCGGCGGTGACCATGGTGGCGCTGGGGCTCATCAGCAATCACTACTGGGTGAAGATCAAAGGGCGCCACAGCGTCCCGGCGAACGCCTATCCGATCGCGATTCACGCCAAGCAATTCGAATGGCAGGTTACCTATCCGGGCGCGGACGGGCAGCTCGGGACGTCGGACGACTTCACGGTCCGCAATCAGCTGCATGTCCCCGTCGGGCGCCCCGTGGTGGTCCACCTCTCGTCCGAGGACGTGATCCACTCCTTCTTCGTGCCGGTGTTCCGCGTCAAGCAGGACGCGGTGCCGGGGATGGACATCAATGCCTGGTTCCAGGCCACGGTCCCCGGCACGTACGAGCTGGGCTGCGCCGAGCTGTGCGGGCTGGGGCACTACCGCATGCGGGCGCAGGTGGTGGTGCACACCCAGGAAGACTACGATGCCTGGATGAAGCAGGCTGCTCAGGAGGCTTCGCAATGACGACCGTTGCCGCGACGGCGCACACAGCACACGCGCATCACGACGACCGGAGCTTCATCCGGAAGTACATCTTCTCGACCGATCACAAGATCATCGGGATCCAGTTCCTGTTCGTCAGCTTGTTCTTCCTGCTGGTGGGCGGGCTCCTGGCGATGCAGATGCGCTGGCAGCTCGCCTATCCCGGGCAGCCGATGCCGGGCGGCGGGATCCTCCCCGAGAGCATGGCGCCGGGCGGGGTCATTCTGCCGGAGTACTACATCCAGCTGGTCACGATGCACGGCACGTTCATGGTGTTCTTCGCCATCATGCCGCTGCTCGTGGGTGTGTACGCGAACTTCCTGATCCCGCTCAAGATCGGGACGCACGACATGGCGTTCCCGCGCATCAACATGTGGTCGTTCTGGTCGTTCTTCGCGGCCGGGCTCGTGATGCTGTCGAGCCTGTTCGTGCCGGACGGCGCGGCCCGCGCCGGGTGGACGATGTACGCGCCGCTGTCGGCGCGGCACGACTTCTCGGGCGCGTCGATCGGGCAGGAGCTCTGGTCGGTCTCGATCATTCTGGTCGGATTGTCGTCCATCCTGGGCTCCTTGAACTACATCACCACGATCATCAACAACCGCGCCCCGGGGATGACGTGGTTCCGTCTGCCGCTCTCGGTGTGGTCGCTGTTCATCACGGCGATCCTGGGACTCCTGGCCCTGCCGGTGCTGTCGGGCGCCGCGATCATGCTGCTGTTCGACCAGGTGCTGCAAACGCACTTCTTCGACCCAGCAGCGGGCGGCCAGGCGCTCCTGTGGCAGCACCTGTTCTGGTTCTTCGGGCATCCGGAGGTCTACATCCTGATTCTGCCGGCGATGGGGATGGTCTCGGACATCATCGCGAACGGCAGCCGCAAGCCGATCTTCGGCTATCACTCCATGGTGTTCGCGATCATCGGGATCGCGTTCCTCGGCTGGATCGTGTGGGGCCACCACATGTTCATGAGCGGGATGAACCCGACCCTCGGGTCGTCCTTCATGGTGTCGACGCTCGTGATCGCCGTCCCCTCGGCGGTGAAGGTGTTCAACTGGATGGGGACGATGTGGCGGGGCAACATCCGCTTCCACGTGCCCATGCTCAACGCGGTGGCGTTCGTCGCGATGTTCGTGATCGGCGGGCTGTCGGGCATCTACATGGCCGCGACGCCGGTGGACATGTTCATCCACGACACCTACTTCATCGTCGCGCACCTGCACTACGTGCTGTTCGGCGGCAGCCTGTTCGCGCTGTTCGGCGCCATCGTGTACTGGTACCCGAAGATGTTCGGCCGCATGATGAGCGAGCGGTGGGGCAAGGTCCACTTCTGGCTCACGTTCATCCTGTACAACTGCGTCTTTTTCCCGATGCACATCCTCGGCATGGGCGGGATGATGCGACGGTTATATGACCCGTCGCAATACACGTTCCTGCAGCCGTATCAGCCGATGAACGTGTTCATCTCGATCAGCGCGTTCCTGCTGTTCGCGACGCAGATCATCTTTTTCGTGAACTTCTGGTGGAGCCTCAAGAAGGGGAAGCCGGCGCCGCAAAACCCGTGGCACGACAACGGGCTCGAGTGGTCGCTGCCGAGCCCCGCGCCGCACGGCAACTGGGAGAAGGTGCCCACGGTGTACCGCGGCCCCTACGAGTTCAGCTCGCCGCAGGCGGCCGAGGACTACCTGCCGCAATACACCAAGCTGCCCACCGACCGTGAGCCGGCCCGCGCGCCGGTCGCGGGCCACTGACCGAGGGGACGACCGATGACGCACGCAGCCGCCACCGTCGATCAGATGCTGCCCCCTTATCCGGCCGAGCGGGGGCTCGACGTCTACAACAAGAAGCTCGGGATGTGGGTGTTCCTCGCTTCGGAGGTCATGTTCTTTGCGGCCCTGATCGGGACCTACGTCATCCTCCGGTTCGGGGCCACGGGCGAGTGGGCCAAGCCGGGCATCGTGCTCAACATCAAGATCACCGCCTTCAACACGTTCCTGCTGATCTGCTCGAGCGTGTCGATGGTCAAAGCGTACGCGGCGATCCAGGACGGCGACCCGAAGAAGATGCGCTTCTGGCTGCTGATGACCATCCTGGGCGGCGCCACGTTCGTGGGCATCCAGGTCTACGAGTACATCCACCTGATCGAGCACGGCTTCGTGCCGAGCGGCGTACGCGAAGGCAGCGAGCTGGCGGAGCTCGTGGCGAAGGGTGTGCTGCCCGCGGCCACGATGGGCTTGTATGGCTCGACCTTCTTCACGATGACGGGATTCCATGGCTTCCACGTCACGTGCGGCGTGATCTCGATGGCCTACCTGTATTTCACGAAGGCGCTGCCGGGCAAGTACTCGAAACAGGACTATGGCGGCATCGAAACGGTCGGCCTGTACTGGCACTTCGTCGATCTGGTGTGGATCATCCTGTTCACCATCGTCTACCTGATCTGAGGGCTATGGAGACCGCACACAAGCGTCCCAACTACATCCTGATCTGGGTGTACCTGGCGGTCCTCACGGCCGCCGAGCTGGCGCTCGCGTTCGAGCTGCCGATCTCGCGAAACCTGAAGCTCCTGCTGCTGCTCTTCCTCGCAGTGTGGAAAGCGGCGCTCGTCGGCCTGTTCTTCATGCACCTCAAGTTCGAACGCTGGAATTTGCGGATCATGGCGCTGATTCCCGTGCCGCTCGCCCTGATCTTCATCCTGGCGGGGATGTCGGAGCACATCTGGTAGCGTTTCTCGAGCTCACGAAGCCGCGCATCACGCAGCTGGTGCTGCTCACCGCGGCAGCCGGATTCTATCTCGGCTCGCGCGGCGGGGTAGATGTCCGGCTGCTGGTACAGACGCTCATCGGGGTCGCGCTGGTGGCGGCGGGGACCAACGCCTTCAACCAGGTGCGGGAGCGCGACGTCGATGCCCGCATGCGGCGCACCGAGCGACGGCCCCTGCCCTCCGGGCGCCTCACGCCGCGCGCCGCCGCCCTGTTCGCGGGCGTGATCTCGGTCGCCGGCGTCCTCTATCTGGCGCTCGCGGTGAACCTGCTCACCGCCGGGCTCGCCGCGCTGACCCTCGCGAGCTACGTGCTGCTCTACACGCCCCTCAAGCGGAAGACGACCCTCAATACGCTGATCGGGGCCGTGCCGGGCGCCCTGCCGATCGTGGGCGGCTGGACCGCGGCCGGCGGCGCCATCGGACCGGCGGTCGCGGCGCTGTTCTGGATCCTGTTCCTGTGGCAGCTGCCCCATTTCCTCGCGCTCGCGTGGATCTATCGGGAGGACTACCAGCGCGGCGGCCTCGCGATGCTGTCGGTCACGGACCCCGACGGCCGTCACACGGGCCGCATGATGCTGCTCTACGCAATGGCGCTCTTGCCGGTGAGCCTCTTGCCGACACTGCTGGGCGTGACGGGCGCGCTGTATTTCTTCGGGGCGCTCACCCTTGGCCTCGCCTATGCGGGCGTGTCCGTCGCGATGACCGCCGCCGTCACCACCGCACGCGCCTGGCGCGTGTTCCTGGTCTCGATCGTGTACCTGCCGGCGCTGCTCACGCTCATGGTGTTGGACAAGATCGTGTGATCCCCTTTCACCGCCTCCTCATCTCGACCGCGATCGCGTTCTGCGCGGGCTTCGCGGTGTGGGCGGGGTGGACCTACCGGCAGTCGGGTGAAGCACTGACACTGGTCATGGGGCTCGCGTTCGCGGTCGCCGCGGTGGCGCTCGTCTATTACCTGCGACACTTGAACCGTTTCCTCGGCCGATGATCCTTCCCACCCTGCTCGCGCTGACGCACGGGGACGATACCGGAATTCAGCTGCTCTACTTCTGGGCCGCGGTGCTGCTCGCGCTCACGCCACTCCTCATATTCGGGACGATCGGCGTGCTCGCCATCCGCGGCATGTGGCGCGAGGAACGTGCGGCCCGGAATCTGGAAGGGAAGTCCGAGCAAGCATGAGCCAGAAGACCGCCGAGCGCCGGCAGGTCGTGCGCTTCGCCTTTTACAAGCTCGACAGCGCCTGGCGGCGGCTGTCCGCCGAGCGCCAGGCGAGCTCGAAGATCGAGTTCGGCGAGATGATCGAAAGCTTCGCCGGTCGGCTGCTGCTCCGCCCCTACGGCCTGGTGGGGATCCGGGGTGACTGCGACTTCCTGCTCTGGCAGGTGGCCGAGAACCTCGATGCGCTCGTAGCCCTCCAGACGGCGCTCAATCGCACGGACCTGGGCGCATATCTGACCAGCCCGTACAGCTACCTGGCCATGACCCGGCGCTCGATCTATGAGTTCCCGGAGGACCCGAGCCAGCCGTCGCGCCTCGTGATCCGGCCGAGTGAAGCGCGTTACCTCTTCGTGTACCCGTTCATCAAGACGCGGGCGTGGTACATGCTTCCCAAGGCAGAGCGCCAGACGATGATGGACGAGCACGTCCGCGTCGGGAGGAAGTATCCGTCCATCCGGTTGAACACGACGTATTCCTACGGGCTCGACGACCAGGAATTCATCGTGGCGTTCGAGGGCGACAACCCGGCCGACTTCCTCGACCTGGTGATGGAGCTGCGCGAGAGCCAGGCATCCTCTTACACGCTCCGGGACACGCCGACCTTCACGTGCGTGCAGATGTCCCTGTGGGACATGCTCGATACGTTGGGGGGCGCGGGGTCGGCCCAGGCGACTGCGCGACGGCCGACGCGGGCCGATGGGTATACACCGGTGGCCACGCTCGCGGATCTGCCGGCGGGGGCGAGTCGCCGGGTGTATGTGGGCGGTGACGCGGTGGCACTCTTCAACGTCCGCGGCACCATGCACGCGATCGCGAACCGCTGTACCCACGCGCGCGCCAGCCTGTCGGAAGGAACCGTCGATCCGGCGCGCTGCACCGTCACCTGTCCGTGGCACGAGGGCGTCTTTTCGCTCGACACGGGCCAGGTGCTGGGCGGTCCACCGTCGCTTCCGGTCGCTGCCTATCGGGTCAAGATCGAAGAGGACACGGTCCTGATCGCTCCAGCCGAGGCGCGCGAGCCGACGGTTGCCCCACACTCCTGACGACAGCCGTTTCCTGAAGGCCTGCCGGTCGCAGCCCACCGACGTCACGCCGGTGTGGTTCATGCGCCAGGCGGGACGCTACCTCCCGGAGTACCGCGCGCTGCGGCAGCGGCACTCGCTGCTCGAGCTGTGCCACAAACCCGAGCTGGCGGCGCAGGTCACGCTGCAGCCGGTCGAGCGCCTGGGCGTCGATGCCGCCATCCTGTTCGCCGACATCCTGCTGCCGTTCGAGCCCTTAGGCCTGGGACTCTCCTTCTCGGCGGGCGAAGGGCCGCAGATCACCCGGCCGATCCGAGAGGCGGGGCAGGTGCTCGAGCTGCCGCCGGTGGATCCCGCGACCGACCTGGCCTATGTAATGGAGGCCGCGCGCGCCGCCGCTCAGGCGCTGCCCGCGCATATCCCGCTCATCGGGTTCGCGGGCGCGCCGTTCACGCTCGCGAGTTACGCGATCGAAGGCGGCGCGACGCGCACCTTCGCCCTGACCAAACGCTTCATGTACAACGAGCCGCGTGCGTGGCACGAGCTGATGCAGCGGTTCGCCGAGCTCGTGGGCGGCTATCTGGCGGGCCAGGCCCGCGCCGGCGCACGGGCCCTGCAGCTGTTCGACAGCTGGGTGGGCTGCCTGTCGCCGGCGGACTACGCGACCTACGTGTTTCCGCACAGCCAGCGGGCCCTCGAGCTCGCGGGTGCGAGCGGCGTGCCGGTGATCCACTTCGGGACGGACACGGCCACGCTGCTCGCGGATTTCGCGCGGGCGGGCGGTGATGTGATCGGCGTCGACTGGCGCGTTCCGCTCGACGTCGCGTGGGAGGGCATCGGGTCCTCTACTCCCCGCGCCATTCAGGGCAACCTCGATCCGGTAGCGCTTCTGGCGCCGCGGCCGGAGCTCGAGCGGCAGGTGCGCGACGTGCTCGCCCGCGCCGGCGGGCGCCCCGGGCACATCTTCAATCTCGGGCATGGCGTGCTCCCTGAGACGCCGGTGGAAGCCCTCCAGGCGGTCGTCGAGTGGGTGCATGGCGGCTGATGGAGGGGGACGCGTTGCCGTGCTGTTGATGGCGTACGGCGGCCCGGGGAGCCTCGACGAGGTCGAGCCGTACCTCCAGGATGTGCGAGGCGGGCGACCTACGGCGCCGGAGCTCGTGCAGGAGATCAGACAGCGCTATGCACGGATCGGTGGCCGGTCGCCGATCCGGGAGCTCACCGAAGCGCAGGCGGCCGGCGTGCGGCGGGCGCTGGCGCAGGACAAGCGGTTCGCGGTCTACGTGGGGATGCGGCACTGGCATCCCTACATCCGCGATGCGGTCGAGCACATCGTGGCCGACGGACACCGGCGGGCGGTGGGGATCGTGCTCGCGCCGCACTACTCGGCGATGTCCGTGGGCGCGTACGAGAAGAAGCTGCTCGAGGCGTCCGCAGGGCGGCTCGACGCGGCGCTGGTACGGCGCTGGGGCGACCACCCCAAGTTCCTCGAGGCGGTCGCCGGGCGGGTCGCGCAAGCGCTGCAGCGGTTCCCGGCGCCGGACGCGGTGCACGTCCTGTTCACCGCGCACAGCCTGCCCGAGCGGATCCTCGCGACCGGCGATCGTTATCCCGACGAGCTGCGGGCGAGCGCCGCGGCGGTTGCCCAGCGCGCCGGGCTCGCCGCGTGGAGCTTCGCCTACCAGAGCGCGGGAGCCACACCCGAGCCGTGGCTCGGGCCCGAGGCGGGCGCGGTCATGACGGAGCTCGCCGGGCAGGGTCGCCGGGCGTTCCTCATCGTTCCCATCGGGTTCGT